>Ga0247611_10003389_pt1 | contig 23707 bp, 28 predicted proteins | sample 177DNAGHGhighgp2_FD_192422 | JGI IMG/M metagenome (GOLD analysis project Ga0247611, IMG submission 192422) | Sheep rumen microbial communities from Palmerston North, Manawatu-Wanganui, New Zealand - 1770 DNA GHGhigh gp2 | ecosystem: Host-associated > Mammals > Digestive system > Stomach > Rumen... | reverse complement strand
GCCAGTATCCCAATTTCTTCGCCACTCCCGTCAGGCCTTTCATGGAGTTTTCTTTTCCGGCAAGACGGCTCTTGAGCCAACCCGACAACCAGTCAGCCACATTGAAAAGAAGGAAGATTCCAAACAGTGCCCAATGCTCACCAAACAAGTACGACAGGGCGGCAACAATGCCGCCTATAATGAAATTGATTCCGTCAGTCACTTTCATAGCGATTCTCCTTTACGCATATTTGCGATATGATGCGGAAGCCCGTTCAAACAGATTTCTCTGGTGAATTAAAGTACCCTTAAATCATTTGCCGACATCCAATTTATATATGGTTTCTGACTTCCATTCTTCATCGATTGCCGTCACGGGGTTCCCTACACCAGAAATAACGTAATAGCACTTATTATATATCCCGCCATTGTTGTCGGTAGTCATAAAGTAATCTGCCGTATTATCAATGCCTTTTGGGTATTCGTCAATGTTGAAATCTGCCATAAATGCAGAATCGGCTGAATAAATAGAACATTTTGTTGCGTTTTTAATACTCGTTGTTGTCCCATCAACGTTGATTATATTAAAATCCTTATTTGTATACAGTTTGTTTGTAACAGTTTTTGCTGGAGGGAACATAGCAAGATAACACCAAGTAAGTGTTTCGCTTACTTTCCAAATAATAGACTGGCTTATTCTTACTTCACTATCACCAAACACATGCTTAGACCCGTGTTTTGCTATAATAGTTTCTCCATCATTCGGATCATAAAGGTCGGATACTTGTACAATATCTAACTTATCAAAAAATGTATATGTGGTATATTTAGTTATATCGACTGGAACATTATCTACGAAAAAAACGATATTTTCAATAATTTCATCTCCATGTGCATATCCACCGCTGAAATCTGAACGATCTTTCAAATGCAAAGCGCATTCCCATTCGCCCTGAGTAGTTAATGCAAAGCGTTCTTCGAAATTATCATCCACGGCGTAAGCATAACCGATTCTCCATACATCTGCATGGCGTTCCGCATATACGGTATGCAGAAAATCATAACGAATGTATCCGACTATGGACGGTATATATATTTCAAGTCTTTCTGTTGACCTATCTACACCTGAACCTTGCACATATCGCAAATGCTTCTTTTTGTATTTAGCAACAAGTTTGTTCGTAGCATATGCTTCGACTGCACCACTTGCAATACTATAAACATCAAGTGTTGCTGTTCCTATGTTACTTATTTCTGTTATAGCATTGTTTTCAGAATAAAAGGATAATGGATTTGATACAGAAGAAGGCACAATACCGATATACAGCTTGCCGCCATCTGGCAACGCTGTGTTATTAGCGACATAAATGTATAAATGCCCCCACGTTGCGTGGTCATATGTTGCTGTAAACGATGGAGTGTTCTTTCCTGCAACCCCGATATTTCCAGAAACACGGCTCCGTACTCCGAATGTTACGCCTGATGCTATGCCGTCAAAAATAGCTCCCACATTATATTCGATAGCAGGCAAGCTATAATCTGTTTCTCCGTTTAATCCCGCACTAGTACTTGCAATAGTGCCGATATCTAAATTGAAATAAACTCCACCAGTTGCCGTCCCTGATATAGTAATTTCGTTACCGTTTACCGAAAACGTGATTCCGTTCAGTGTATATACACCGTCTGCTAACCCGATATAATCAACAATATTGTGCCCACCTGTAAGGATACTGCCAGCTATACTTTTTATGTCAATCGCACCGTTAAACGTTGTCGGAAAAGATATTTGCCCTCCGCTTGTGAAAAAAATATCCTCAACCTCACTTAGATTATCAGCAACAGCATTGATATCATCATTGACCGTATTTATAGCATCTCCAACAGCTTTGGCATCTGCGGCTTTATCAGGCACGGATAAAGATTTGTCAGTATCAAACTCGATACTAGTTATTTTGTCACCATCGATCATAATCGGATTGCTTGCTGAAATATGTTCGTAATCATCACTTTTTGCGAATACAAAATCGCTGTAATCCTGCCTATAAGATGATGTTCTTATAAATGCAACATTGGAATTAAACTGATGATTTAAAATTGGTGCGGTTGAATTTATTCGTTCAATGAATGTTTTTGTGCTGTCATATGTACATATTTGTATAGATGTACTTGTCCCTCCATAACTGTAAAGCTCATCAGATTCTATCGAAATATATGCTTCATTATAATATGAGTTTGCATCGGCGGTAATCTTACCGTTATTTCCGTAATATCCGCCGCTTATAATAGTGGTCGGATCAAAAAGGTTCATAAAGACAAGTGATTTAAATTTTGCCGTCTTATTTAAATTTGCCTTTAAATTAGTAATTTCATCACCCACCTTTTTACTATCAGCAGGTTTCCCAGACACACTCAAAGTAGTATCTGTTTCAATATCAAGGTTATCTAAAGCGTCCTTAACTTCACCAATCTCCGTTCCGACCGCTTTGGCGTCAGCCGGCACATTTTCCTGCGTCAGTGTCTTATCAGTACCGAGGGCCTTCTGGATCTCATCCATCAGCTCGACTTTATCCACATGAGACACATCCCAGGCTCCGGCAGGATGTGCAGCCTTGAAGCGATATAATTCGCCATTATATGTGACATAGTCACTGCTGGCATATGTGGCGCTTTCACTGAATTCGGAAGCTATACCGGCAGACAGAACAAGGTTCACGATCTCCGTTAATCCAACACGCCGTACTGCCTCTTTCTGCGCGCCTTCAACATTCTCCGGCTGTGTAACAACAAATTTTGTTGTGGCGACCGGTTTTGATCCAATTTCCTTATCCGTCAATCTTATAGTGTTCATGAATCATCACCCCCTCTTATAAAAAGTCATGTTTTTCAAGCCTTTCGGCGTAGCTGCTCCGGATGAACTTTATCGTTTCGACTGTCTTTCCGTTCGGAAATAAGGGATGGTCTTTGCAGTACCTCTCATATTTCGTGATGTCATCAATTACTTGATCCCAGCTCTCACGACTGTGGCGCTCATCACGCACCATCTCGTCTCCAAACCGGAGGATCCTCGCCCGGCAGTTGGTTGCGACCATCTCCCGCAGCTCAGCCTTGATCCCCTTTACCTCTTCCCTGAGTGAGGCAATGGCCTGCAGGATGCCGCTCTTTTTGTCCTCTTTGGCATCGTGCCGGGAGATTAAAAACTGCACAAGAGTCAGGATACCGCCGCCAAGAAGGACACTGGCGAATGTCAGAAAATGTTCCATTGGTCAGGGCCCTCCTTATTCGTCGAACAGCTGGTAAATGGCGAGGATGCCATTTTTAAAGTCTGAGTTTCCAGTATATCCGTATGCGGCGTGAATTATTAAGTTGTCATCAAAGAACAGTCCGCCAGGGAAAAGACTTATCCAATAGTCTTCAACACCAAGTCGATTATCATCTTCTCGATTATGGAAATCAAAACCAATCTCATTATTTGCCTTTAAGACATCCGTTCTATAGTTGAGAACAATCGTTACATATCGGTCATTAACACTGGCTTTGTTGCCGAATTTTTTTCCGGGAAAATACTTATCAGTGCGTAGCGAAAGGCGTACATCTAACGGATAAACATGAGTATCTCCACTATCCTGAAAATCGTTATTAAAAAACAAATTATCAATCAAAGCCACTGGAAGAGAGTCCCCTGTTGCAAAGTATATAAAACTCTCGTCTCCTGTTGAACTATATCTTTCAATGATACGTGAACAAGAGCATGTTTTGTAAATCGTGCGATCATCTGCATCTACCCTTAGCCTTATTGGCGGTGCTGTGGAAGGATATTCATAATTTCCGAACGGAGCCAGCAGCAGTAACCGTCCCGGACCTTGTACATTAAGTAACTCTTGCATTTTATCTACGGACGGTGTGTAGTTTGACGGATCTTTGATATTATCCAATATGATGTTACCTTTTGCGTTAATTACTTTCATGTAGCAATCACCGCGTAATGCTCCACCTCCGCCAGATCCCACGCCAAATCCATTAACTGTAATCGCCATCAGATCACCTCCACTAATTTCAGAAACACAGGTATGTCTATCATGGGCACCCTTCCAAGCGATGTCAGGATGTTTGAATCCTTATCCCCGGCAAGCTTAGCCCTCGTGAATGCCTTCTGTTGTTCGATCGTTGCCGTCTTCGCCAGTGATACCTCAATATGGTATTTTGTTTTTGAATATGTCTCCTCAAGGCTATAGGTCTTTACATCTGTCCAGCCCGCTGCCGTGATCGTATACGCCATATAGGTGACTTTCCGATTGACCGTTGTCTTGAGGTTTGCAAGAGTGGTAACACCTGTTCCTCCTCTGGAAACTGGAAGCGTACCGGATGTAATGTCCGCGGCGGAATGCTTATGCCCAACAGCAGACGCGTTTATCTTTGCCGGTGTGATTTCGTGCGGATTTTCGGTTGTCAGATGCTCGATCAGTTCTGCGACTGCTTTTGACACGTAACCAAAAAGCCGTGACAGTGTATTCCCGCTTACAAGGTTTTCAAGTCGCGCTTCCCTGGAAAATGTGACCGTCATATTTGACGGCGTGACATTCGGAACATTTCCGAGCCCGATCTGTTCCTTCGTCACCCGATGCGGGTTATCGAAATTACGGATATGCGTTTCAAAGTCATTTGTTTTAAAATCATTGAATTCCTGTGTTGTGACATATCCGACAGCGCCGCTGATGACGGCATCTATTTTTTCAGCGTCTCCCACGGCGACAACGATATCCAGAACAAGTGATACCAGATCATCCGCGGCGTAGGGCTTCAGCCAGCCCGCAGCCGTCCCCGCATTGGTGTAGGAATACAAAAACTCAGGTCCGTCGTTAAGGCTTGCAAAAACACCAATCTCCCGTAAATAAAATCCGGTATCAATAGACGCATTATCGAATACTGTTTTGATCGTTGCCATGTGATCCGCAACAGTACACGATGCTATTCCGGTAGGCGTTACCGTATGTACCAGATTTGTCAGCGACCGGATATCCGACGGAGGGTTCCCGTCACCAAAACGAACAGCCGTAAAAGTCAACGCGCTGCTGCCGTATACAACGTCGAGGATTGCGTCAATACCGGCCTGCGTTAATTTCATTTGCGGAAAGTTCATGATCTATCACCTTCTTCCGTATCTAATAAAGTACGCCCATACTCATCGATCAGTATATTTTCAAGCTCATCGATAAGACCACCAACCAATGCAAATTCTTCAGGGACTGCACAGCTGGTTTTCTCCGGCAGGCTCTCGATCATGAGATGACCGACAAATATCTCTCCTTCAGCGCCTGTTCTCAGTTCGATCCCGTCAAGCTTCTGTGATTTTCGCTTTACGGTTTCTGTTGCATTGATCAGCCGGTCCACATCATAGCTGTCTCCGACATTGAGCACTATTTTAAAGTGACCGTTTACTCCGCCATAATCAAACCATTCATAGACCCGACCGCTACCGAACAGATTACTGACAACAGTAGCTACAGCGTACTTTGTGCCGTCCTTGCTGTTAACGAGCATGGCCGTTTTGATCAGGCGTCTTTTAACATCCACTGAATAATTCGTATCATAGTATTTAACCCTGAGCTCCACGGCCAGCAGGTCAAGCACATACTCCGGAGCGCCATCTACAAAAGCATATACATACGCAGTGTCCTGATGTGACAGGTAAGCGCTGTATGATTGTTTCAGGGCGTAACTGATTGCCCGGACTTCCGGCTGCCGCGTGAATACGGTTGGCAGGATGTCCGCCAGTTCGCCGTCACGCAACTTAATCATCTTCCAGCCCTCCGTAAATCACGGACCGCGTACCGAGCTTTGCGATCTTGCCAGCATCTACAGTCTGGTAAGCGGGGCTTGAGATCGACACCCTTTTGGCTCCAGCGGCCATGATATATTCAATCAGTTTGCCCGGTTCAATATCCCGCCCGATCTTTCCGGCCTGCCAGTTTGCATACTCTGTTACAGCATTGTCAACAGCCTGCTGGATCGAGGCAACCGACGCCGCGTCGGAACGATTGATATAATACGTAACCGAAATGTTGTAAATCTGTGATGTAGGTGATCCGACTGTCACGACATCACCCATAGGCTTTATCTGTTCATTCGTGAGATAGTCCTGTATATATGCACATGTATCGGCAGATATGGCCTGACCGTCTTCACCAATGACCCTGATATCGATCAGATTCGCGTCCGGAGACGTGACTGCCACATCAGCAACGCCCGGGTAAGCCTCTTTCACAAAATACTCATATGCCGCCTGAGGACCTGCCACGGAATAGTTTGCGGGAGCCAGATAGATCCTGTCAGCAAGTGACTCATCGTCCTCCCGTGTCAGTCCGCCGCTGGTTATCGCAAGGTTTGTAACCGAGTCCACATAAGGGACCGGGTCAACCAGTACACTCAGATCACCGATTCCATATCCGTTTCCCTTTGTGCCCGTTGTCATGGCCGTGCATCTTACGTCAACCGAATACTGGCCGGACGGGATCTCCGCATACTCATCAGTGGCAAAATAGATATCCGCCGCCTGAGTCGTTACCCTGGTACCCTCCGGGATTGCGATCACGCCAGGCCTGAGCGCGGAAAGCGTAAACCGTACCATACAGGCAGCCGCGGCCTCATCTTGCCTGGAAACGCCCTTGAGGGCTCCGAGATTGTCCAGGAAGTCACCATATGCGTATTTCAAAAAGTTCATCTTGCCGGCCTGATCCACGCACTCATACATCTGCATGAACTGGACCGCGCACGCATACAGCATGAGGGTGATGGGCTCACCCTCTTTCAGGATAACAGCCTGCTGTGTCAGTTCCTGGTATTTTTCCTGATAATCGCTTACCAGCTTCGCCTTTATATCATCCAGGGTGATATCCCCGATAAAGGATATATCAGGCAGTTTTGCTATTTCCTTAATCATCCCCCACCCTCCTTTCTACGTTTATCGTTCCGGACAGAAGCCCCTGCAGGTCGTAGTCTATGGACACAGATTCCACACTGACCTCAGGAACATACCTGTCCGCCTTATCCTGCAGTTCGATAGCAAACAGGTTTTGCGCCTCGTTCAGGTTTGAGTCAAGGTAATCCCGCGGCAGGCCAAAAGCACGGGAGCCGGGTATCGTGTTTTCTGTGCACAGGATCAGCGTCCTGAGTCTTACATCTATTTCCTGGACAAACGAGGCGTCACCCAGGGAAACGATTTTGATTTTATCTGTGTATCCCATGATCAGTTGTACTCCTCGAATGTTATGTCACATGAAGCCCGGACAAGCTCGCCTTTACTCCAGACTTCGTCCCATGTTGTTGATACCGACTTGATGTAATACTTTTTCCCGCCGAGGCGATGCCCGCCGATATACAGATAATTGATATATCCCTTCTTACATGCTGTATTGAGCCGGGACACAGACTTGTATGGCCTCTGTCCGTGGTAGGCGGAGAATGTGACCTCCAGCGTGATCTTTGTCTGTTCCATTCCCTGGTACTCTGTCCGGGGATTCTGCTGTACGATATTGTGCGATGCCCACCGGGACCCTACCTCTCGCTTGAGATTCCGGAACGGCATCTGCTTCTTACTGTTGACATAAAAGGAAAGCTCTTTTCCCCAATGTCCGATATCAGCCATTTCAATGAGCCTCCTTTACGAATTTTCAAGGGCTGCCACTCTGTTTTTGAGCTGTATCAGCTCTGTCAGCGTGATGCTGCCCGTATTGTTTTCAAACTTTATTTCATCGGCATGGATCACGAGCTGCCTGGCGTCGTCGTTGTATTCTGCCCAGGCGTTGCCCGGATCATGCCCAAATTCTTTTCTGTATATCTTTTCGCTGTATTTCTTCGGCTTGTTGGTTTTGTTCCAGTAATGCCCAAGGACGAACCCCCGGGCCTGCCCCGTCGGATAGTGTATGGTAACCACTTCCTCGCCGATCCGGGGCAGCTTTGTTTCATCGTTAAAAGATATCACGGTCAGAGGAGATGATACCGAATCGTCAAGATCCGGGTATGTGACAGACACGAGGCCTGTTTCCATTTCTATTCTGGACACTCTGCCGATCCTGATCAGTTTATCTGCCATATCACAACCTCTTATAACATTTGTGCATTTCTACATTCTGAGACAGCCCGCCGTTTGCGATCCGGGTTATGACCTTTTCCACCAGGTATTTCCCATCGACCTTTCCAAGGCCTTTTACTGTTACCGTGGACCCTGATGCAAGCTTGACATGTCCCCATATCTCACCGGACAGTTTTGTCATCTCCTCGTTGGCTTCATTGACGGCCGCCCTGGCCATCCTGTCCGCTTCCCCCTCGGAATCACATTTCTTGTTTATGTACAGCACCCTCGCCTTTGGGCTGCCTTCATTCGCATTTCCGACTGTAATTTTGATTTCCTCTTCCGAATCCTGATCAGATTTATATGAGACGATTGCTCCCGTATAAGTCCCTTCCAGTTCATCGTCATAGGACCATCCGTCACCGACAAAGTCTTTTCGTGTGATCGTTGCGACAGGTGCGGCAGCTTCGAGGCGTCCCAGGTCGAATATCACGATCTTTCGCCGGTACACCTTCATCTTCATCCCGTAGTCCTTAACGGTGGAATACAGGAAGTCTGAATCCGTTTTGTCCGTCTGTTCAAGGGACTCGATCGTTATCCCGGGCGCATTATACATTAGCCCCAGACCATACCGGCCTGCAATCTCTGCAGCGATTCCCTGCAGGCTTACATTCTCCCATGTCTTCGTCCGCTGGCGGGTCTTAAAGCTGATATCCTTCGGGACAGCCATGCCGCCGAATGTACATCGCAGCGGCCCGCCGGAAAACTTTATGGAATCAAGGACGAACTGACCATAGTACCACTTGATCGTTTCGCCCTGCTTCTCCCAGTCATAGAACACGGCCCCGCCAGAAATCTCATCGCCCTTTGTGGGATACCAGTCTTTTATCCAGACCATATCCGCGTCATACAGATCCACGCTGATGGAATCCGAGGATCCATAGGCTATATCCGTGTATGTCGTACCAAGGAGATACTGACGGAGCTTGACCATTACATCCTGGCCATTAAACTGCAGGGCCGGATATGCGCGTCTGCCTCTCTCAGCAGCCATCACTCAACCTCCTCTCCCCATACGATGTTTGAATCATCAGACCGCCAGAATGGAAGGTTGCTGGTATCCGGGTTTGGCAGATCCGGGATGGTGATCTCAGTGCCTCCGTCAAACCTGAGCACATCTGCGTACTGCCGGTTCGTCTCCATCAGGAGCCGCATATAACTCTCAGACCCCAGCTGCTGGTATGCGATCAGGTCCCAGGTATCACATGAGTGTGTAATGTATTTGTATGCCATGAGATCACCTCCTTTTATGCGAACGCTGCGCGCCTGTCATCGAATTGGATCTGTTTAATCATCTGCCTGAGTCTGTCAACAGTAAGGTTGGCGATACCCTGCGCCGTACCCTCATCTGCATTTCCATTGATGGAAATATTGATAACAGGAGCAAAGGTCATTCCCGCGCCGCCTCCGGCCGGTTCGACAGGTGCGGCTTTTGGCGCTCCATTGGCAATACTGCTGACTGGTGCGGAAAGTGTATTGTCAAATGCGCCCAGGGTCTGGCCGGCAGCCATCCAAAGGTCAAGGCCGCGGGCCGTCTTATCACTCCCCACAGGGATGATGTACTCCGGGCCATCCTCACCGACCCATGTAAGCAGCGGGTGATCTACGTATCGACCTTCTGCAGACAGCGCCGCGCCTCCGGAAGAGGACGCATTTACATTGACGGATGCGGTCACATTGACAGGCACGGAGAACGTGGCCTGCGCTTCTGCAGCGAATGCGGCATAGGCTTCCGCCAGTCCGCTTGCGCCACCGTATGCCACGCTTGTAACAACCACACTTGACGTCACCTGTGCGGGTGGGTCAAATGCGGCCTGAGCCTCTGCGTCAAACTGTGAACGGGCACTGGAGAAATCATGCTCTCCAAGATTGACCGTCACGTCAACACCAGCCGTAACACTTGCCGGATTCGCGAACTCACTCATGATGGCCTCTTCAAAGCCTTCGAGGGTAACCGATCCGACATTGATGGTCAGATCCGCTGTTCCTGTCTGCGTCTGGCTTGTGGCCTCACTGATTGCCGAGCCTGCCTCTTCCGCTGCCTGTGCAGCCGCTTCAAATTCTGCCTGCAGGCTTTCGGCAGCGCCGCCACCGTCTATACCGCTGAGGGAAGAATTGATATTATCGACAGCCGCCTGTGTCTCTGCAGAAAGACCCGACATTGTTTCGGATGCGGCTTCCATTCCTTCTGTGAGGCCCTCCGCGGGGTTCTGTCCGAGACCGGAATCAAGGAGACTGTTGTATGTGTTCATGAACGTCTCAAGGCCGGTCTGCAGATCCATAACAGAAACGCCCATTTCGTCAAAGCTCTGTCCGCTTTGATTAAGTGACTGAATTTTGGAATCCAGCGCACTGACTGTTGTCTCTCCGGTAGCAAGTTGTGTGAATGTGTTTTGCGCAGCCTCTCCGATTGTGGCAAACGCGCCCTGACCTGTCGAGGCCATGACCTGCATGGCTGCGCCGATATCCTCGGGAACCACGTCATAGTTAACATCACCCTTGACCTCTATCGGATCAGGCGTCATCAGATCTGTGAAGAAATCCCCGATTCCGGCAGCCGCACTGACGGCGCCATCTTTCAGAGCCATGATCAGAGCCGCACCCGCTTCAAAGAATGTTCCGATGTTTCCAAGGATTCCACCGATCAGGTCAACTATAATCTGAGGCGCCGCACCAGCCAAAATACCAGCGCCCTGGATAATACCCTGCCCCAATCCGCCCAGGATTCGGATACCAGCACCAATAAGCTCTCCGGAATTGCCTGATTCAGCTATGGTCGTTGCAAAGTTCTTTATGATCTCGCCAGCGGCCGCGCCCATGTCCGGAAGGTTCTCAGCTGACCAATTGCCAATATCGGAAAGCTGTTGCACAAGCGCCTCTGCAAGTCTGCCGCCTGCGTCCTCTGTTTCCAGCCCCTCGAGCAAGCCTGATAACAGATTGCCTGCCATCATAGTAAATTCGCCGGTATTGGTGATAAATCTCTCTCCAAAGGTAGTCAGCACACTGGCCGCCGCCGCTCCAATCGCCTCAGAGTTCTCCGCGCTTCCGATCGTCTGGTAAAGCTCATCAACCCAGTCGAACGCCGCATTGATCGCCTCGGGACCTTTTGTCTGGATTGCTGTAGCCGCGTTGCCCATAGCATCACCAATAACTTCAGGCAGGCCCATGATGCCCTCAGAGTTAAACGCCTCTGTCAGCTCCGTGACAAACCCCGTTGCACTCTGCACCAGATCGCGGATGCCGTTGTCCCCGGTATTGAATGCATTGTAAAGAGCAAGCTGGAAGCCTTCCCATGCAGATGACAGGATATCAATATCACCCTGCAGGTTATCCATCTGACGGCCATACATCTCTTTCGCCGCGCCGTCGGACCCCTCGATGGTCTGCATCAGTTCCTGATAATCCTGCAAGCCATTTAGCAATGCTTTAGCCGCCGCCCTGTCGGTCTGCTTGAACAGGGTATTCATGACAGCATCAATCTGTTCAGGCGTCTTTCCTTCCATGGCCGCGGACAGGTCACCGAATATATCTGCAACCTCTCTCAGATTGCCCTGCGCATCGTAGGCCTTAATGCCAAGCTGATCAAACATGGCTGCGGCGTCCTTATTTCTCGGGCTTTGCAGGGACTGCACAATGTTACGGATATGAGTACCGGCTTCAGATCCGGTTATGTTTACATTGGCAAGCACACCGGCCAGTGCTGAGAACTCATCAACCCCGCCTTTCAGGGCTGCGCCGTTCGCGCCCATCTTAACGAAGGCCTCACCCAGCTGGCCCACGTCTGTCTGTGCGCTTGCAGCAGTGATTGCCATGACGTCAGCGAGGTGTTCAAAGTTATCTGTGGTCTTATCCAGTCCGAAGGATGCAAGGGTACCGGTCAGATACCGGGAGCTGTCCGCCATCGATAGCGCACCTGCACCGGCAAGCGTCAGAACGGTAGGCAGAGCTGCTATGGTCTCATAGGCATCATAACCGGACATTGCCAGGATGTTCGCGCCCTCCGCGGCCTCAGTCGCCGTAAAGTTCGTTGTCCGCCCCAGCTCCATGACAGTTTCCTGCAGGTCCTGAAACTCCTGTGTGGTTTTATCCAGCCGCATGGTCGCGGATACCTGAGACATGGCCTCCTCGAACTGCTGGCCGGTCTTGATCGTGCTGGCCGTGACCTTCGCGGCGCCAACAGCAAGGGCACCAAGTACAGCAGCGTTACCTTTGTACAGCCAGCCATAAAACTTCATGGCCCCGCCCGCCATCTTACCGACAACGCTGCCGCTCTTGTTCAGGCCATCCAGCATACTCTGCGCATTTTTGCAGGCGGCCGAAAGGCTTCCGTCAAGCTGGCCGGCAATCTTTATCATCAACTGATAATCACTCATTTTTTCTTCCTCCTTTCTTTCGCCTGCTTTTTGATGCGCTCATTCTCCTCATTGATCACATCGTTGTAATCCTGGAGAAAATACAGGAAATCCAAAAGAGACAGGCTCCAGAGAAATTCCAGGCCTGTCCCTAATGTCCGCGCAATTATGATCATAGTCTTGCGAAGGCCTGCCAGATCCGCAAGACTTATCTTTAACCGAAAAAATAACCAGTGACTTTATTTTTTACCTTGATCGCGTCCCGCGGTTTGAGCATGTCAAAAAACTCCAGCGGCTTATGCGTCGCAAGATGTGCGATGAACAGCACATACTGCATATCCGTCTCCGGCATGGCCACAACACGCCCCGCTCTCGTGAGCATGTTGTTGGCCTGGATCATATCCTTTGCGCTGATATTATCCATGTCGGAAAAATCCAGCTCGGAAATGGTATCCCCCTCAAACTCGTACTTGTTGGCAAGCTTTAAAATCCTATCCTCGTTTTTCGTCGGTTCGATCGATTCAATCTTACTCATGGGTCAGCCTCCTTTTATGATCAGACGTACTGCCGGATCTGTTTCAGCATGTCCTCTCCATTCAGGATGTACACGCCGTTCAGTTTGTCCAGTTCAAACAGAGTCTCCTTGTTGACCTCTACCTTGATGTAGATCACTTCGATTTTGGTCTCACACTCCATTTTCTTGCCCTTGTCGGCCTTGCCCAGGTTGACAGTCTTAGCCTTGCCACGGACGACAATTTTGACCGGATAGTAATCTGTATATCCCGTCTCAGTGTCCATGCACTGCAGGGCAGCTCTCAGGGTGAGGGTCTGGGGCTTGGTGGTATTCACCAGCTTGAAATAGTTTTTATGCAGGCATGCCCATGTAAAGGACATTTCAGCACTTTCAAACTGGCCGGTGACCGGATCCTCGATCTCACCCATCACACCGGAGCCCTGCAGGGTATCCGTGATCATGGTAAAATCGGGAAGCGTGACCTCACCGGTCTGGCCGATCATCTTTTCCCCGTTGCCATAGAGATTAAAATCATTTAATACTTCAGGAAGTACCAGAGACATTTTTCTTACCTCCTTCCTTACTCAGCGATTCCGGAAATGACATCCTCAAGGAGGGAAGTGTCATAACTCAGAATGTTGTCAATTTCCTGCGCAGGCGTATATGGTGCGATACTCTGACGGAAAACGATCTTGCCGGCCAGCAGATCCGAAATGGGATTGTCGGACTGCAGGAAATGAATCTTTGCGCCGGCCCATTTATCCGGAGCGTATGCCGCGCAGCGGATGTTCTCAGAGTCCACGACAGACTCGATCAGCACCGCATTGATGGGATCGTCCACCTTATCGAAGTACGTCAGGATGAAGGTGTTCGCCTGCCAGTTGAACATCCTCCGGACAGATACCCAGATATCTTTCGGGTCTTTGACCGTCGGATATGCGCCGGTATAGGAACCCCACAGCCGCCAGCCGTTCATGTGCAGGCCGGTAGTAACGCCATAGCCGTTCACAACAGTCGCCTGATCCTGGTCCAGGATCACCTCGGTACCGTCAGCGAGACAGGTCGCAACGACAGCGAGAGAAGAAACGATCTTGTTGGACGGACTCCGGGAAGGAATACCATCATTCTGCGCATCTGTATAGGCCATCAGGGCAGCCGCAACAGCGGAGCCGGCGATAATGTGCTCAGACACCTTGAATGACGGCCAGATGGGATAGCAGAACGGGCTGGTAAATCCGGATGTATTTTTGACATTTTCGACCTGCGTATAGGTCTTTGCCGCATTGGTGTCAATATCCACCACAGCCATGCCCTTGAAAACGCCGTTGATATTGGCGGCTTTCGCGGCAAGGGCTACGCCTACTGCAGCGTGATGGGAGAATCCGGGAGCAAGCAGGATGGAGGGGACCTCTCCAAGATGCGGATACACATGCCGAACAAGCTCAATACCGGTAGCCACACCAGTTGTGGCGTTGTAGGAGCCGATGACCTGCGCGTCAGTAACCGCTGTCGGATCTGCGCAGGTTACGGATACAACAGCAGCCTTTGTCGGATCAAACGCGCTGCCGGGTACGAAATTGATTACAAGCTTGCCCTCTGTGGTATAGGCCAGCGTGTAGTCGGTGCCGACAGTCAGGGCGGCATCATTCTGAGACACCGTCACGAGGGACTTGATAGCGCCGACCTTGTCGATCGTGACAGCGGACGCGACAGGCGCGGCAAGATTGACTGTTTCAGCCGCCTTTTTATGTGTGGCCACGTCCAGGACGTTAATGAACACGATCGGGGCAACCTGATACAGCTGGGACAGTACGAACATGGACTGACACAGGGTGTACTTTGCAAAATCGGTGCAATACCCGAGTTTATCCATGGCTTCCGTCGCGCTTGCGCACAGAATCGGCTTATTGGTTACTGCTGCCGGATCATCCGTCATGAACACGGGAGCCGTACCGATGATAACCTGTACGGAATTGTTCGCCCTGACCGGAGTGGTAAGGGCCGTTTCATTCTCATACACGTATACACCATGCTTTAAAGGCATATCTTTTTACCTCCTTATCATTTGTATGTCAGGGCGGCTTTCCAGGCCTCCCAAATGTAGCCGGTTTCCTCACGGATAGCTCTTTCCGCTTCCGGGTACGACTCGACCGGCATGAATAACGCTTTGATCAGCGGAGTCTCTTCGATGGCTGCGGATGCACTTGTGGGGATCCCCTGGTAAACCACATTCTGGATCAGGTTCAGTTTGTGGACCGTGGGACCGACATACATGAGCGTACTCACTTCAGGCTCTGCTGACTTGGGTTTTTTAGATGAACTCATAATAACCTCCGGATATTTTCCGTCTGGGTTTTGGTAAGGCAAACTGCAGGGCAATGCTCCCAAAGTAATAGGGATATGTATCCTCATCCTGCAGCGCCCAGTTTATCTCTGACAGGCAGCGGTAACCTTTGAACCGTGAGGGGCCCGGGGAAGCCTCCTCACAGAAAAACGCTGTGATCCGCTGTATTGCTGTCAATATGCTGTAATGACCGTTGTTGTCGGTTCTCTCATCATGGATGCCCAACAGAATCAGCACGTTGACCGTCCATGGATCTTCTTCTGCCACTGTCCGCCCGGTATCGAGTCGGACGATGAAGTACGGAAAGAACTGATCCGGCTCATCATCATCATTTTTCAATACTGGTAAAAACTGTTCGTACCCCGTGAAGCCTGACACCGTTTCACCATCAGCTTTTGTCGAGATTATGTCTTTTAACAGGTCAGTGATCAGGTCTTTCAGATCTCTTTGTAAACCTGCGGGCACCATTAAGTTTTGTTCACTGATGACGATCACCTCCTGTTATCCGACAAGCTGCGCGATCTGCTGACGCATGTAACGCTGTAAGTCTGCCTCTATGCTGGGTCTCATCGGGCCCCATACGCGGTTTTCAGATCCAAGCATATAGGGAACGGATTTCGATTTGAGCTTTTCTATTGGCAGCCGGCTGGAGCTCTGCCGGACATATACCAGTCCGTTTGCAGATCCGCCGCCAACGAAAGCTTTGTTTCCGTATTTTCCCAGGGGCTTCAGTCCGGACCGCACGACATCAATCTTGACGCCGCTTTTTGGATGACTCCAATGGAATTTCGGGACATCCAGGGTATTCCCGTTTGACTGCAGGATTGCGACCAGGTTTCCGGCGCTTGCCTTATGCAGCTGCATGTCCTTCTTGAACCCGCCTGTCTTTACCGTATACGAGGCCTGGGCCTTGGCTGCCAGCTTCACACGGGCGCTGACAGCGGTCTTATTAAGTGCACGGGCTATATATACCCGCGCTTTGTTTCCGGCCAGCTCATAGAGCTTTTCCGTGAGCGCCTGAAAACTTCCCTGTTCTAATTCCCACGTAAAGTGTATTGACTGCGCCATTATGCTCTCGTAGCCTCCAGGGTAATCGAATACACGCCGTACTCATCAATAGCATCCGCCACACGATACTTTCTGCCGTCCATTGTCACAAGGCTTCCCTGTTTCGGCAGCGCACCGTAATCAGAGGCCGCAACATAGATCAGTTTCTGATTTGTGAAGGTTCCATCCATGTTCTGATTGAAACGCTTCTCGCGCTCGATCTGTTCGTTGGAGTCCACCTGACACGGCATTGAGACGCCGTTGATCACATGAGTATCCGAAAACTCATCGAGATTCAGGAAAGTATCATGTATGTCATCCGCTATGATGCTTTTAAACGCGCTCATTTTTTCCTGCTCCGTCCTCGTTTTGGTGCCTTGCCTACAAGCGCCTCAGGATCTCCGTCTGTGGAAGATCCACCAAGTCCCGGCTCGGCTGTGACTGCTGTCGCCTTTGGTGCCGGTGCTTTTTGGGGTGCGTCCTCTTCCACCCACACAGCAGCACCGGATTTTAACCAGGCGTTGATCATGTCCTGCTTGTTAGCCGGCAGGGCATCCCCGCACCTGTACTGCGTCGAGGCATACAGCACGGGGAGCTTTGCGATCAGCTTAGGCATTAATTTTAACGAGGACTTCTGCAGCGTCAGCCGTTGCGGCTTCCACGGCGTAACCATTTCCGGCGCCGCTCGCAGCCGCTGCCATCTTGCCAGTGGCATTGTCGTAGGATACAGCCGCGCCAAGGCCGATAGCAGCATCACCCTTTGCAAATCTGTAGACGCCTTCTACGTGAACGCTGCCAAGTTTGCCCGGCTCAATATCACAGCCTGCAATACCAATCTTTGTACCAAGGACAAGGATGGTGCCGGCTTCGATCAGATCTTCTGTCGTATTGGTGTAGTCGAGGGTCTCGCCCCTCTGCCAGTAACTAGCTTTTGCCATGTCTTACACCTCCTTTATACAAGCACCGCGCCAGGATTCTTGACGAATCCGCGGTAATCTCTCACACTGATGCCCCAGTCAAGCCAGATATCCCATACGAAACCAAGCTGTCCAGGTGTCTCCATACGTCTCACAGTCGGAGTTTCCTGACCGTTGAGATAATCTACCTGGATGCCGCGGGCGCTGGACTCATCGGCCTGCAGGAACCACGGGCATGCATTATTGCCAGCCAGGGCATTGAGGACCGGGCTCTGCACGATCTGCAGCGGGTAGTTGTACAGCGGGTTGATGTCGTTGTAGTCATTGCCGGTCATATGAGCGGAATGGAAGATAACGGCCAGATCGAACTCGTAGCCTACAGGTACGATCAGACGGGCGGGAGTCATATAGATGGCTTCGCCAAAATGATCCGTCTGTTTCTGCAGCTGCAAGATCATCTTCTGGATCTCAGCCTGAGAAGGAGCCGCACCCGCAGCCATCACGTTTTTGTGCTGGGTAGCGTCAAACAGGGTCACGCCGTCAAAGATAGCCGGGTTGTTAAACAGAATTCTGTACACCTGCTTGTCAATGGTCTTTTTGGCGGCCTGTGCGTACAGTCCAGGAACACGGGTCAGGAAACCGATATCGTCATTGACGAAGGCCTGACGGGTCATGGAGAACTGTTTCGCATAGGTGTCCAGCTTACGCTGCGGCAGGAGCTCGGTTCTGGGCTGATCCGGCTTAATCTCACCGTTCTCCGGCAGAAGCAGGAAGTCACCCACGCCACCGATCACGTACTCATGATCAGCAGTCTCTTTGAAGTCAGACAGGCTGCCCTTTGTGGTGATCTGCTGGAAGGTAGTCGGCACCTGATTGTACAGTTCTACGATAGACTTTCTGATGGTCTGGTCCATGATCGCCGGGAATGCGGCAGTCGGATTGTAGAACTGTCTGGACAGCATATCGTACAGGTCCGTGGAGCTCTTGTGCAGCAGATCAGAGACGTTATGCCCCTCTCTGCTCAGACACTCAATGGCCAGATCCCTGAGGGACATGCCGCGGAAATTCTCAGCACCTGCTGCAGAATTCTGGGCATTAAGGCCGGCTCTCATCATCAGGCCGTCGGACATGGCGGCTCTGACCTTATCGCCTTCATCTTCCGTAACAGTCGCACGGGCGGCCAGGGGCTGTCTCTCGTTGCGCATCTGCTCCAGGATCATGGCGCGGTATCCATCAACGGTAGTGCCGTCAGTGATAGCCTGGGCGGGGTCCATACCGAAAGAACGTGCCAGATCAGAAATCTGCGCTACCCTGTTGCGCTCATCCTCAATGGCTCTCCGGGCATTATCCTCGGGAGCTGCGGGCTGTACGGGTTCGGTCGGAGCGGGAGCGGCGTCTAATGCCGCCAGTGCTCTCTGAAGGCTGTCAAATTCGGCGATTTCTTCCGCAGTCATCGCTCGGCCGGCAGTACGTGCGCCTTCAATCAGTTCGTTCTGCCGGGCAAGAATCTGTTCTCTAGTCATAGCTTTACCTCCTGTAAAGATTTTGATTATATTGAAGTTGCCTCGCCAGCGTTTCCGTCATAGACATATCCACAGGTTCCGGCGCTTCCATCTCTCTGCCTACGCCAACAGTGGCATCAGCAGGAATGGAAACTATGCTGATCTCATACGGTGCCCACTTCCTTGCAATCGAGCACGGTCCCGTGAATCTGCCGTCAGCGGACTGCTTGCCCGGCATTACTTCCTCCCATGAATCCACCATGTAGCCGACGGATACACCTTTCAGTGTTCCGCTCTCGACCTTCTGGCGGATGATTTCGGACTGATCGTCTGAATCGAATTCGATCTCAGCGCGTCCGCGGTTATCCTCTATCCATGCGCGGGTGACCTTCCCGATCACCTTGTCACGATTATGGTTATAGAGTACAACTCCCATTTCAGTCAGGCGGGTCATATCCATAGCCCCGTCTGCGTGGTCTAGTATCTCCGGACCGAACCATCTGGTATATGGTTCCTCAGAACTGAAGGACAATGCAAAGCGCCTGTTGTTATCTTCCAGCGCCCTTATTTCTCCATTCAGCTCACGCGTCCCTTTATTCCGATCCGGCTGGTTTTTGATCAGGTCGTTTGTCATCGACCGGGTCAAGGACTTCGTTGTCCGATCCCTCTGCCGCCGGGTCGCTATCTTCCTTCTCAGGGTCAAGCTGGCCATTGAATAACACACCTCCCAGATTCAGCCCTTTCTTTTGGGCGTATTCGTTTACTTCTGCCATATCGTCTATCTGTGCGCGCCAGTCTCGGCCATTCTCCGCGGAGACCTGTTTAAAGGTTTTGATTCCGTAGTTCAGAGCCGTCTTTGTGGCGCTTGCTTCTTTGAGTGGGTCAATCCAGGCTTTCGGCTGTTTGATCCATTCGTGGCTTGTATACTTATCTCTGCCTGTCCATCCGTTATCACTCCAGTATCCTTTCGGATTGATCAGACCGGCCAGCACGATGCACTCAATGAAGGACTCATATATGTTGTCCATGATCGCGATCAACTGTTCCGTCTCTTCCTGGAATGTTAATTCATCCTCGATGATGCCCTGTCTAGCAGAACTGTAAGAAGTTTCCGACATGTCGCGGGACGTCGCCTCATAGCTGATACCCTGACCGGCTCCGATCAGACGCTGCTGCAGCTTTGTAAAGCTCGTAGCGTCAGCAGATTGTCCTGTTGGATTTACCACCGTCACATCATCACCGGCATTGAGCTCTTTGATCATGCCAGGGGTAAGGGTCTTGCCATCATACTCATGCTGTTTGATTGGTGTGACCTGCCTGCCAAGGCCGGAGACAGGAAGGGATTTCTTGACGAATACCGACAGACAGGCCATGATTCTCTGTTTGACGGCCACAGCAGTGATAAACTCATTGATGTCCCTGATCCGGCTGAGCGTCTGAGACATGTCGGACATCTCACGGATCTGCGAGGGACGTTTGCGCGTGTAATAAAAAATCACATCGCTGGCCGGTATATACTGAGGTTCCGCCACTGTATAGCCGTCAATCGTGTATTGCCTCACCCAATAACCAATAGGCTTGTTGTACTCGTTGTATTCGATACCACCGACCACACGATTCTTACTGTCCTGTGGTCTGGCAAAGCCATCATCCAGCTCGTCCACCTCAAGGATCTGAAGCTGCAGCGGAATCTTGTTATCCGTGTACCGCTTCACGATCAACACGCCACCGTCAACCTTTTTCCTGACAACGCACATCCGGAGGAGCTGCATAAAAGACTGTTGGCCGGTAACGTCACAGTTTTCAGCCTTACACCAGATTTTCCACAGCTTTTCTATGTCAGAATTTAGTTTTTGATTGTTGGTCATCGCCTGGAGCCTGAACCCCTGGCCGATCACGTTTCTTTTGTATGCTCCAAGCAGAGAACACATGATGTCGGAATTCCGCTCCAGATCCCTGGCTCTTGCCCGGACCGTATCGCGGTAGCCTCTGTCCGTCATCTCCGCGGACTGATTAACAACGCGCCAACCGGCATTTAATCTGCTGTCAAGCCCTGCGTCATAGTTACGCAGCGCTTCCAGGCTCTGCCGCCACGCCTCTCTCTTGACTGCTGCCTGTGGGGATATGACAGCTATCACATTATCCAACCATCCCATATCCTCACCTCTCGTGTGGCCAGAACGCCACATAGCAATCATCAAACAGGCCGGTATCTCCGGCAGCGTCTTTGTTTATCCCCGCTTCCAGCTCCTGCCGCATTTTGTACAGCTGCGCAAGGTCCGCGCGGGTAAGTTTTCGGGAGCCGATCTGGTACGACTGCCCTCCGACAAGTATTTTTACAATTGCCTGGTTGATCTCCAGCAGCATATCAGCGTTTGTAATCGGCAACCCTTGCCTGATTGTTTCCTCTGTTATCATCTCGACTCACCTCCTTAAATCCAATTTTCGTTATTGGTGATCCACTGGAATTCCTCTGGATCCTGGTTTTGTGACTTTTGCGGTTTCTGCTGTTCTTCTTCGGCCAGATGCATGGACCTTACTCCAAGGATATCCGCGGCGGCCAGTGCATACACCTCACAGTCAAGGTAGTGGTTATCTATATGGGTGCTCTTTGGTACCCAGTGCTGTATCACCTTACCCCCTGAGCGGACGTTGATCTTGTGCTCAGCGGTCACCTGATGGGCATATTCATAATCACAGTTTTTGTACACCATCCAGCTGCCTGTCCCGTTTGGCTTATGCAGGCGGCTCGCAATCATGTCTTTGTACTTATCGCCATCGGTCATGATCAGCTGTATCCCGTCGCCAGTTTTACCAGGGCGGTTTACTGTTGATATTTTGTAATGCGAGGTCATCTGAGTGCTGGAACCCTTGACCGGCATAGCCCATTCCATGTTGTTCACGCAGAACTCATAGGTGTCATCCGCGTTATACCCGGAATCGATCAGGCACAGCTGCACAACAAAAGGATCTCCCGCGGCATTCCGGTATGTCAGGTTCATGACGCGGTCGATATCTGCAAAAGAGCTTACCTGTCCGTGAGTGATCATCTGGCTTGTGATGTAGTCGCCCCATGCGCGGATTGTGTAGTACAGGCAGTTCTGCTGCACGTCCACACCGCCGGTTATCATCTTTGCCCAATCAGGGACGATAAACTCATCATTTTCTGTTTGACGCTCCAGAACCATATCCTCTGTGGTCCGTGTCGCCATGTCTTCCCATGGTTCAGCAAGCCATGAGTTCTTAAAATTCTGAAGCTGTTCCGGGTCATCTTTTGAATTCATGAACTCTAAAGCAATCTCGGAGAAACGAACAAAAGGTGAATACAAAGTGTTTATCCAGAAAGCGACTTTCTTCGCCCCTGCGGTGTTGCGCTTGACGATCCGCCACTCGCCTCCCTGCAACATTTTGTCTTTCTGATAATCTTTGATTACGCATCCACATTCCTGGCATACGTAAACGGCCTGATCGGCACGTTCTGTTTTTGTCAGGCCTTCCTTGCTGGGCCATTTGATCTGATCGAATTTCAGTTCAATCATTTCACCGCATTCCGGGCAGGGAACAAAGTAATGCTTTTCTATATCTGCATTCTCCAGTGCTTCCCAGATATGGCCCTCGCGGACCGTCGGCGTGGAAGTCATGTAGATCTTGCGGTTTGCGAATGTCTTTGTTCTCTCCCTCGCGAGGGATATTGGATCAGCTTCTTTTTTGGTATTGGCGGGATATTTGTCCACCTCATCCAGGAAAAGATATTTGATAGCCTTCGATGCCAGTGACGAAGGAGAATTACTCCCGGCAAGAGTCAGGTACATACCAGAGAACTGCAATTCAAGTTTCTGCGACTGAAACTCCTTGAAGAGCTCTGCCAGTGTCGGCGATGCCTTCAGCATTGGCTTTAGCCGGTTCTCAGATATCGACTCCGCCAGCTTATCCGTCGGATATACCACCATCGTCGGCGCGGGGTCCTGCTGGATTACATACCCCAGCATATTCAGCATTGCCTCAGACCCACCAACCTGCGTACACTTTGCAAAGATCACCTGTTCGGTCTCATAGTTCAAAATCTCGTCCATGATTCCGACAAGGTACGGTGTCTTTCGGTTCCGCCAGGGGCCCGGCATCGCGGATGTCTTGCTGTCCAGCAATCTGTATTTTTCTGCCCACTGTGATACTGTCAGGCTTTCCGGAGGTTTCAGAAATCGCAGGGCCTCCTGTATGTACTTTGGGCAGTCAAATCTTTTAACCTTCAGGGGCTTTCCTCGGCCGTCCAGGCTTCTTTTTCTTGACCTCTACCGGCTTGCCTTCTGTCCCTGCGACTACAAAAGACTCCAGCATACCACTCACTTCCTGAGTGATTTCTTTCTCCAGTCGCCTCGATTCCACCGGCTCCAGCTGACCAGCTACGAGGCCAATGATCCTGGTAGGCAAGTTCAAGGCGAATTTCTTAAACGTCGTAAAGAATTTGTCGTAATCGATCTGGACTTCCTCCACCGATATGTATTGCCCTGTCGAAATTGCCGTTTTTAGCTGATGTAATTCGGCCTGTGACTCTTTCAAACTGATCTCTGCCTCCAGCTTTTTCATTTTCAGCTCTTCCTCTGACTGAGTAGCCGCCCTTCCGGCTGCCTTATCCTGCAGATAATTGGCATACCTCTGGATCGTTGGCACAAGATCATACTGACGGGATACCCTGCTCCCTATTTTTGTCTCAGTAGTTGGTAAGATTCCCTCTTGGGTCAACTGCTGGATCCGCCGGACTGACAGACCGAATAATTTGGCGATAGCCTCAACTCTGTATAACCCCGTTTGCACCTCTGCGTTATCATACATACGGCTATCACCTCCTAGATTTGGCATGGTCATCAGTAGCGAATTGTGAAGATTTTAACAATTTTCATCCGGACATCTTTCGGGCTCAAGGCGC
>Ga0247611_10003388_pt1 | contig 23708 bp, 22 predicted proteins | sample 177DNAGHGhighgp2_FD_192422 | JGI IMG/M metagenome (GOLD analysis project Ga0247611, IMG submission 192422) | Sheep rumen microbial communities from Palmerston North, Manawatu-Wanganui, New Zealand - 1770 DNA GHGhigh gp2 | ecosystem: Host-associated > Mammals > Digestive system > Stomach > Rumen... | reverse complement strand
GTCATCCTAAGTTCGACGACGAGCTCATGGGACAGCTCATCCGCTTCGTCTCCAGCCACGAGATTGGCCACACGCTAGGCCTGCGCCACAACATGGGCGCCTCTTATGCCACGCCCGTCGACAGTCTGCGCAACAAGACATGGGTGGAGAAGTACGGCCACACCGCATCCATCATGGACTATGCCCGCTTCAACTACGTGGCACAGCCCGAAGACAACATCTCGCAGGAGGGCATCTTCCCCCGCATCAATGACTACGACAAGTGGGCCATCGAATGGGGCTACCGCTACTTCCCCGACCTCGCTACCGAGAAGGAGCAGCGCCTGGCACTCAACAAAATGACCATCCAGAAGCTCAACCAGAGCCAGCGCTACTGGTTCGGCGGTGAGGGCAACGACAACGACCCGCGTGCGCAGACCGAAGACCTGGGCAACGACGCCATGAAGGCCGGCACCTACGGCATCAAGAACCTGAAGCGCATCATCAAGAAGCTGCCCGAATGGAACTACGAAGAGGGCGACATGGATCAGAACCTGATGTACGCCTACCGTAACCTCATCCAGCAGATGGGACGTTACGCCAAGCACGTCTACAACCAGATTGGCGGCACCTTCCGCACCTACAAGAGTGCCGACCAGCAGGGTCCCGTCTACACGCCCAACGACGCCCGCACACAGCGTCGCGCTCTGAAGTGGCTCAACGACAACATCATCAAGGAGCCCCGCTGGCTCGTCAGCGAGCCCTTCGTACGCCGCATGAGCAACGTGCCCGAGAATACCATCTTCTCGCTGGGCTACAGCGTCATCGACCATCTGACCAGCGCCTCGACGCTCAACAACGTCAGTAAGAATGCCTACCTGCCTGGCAGCTACAAGCCCATGGACTACGTCAACGAGCTCATTGGCTACCTGTTCAGCGAGACGACATCGGGCAAGAGCACCAACCTCTGGACACGCGAGATGCAGCGTCGTGCCGTGAAGAACCTCATCACCTCGTGGCGTGGCACGCTGAACGACGACCAGCGCCCCTACGCGCTGGCTGCCTTGCAGAAGATTCGCAGTCGCGTCAGCAGCGCCGGCGGCGATGCCGACACCCGTGCCCACTATGCTGACCTGGCCCTGCAGATCAAGAATGCGCTCGAGGGCAAGGGCGGTCAGGGTGGCAACACCACCATTAACCTCAGTGGCGTCGGACTATAAGTTTTTAGACAGGAGAACTTATTTTAGACAGGAGGACAAGAGGACTGTTTTTAAGACATGAGTACAGGAGGACTAGTTTTGAGATTAAGAGGATTGACCATCATAACGGCATTGCTGTTCTCGGTGTCTGGGCTGCAGGCTCAGACACCACAGCAGTGGCGTGACTCGCTCGCGGTGCTCAACCGCATGATTGGCGAGCAACCGCGCTCCACCGACCTGCGCCTGAAAAAGGCTGCTGTCAACATTGAGCTCAACCAGTGGGAGTATGCCATCGAGGAGTATGGGCGCGTGCTCAGCCTCGACAGCCACAACCTCGCCGCCCTCTTCTACCGTGCCTATGCGCTGAACACGCTGCGCCGCTACGGCGAGGCCCGTGCCGACTACGAGACATTTTTGCAGATAGCCCCCGTCAATCTCGAGGCCCGCCTCGGACTGGCCACCACACTCGAGAACCTCGGACGCAACACCGACGCCCTCGACCAGCTGAACACCGCCATCCAGCAGTTCCCGCAGTCTGCAGCAGCCTATGCCGCCCGCGCGCTGTTCGAGGTCAAGCTAAAACAGGTGGAGCCAGCCCTTTACGACTGGGCGGAAGCCATACGCCTCGACCCCTCGAACACCGGCTACGTCGTCTCCCGTGTCGACCTCCTGTTACAGCAGGGCCGACGGCGCGAAGCCCGGCGCGAGCTCGATGCCGCCATCAGTCGCGGTGAGCCACGCAACAACCTCAAGGAATGGATAGACCGCTGCCGATAACGACAGCGGTCTATTGAATTTCTATCTTCAACCACAGATTTCGCGGATATATCAATCTGGAATCAAGAAAATGACGACCTCCTGTTCCACATTCACACGGAACGCGCCCACAGGTTTCTTCATCAGTCGCCCGTCGACGCCCACCAGCGCCTTGTTCGCCTTATCGACGAACACCTCACGTGTACGGAAAGGATGCACTGAGCGGTGGTTCAGGAAGCGTCCGGCTATGAGCAGCCACAGGCCCTCTATCAGCTGCACCACCTCGGGGTGATACACCACCGACACGTCCAACATACCGTTATAGGGCACCGCATTCGGCGTCTGTCCATAGCCCGGTCCCGAGCCTATGCAAACGGTCATCACCTTGCGGTCAATCGTGTCGTTGTTGATGCGCAGTCGCATCTTGTACTCCATGCGGTGGAAGAGCATCACGAAGAGCGACGTGACAAACGACAAGGTACGCGAACCGAAGAGTCGCCTCGTCTGTCGGCGCAGATTCATGATGTCAGCCGTCAGGCCAATATTCAGGCAGTTCAGAAAGTAGCGGTGGCAGTGCTCCTCCTTTTTGTTCGTATAGCGTACGCAGCCCAGGTCAATCAGTCGTGTGCGTCCCTTCTTCAGCCAATCAACGGTCTGTTCGATGTTGTTCTCATCGTAGCCCCAGAAGCGGGCGAAGTCGTTCATCAGACCGTTGGGAATCACGCCCAGACTGACGGTGTCGCGCACCTGCTTCTCCACTTTCATCAGACAGTTCACCGCATCGTTCAGCGCCGAGTCGCCGCCCACGATAACAATCGTCTTGTAGCCATTGTTGATGAGCATCGTCGTCAGACGCTCCACCGAGTCAGCACTCTCGCTCTGCACCATGTCGAATTCCACACCGCGCCCGTTGAGCACCGCCTCAATCTTCTCCCAGCGTTTCCGCTTGTTCGAGATACCCGTCTTGGGGCAATACAGCACGCCCCACCTGGATGTTTCCACTGTCATACGCTATTCTCTTTGCAACCTTCGCCTGCAAAGGTAGTGCAAACCGAGCGAAATGCAAAATAAAATCTTATTTATTTTCATTTCTCCGTCTGATAAAGGCGGAGAATGGCGGCAATCTTGTCGGCTGTCGGAAGGGTGGCATCAATCCAATGGATGGTGAAACCGCGACGTTCCATACCGCGGAACCAGGTCATCTGGCGCTTGGCAAACTGATGGATGGCTATCTCGAGCTGACGGAACATCTCGTCGTAGGTAAGATGCCCGATGATGTACTCGGTGAGGAACTTGTACTCCAAGCCGTAATAGATGAGGTCGTCGGCAGGAATACCTTCGTCGAGCAGACGGCGCACTTCGTCAACCATACCTTCGTCGAGACGGGCCTTGAGTCGGCGGGTAATCTTCTGACGGCGCAGCTCGCGGTCGATGTCGATACCGATGATGAGGCTATCGACGGGCGGCAGCTCGCGACGGGGCAAGGGGTTCTCAAGGTTATAGGTCTCAATCTCGATAGCACGGATGGCGCGCTGGCAGGAATCGACATCTGTTGTATTGTGCATGACGGTGCCGGTCTTCGCCTTTAGTTCGCGGAGCATCGTGGTCAGCTCATCGAGCGTACGTCCCTCGAGCGAAGCACGCAGCTCTGGGTTCTGGGGAACAGGTGACAACTGATAACCCTTGAGCACAGCCTCGATATAGAGACCTGTACCACCACAAAGAATGGGCACGGCCCCACGACTCTGTATCTGCTGGTAGGCATCGAAGAAATCCTGTTGATACTGGAAGAGGTTGTACTTGGTGCCGGGCTCGCAGATGTCGATAAGGTGGTAAGGGATTTCTATGGGAGAAGCCCCCCCTCCCGGCCTCCCCGAGGGGAGTGACGTGACGGTGTAGTCGGCAAGATCCTTGCCTGTGCCGATGTCCATGCGGCGATAGACCTGACGGGAGTCGGCCGAGATGATCTCGCCACCGATGCCGCCGTCGGGGGCTGACGGCAGGGCTGCTGCAAGGGCAGCTGCCACTGGTGTCTTCCCGCTGGCCGTAGGGCCGAGTATGGTTATCATTTGCTTCACGAGGGCAAAAGTAACAAAAAAAATCGAAAGGTAAGCAGGAAATAGAAGAAAAATTACTACCTTTGCGCAGTAAAACAATACGAACCACAATTATATGCAAAACCATAGACTACTGATCATACTTCTCACCACCCTACTCTGCTGCATGGCCAAAGCTGACGTGAAGCAGAGTCTTGAAGCGTTCAACAAGAGCCAGACAGTGCAGAACGCCAACCATTTCTTTGTAGAGTTGAAAGCTGCTGAGGTGGTGGACGAGGACATCAAGTTCGATGATAAGACAACTGTGGAGACCCTGCGGGCACAGGTGTGGTACTGGACGGCTGAATGGTACTACGCACAACAGCAGTACACCGAGGCTGTCAGCTACGCCAAGCAGGCGCTGCCCCTCTGCAAGAACACCGATACGGAGGCCGACTGCCTGAGTCTGCTGGCTATCACAAACGTACGTCTGGCCGACTACGAGGAAGCAGCTAAGTACGCTAAGCTGTGCTACGCCAAGGACGAGGCCAGCGGCGATCCCGACCTGATGAGCTCGTCGCTGAACACATTGGCCGCCATCTACATGGCTGCCGGACAACCGAATGAGGCCGAGAAATATGTGCTGAAGGGTATCGAGATGGCTAAGAAAGCTAACAACCCGGCACGCATGGCCGTGCTGCAAGGCATGGCATCGGAGGTGTACCACGCACAGGGTAACGACCAGGAGGCACTGAAACATATCGACCTCGCCTACGAGATTGACGAGAAAGCGGGCAACGAACCGAAATGTATGGTGCGACTGACACAGAAGGCCTCGATACTCATCGGCCTGCACGACTACAAGGAAGCCGAGAAGGTGTTGGGACGCGTCATACCTTACTTCCGCAAGACGGAGAATGGTCACGAACTGGCAATAGCCTGCAACAAGATGGGTATGACACTGCTGTCGCAGGAGCGACCCGCCGAGGCAGTGCCCTACTATCGCGAAGCCGCCGACATTCTGCAGAAGATGGGCGATATATATAATGAGGTACACGCGCGTAGAGGACTCTACGAGTCGCTGTGGAAGGACAATCCCGACGAGGCCAAGGAAGAGCTGGACCGCTTCAACTACCTGAAGGACTCCATCTACACCCACGAGTCGGCAGAACAGCTGGCACGCTACAACGCTGAGTTCGGCAACGACTGGCTCCAGTTGGAGAACCACTCACAGCGCATGCAGAAACTGCAAGCCGTCGGACTGGCGGTTGTCATTGCCCTGATTGGTATCGGTGTGTGGTTCGTCATGCGCCGTCGTAACCGCCGCCAAAAAATGCTCAACGAACAGTTGCGCGACAGTCTGCAGCAACTGAACGAGCAATATCGCCAACTGAACATACAGTACGACCACGCTCTGCAGACAACCACAGCAAAAGCCGAAAGCAAAGACGGCGAGGAGGACGACAACGTGTCGGCTGCCGACCGCGAATTCCTGGAGAAGACCATCAATATCGTGAACCAGCTGATCAGCGACGGTGGCGTCGATGCCACCAGCGTAGCTGCCCGACTGAACATGAGCCTCTTCCAGTTCCGCCAGCGACTGTCGAAGGTGACGGAGGAGACACCGCAGACGTTCATACAGATGATTCGCATGAAGCGAGCACGCCACCTGTTGGACAATCACCCCGAACTGAACATCAACGAAATTGCAGTGTTATGTGCCTACAACGACACGCCAAACTTCACTCGCGCCTTCAAAAAAGTGTTCGGACTGACGCCAACTCAATATCAGGAAAAGCAAAAATAAATCATCAATATCACACAAAAAAAGCCCCTTTTCATCGAAGAATGGGGGCTTTTTTTGTACGATTAGACAAAATGACAAGAGAATTTGATGAAATGATAACGACATTTCAGTATTTTATTGTAACTTTGCACACAGAAAACCAATAAACTTTACGTGGCTATCATAAACCCCACAAATAAAATGGCAAAGAACAAATACCAGAACAACGCCCTCGACTATGCAGAGGATTATCTCGACAGGATATTCGGGATTGAGGACAGCATGGATCGCCGTCTGGAGGAACGTATTGGAGCCATCGTGGAAGAGAAGCTGCAACAATATAACCTAATTAATAATAAACCTAAAAAGTTTTAACGACATGAACACGACCAGTAAGCAGAACATCGTTCGCCTGGCAGCAGGACTTGTGCTCGCTATGGCAACCTGCGCTCCCGTCAGCGCACAGTTGGGTGGTTTGAAAAGCATCGCCAACAAGGCAAAGAAAGCCGCCAACAAAGTGGAGAACGTGAAGGGAACCATCAATCAGGGATCAACCACCACGACAACCAGCAGCAACGCTTCGTCGCAGTCGTCGGGCAGTACCGACACTGAAAGCATCCAGGCCGAGTACCGCGCCCAGCACCCGAAGGTGATGGAGAAGTACAACGCTGAGAAAGCCGGCGGCATGGACAAGTATCTGGGACTGGACCAGACCGAGAACGGAAAGATTCTGTGGAAGTATGCCAACCTCACCAGTGACGAGTACACCAGCGGTCAGAGTATCCGCAACGCCTTTGAGGCAGCCCGCCAGTTGACGTTCATCCTGCGCTACCTGAAAGGTAATACCGAGGAGTTCTCGGCCCACGCACAGCCTAACTATGTACTTGACATGGTCAACAACCAAATTCCTGAGAACCTGAAGATTGCCAAGGCCGGCAAGGGTAAGACACCCGTTCCTGCCTCAGACGTCGCTGCCATCAACTCGGAGTTGGCCCGTATCAAGGCTCTTTACCTGAGCCAGACCGGCACCAAGGAGAAGACCGCAGGGGAAAAGGCAGCCGAAGCTAACGCTGAATATGTGAAGAACATTGTCAATCAGAACTACCTGCTGAATGACCTGACCGACAGAAACCGTCAGGCCAAGGCCGTAGCCGATTACAAGACCAAGGTGAATGCCAAGATTAAGGCCGCACTGGCTCCCACCAAGATACTGGGCACCTACTCCACCTCACCTGCTTGGCAGGGACTGCCTATCTTCCAGATGCCCGAGCTGAAGGAGAAGTACAAGAGCGTACAGGAGATGCAGTTCAAGACCTTCTACGAGAAGGGCGGTAAGTACTATGTCGTGAAGAGCGCCTTCCGTCAGAGCATCCCCAAGGGCGACGAGGTGCACGGCGCACAGCCCCAGAAGGACTACTGGCCCGGCGTTGAGACACCTGTGGAGGTGCCCGCCGAGAAGATTAAGGAGCACTTCAAGTAAGCCCAACCGCACAGGGAGGCAATCTCCCTGTGCATATTCATGGATTTTTTCATATTACTAATTTAATTCACTTAAACATTAACAAACATGAGAAAAGTTTTACAGAATTGGAAGGCCCTCGCTTTCGCCGCCATAATGACGGCAGGACTGGGGTACTCCGTTGACACAAAAGCTGCTGCCACGCTGCAAAACGCCATGTGCGTGAAGACCAACACTGGCAACTACTTCCCAGTAGTCCGTGTGAGCATGATGGTGATTCCCGATGGCAAAGACGTCTTCGAAATCATCCTAAAAGAGGGTGAGGGTGAAGGCGAGGCTAATGTCAAGAGCATCAGCTTCGAGAGAAAGCAAGTCGAAATCGACTATTCGAAGTACGGACAACAAGGAGGTGGTCAGCAGACCGTTGACTACAGCAAACCCTTCTACGTGTTCACCAACACTGGTAAGTTCTGGAAAATGGTGGATCAGCGTCCAGTGCTGACCGTCCAGGAAGGCACATCTCTGATGACTCTCACCGCAGGTAGCGTAGTGGAGCCGAATGTCAGCGAAGTCCGCTTCTTCCGTGGTACGGAGGAGGAACTGAACAACGCCATGAATTCTACGGGCATTGACACCCCGCTGGAGGCTCCTAACCTTGAGAAACTTCAGTTGCAGACTCCTATCAGCGAGCAGATGACTGTTTCAGGCTGTGGCGATGCTACCAAGGCACTCGTTTATGCCCTCGACGGCAAGCAGATGACCGAAGCTCCCGTTGCCAATGGTGTTACCACCGTTACCGTAGGCCAGCTGCCCGCAGGCGTATATGTGCTGCGTGTCGGCAAAAAAGCCTTGAAGTTCACAAAAAAATAATCAATAATTAGTAACCAACAATTTAATTCGATACATCATTATGAAAAAGATATTCGCAACACTCGCCATGGCTGCATTTGCCATGACAACCTTCGCACAAGCAACTCAGCAGTACTTCCGCGTAGAGTTCAACTGCCCCATCACCGCCGATGGTTCAGGTAAGACCAGTGTCGGTCAGATGGGTGACAACTACACATATTGCAACCCCGAGCACAATGTCATTGTCAACGGTCAGAAGCATGGCTGGATTATCATCCAGGGTGGTGGCAACATCACGGCTTATGACGAGCCTGCAGGCAATCTTACTTTCCGTCCCCAGACGACCAACATCACCAACAGCTCAGCCTTCTTCCTCGAGAACGGCCGCTATGGTCAGGGAAAAGCTGCCGCCAACTGGGCTTACCAGCTTGAGAGCAGTTCTTGGGGCACCGTCATCAACAAGATCACTGCCTTCAGCATCCCCGTTGAGAAGGTGTCACTGATTGACTCTACCGCTACACACGAATACAAGTTCCCTGGCGATGGCAAGACCTATAAAGTCTCTGAGTTCACCTTCAACCGTCTGCCCCGCAACGTGGCCGAGCTGAAGACCCTCCTTGAGGATGCCAACGGCAACCGTGTAGCTGCCTGCAACAACCCCTTGTTCATCGGCGCTGTTGTTTACCTCGTATTGCCCCGTCTGCTCGACTGCAGCCAGGACTGCCGAGATATGATCAACTACCTCTATGGTGTTAAGCACTCTGCATTGTCCACCACTGGTATCAGCAATGGCGATTTCCAGAACCTCTGCATTGGTTGGTTCAACAAGGATGGCAATGGCTACTACCAGCACAACACCCTGTTCCAGCATTTTGCTGGCGCTACTCCCGGCAACCAGTACAAGCCTAACGGCAAGGGTTATGGTTACGACAATGGTCCGTACAAAGTCCGTATCGGTTGGGACCTCGCAAGCCCTCTGGTTCATTCTGGCAACCTGAATGTTGACTTGGCAAAACTGAATCTGTTCCCCAACCCCGATGCTACCGATAAGGGTGACATGTCACACGAGTCAGCAACACCTCTGGTGGTTCAGCTCCGTCCCACAAAGAAGAACGGCTGGTTCGTTCACAGCGAGATTAAGAGCTACTACGCAAAGGGTAAGGATCAGCGCGACGACGAATTCTAAATCGTAGATGCTCAATATAACCATGAAGACACATGAGATCATTGCCACCATGAGCCTGCTTGCTGTTGCAGTGCTGACAGGTGCCGCCAGCTGTTCAAGCGACAAGGAGGGAAAAGGCAGCAGCAGCGACAAGCGGGTCTCAATGGTGAATGAAAAAAAGATGGAAGCGCAGGTCAGCGGTAACACGCTGACCTACGGCTCCCACCGTTACACCGTCAGCGGTGAGATTAACCCTTACGATGGTGTAACAGGCCACCGCGATACGCCAACGGCCACCGTCAGTTTCACAAACATCCCCTCAGACTATACGGAGTTCGAAGCCGTCTACAACGGTCTGTTGAGCAAGTCGATACAGGGCACCGCTGCCATGATTCCCATGGCTATGGAGATTTACGCCCGCGACGCCGCTACAGGCAAGAAATGCTTCGATTTGCTGTGCAACAGTTCATCAACAGTTGACGGTATCATCCGCATCCTGAAGACAAAACTCGTAGCTTCGCAGAACAGTCCCGAGAACGACCAGTACCTGCAGCGCTATATGGCTGCCGCCCTGTTGAAGGGTGCCACCAACAAGAACGGATATGCGCCTTCAGAGCCCTACACCGTCGAGATGTGCCCTTCGGTGAACAAACCACAGGAGCTCACCATCGGTGGTTCAGGCGAAGTGACCTACGTCTATATTCTGGCTCCCGGCGGCTGGGACAGCGAGCAGCGTGGCGTGGAGATTTTATTGCCGACAAACGCCAACCACTACAAAGTGTTCAACTGCCCCTCGTGCTACACACAGTGTAAGAATATTGTCGGCACATGGGCTGGCCTGAAATAGGATCAGAAAAAACGAGAACTAATCATTTCTCTCTAAGCTTATATGAAAAGGCTGGAAGCTCATCAAACTTCCAGCCTTCTCTGTTTTTATGGTCTAATCCGCGACTTGACTATTTCTTGAAAGCCTCGTCGAGGTTGGGATAGTCACGCTTCTTCTCGTCATCGACCTTCAGGTAGTCCTTCACATCAAAGTGAAGCATGGAGGCAACGATAGATGACGGCCACTGACGAACCATGCGGTTCATCTTAGTGGCTGTGTCGTTGTAAACCATACGTGAGAGACGAACATTCTCCTCATACTCCTGCTGTCCCCTTTGGGCTTCTGCATAGAGATCACTGGCCTTCAGCTCAGGATAGCGTTCGAAGACAACGTTCAATTTACCCATCATCTGTCCCAGCAGGTCTGTCTGCTGGTTCAGGGCTGCAGGCGTAGTGGCAGCTGCGGCGTTGTTGCTGTTACCACCACGTGCCTGAATGGTCTGGATAATAGTCTCAGACTCGTGCTCAGCATACTTGGCAGCCGTCTTGGCCAAGGCGATGACGGCGTCGAAACGAGAGTTGAGCTGTACCTCAATCTGACTCAGAGCGTTCTTACACAACTCGTCCAGATTTACCAGCGAACGCTGGGTGGAGATGAAGTAGCCCACAATAAGGAGGGCTACTGCAACGATAATGCCTAAAAAGGCGCCTAACAATGTAATCATAATTATAGAGTTTAGTGATTAAACAGTTTCCGGCTGAGCCTTGGGCTGACGGGCCTTGGCTGCAAGTTCTTTCAGTTTGTCCTTGCCCTTGAAGGCGAAGACCCAGATGAGGAAGCCGGCCAGTACAAGCAGAGTGATACCAAGCAGCGGACGGTAGAAGAGCCATGCCAAGGCGATGACGATGAGCGACCATACCACACCCACAACGGTGCAAACGAGGCCAACACCCCATCCAAAGATTCCAGCGATGAACGGCACAACCTTGAGAATCATCTCGATGAAGCCGAAGATACCCTTCAGACCGCCAATGACAATCAGCACACCGACAAAGCGGAGAATCCATGTCAGGATGGAGTTCGAGGACTTAGCGTCTTCGATAATCTCGTCGCCAGTCTTCTTACCCATCACAAGGGTCTGGAAACGCTTACCGTTCTTGGCCTTGAAAGGCTTAAAGGTATCGCCGTCGACGACAGCCATGACAGTCACCTTGGCAGGTACGACCTTCTCGAAGGTGACACGCACATCGCCCACCTCAGGCGAACCGGGAACGCGACCGAAGTACAGCACGTTGCCAGCCTGATGGACATACTCTAAATCTTTCTTGTTCTCTGCGTTGGCAATAGCGTTGTTGATGGAGTCGTTGACGGCCTTGGCAGAATCAGACAGGGCAGCAGTCTCAGCAGGTGTCTGTTGCTTATCCTGCACACCATAGAAGCGCTCGTAGGCAGCCTTCGTGTTCTTGTCAAACTGTGTCAGCATGTCTTCCGCAATCGTCAAGTCCATTGCTTCACGTGAAGAGATGCCGTGGATAAGGCTCTCATTGAGTTTATAGGCACCCCATGACACGTTCTCTGCATACTGCTCGGCATCCTCGACGGTGGTTAGCACCATGTTTCTCTTCTGATAGGCTTTATCCTTGAATTCCGATGACTCCACGGGACGGCTCACCCACTCCTTGCTATAGGTGTATTCCTTCGTAACCTCTTCGCTACCACCCAGTTTATCTTTCTTCGTCTCCTTCACATGCTCTACCCACTGGTAGTACTCAACACTACGACGGATGGAGATAGCCTTGGCACCAATGCCAAACTCACCGTCGCTCAGAGAATCCTCGGTGGTTGCCAGAGCCGTACCACAGATGAGTTCACCCTCCAGCGAAGCGTCTTTCTTCTCAGGGTTAGTCATCTCGACGTAAGCGCCACCGGCTTCGTCAAGCATCTTCTCGGTTTTCACTGCACGTCCCTCGTTCCACCACAGCAGGGCGGTACCGGCCAGGAACATCAGAAAACCTGTTCCGATGGCCTTGAAGGAGTTGCCTACACGGGTTCCATAACCCGTAGTTGTTGTTTCTGTATAAGCCATAAAAAATTAAATGGTTAAGTTAATAATGTTATTTCTTTATGATGTTCAGACAGCGACGGCCCTGATAACTGACGCGGCCCTGATGTTCCAGATAATTCATGATGACGGTAGGCGTGGTGATGCCCAGGCTGCTGCCCTGATCTTTACGTTCTGTAGGACTGACGGCCACCGAATAGCTGTTAGAAACAACATGATAGGTGTGCTTCAGGTTCAGCTTACGGCCGTTTTTATCAAGAAGTGTCAGTTTCTTGATTTTACCATCTGCGGCATTCTTCACGACGTCGCAGGTAATGCCGCTGACATAGGGGAAGCGCTGTTTGTCATTGTCATAGCAGGATATGAGCATCGCAGCCAGTTCCTTACCCGTGACATGAAGTTCCATCAGGTCGTTCTGGAAGGGATCCATCTTCATCACGTCACCCACGACAAAATCGCCGGCCGGATGATTCTCAATGCGAACGCCACCAGAGTTCTGGTAGGAGATGTCGGCACCGGTCTCTGCGACGTAGGCATCACAAGCCATACATCCCAACTCTTCATTACAGTCGAACGGTGTTTCTGCTACGGCGAGGACACGCTTGAAAGCAGGGTTCTCGCTGAAGTACTGCACCAGTTCTGTAACGGTCTTGTTGGTACCTGACATGCCCTTAACGGCAATGCGCTCGGCTTTTTTCTCCACTATCTTCTGTCCATCAAGCACCAACGTGGAGTGTGTGCAATAAGGAAGACTCTTGCCATTCTGTGTAATGAGAATGCCATGATGTATCTCACCACCGTCCAGTGGTGTATGAGAATGTCCGCCGACAATGATATCCACCCACGGCAGCTCAGCCGAGAACTTCACGTCGTCTGCATAGCCGAGATGTGAAAGTAACAGCACAACGTCGCAGCGCTCACGCAGGAACTGATATTTCTGGATGGTCTTTAGCGGATCCATGAAGGCAATGCCCTCTAATCGTTTGGGGTGACTCTCGGGTATTCCCATAGAACCGAGAGCGGTGATACCAAGGACACCAACGGTGATACCGTTGCAGTCGAAAATCTTATAGGGCTTCACATGCATCTTGAACTTCGCGTCGGGCGACATGTTGGCACAGAGCGTCGAGAACGTTCCAAGATTTACGAGGCGGGCCAGTCCCTCCTGCCCCGAGTCGAACTCATGATTACCCACCGCCGTAGCGTGGAATCCTATCTGATTCATCAGCGCTACCATGGGATAGGCCGGAATCTCGTTCATGTCGTTGATCGGGTCACCAGACCGATTGTCACCTGCAGAAAGTATAAGCAGGTTTGGATATAAGGCACGTAGCGAATCTGCCACATAGCCCAGACGAGGCATACACTCGATGGCAGCATGAGGGTCGTTGATGGAGAGAATGTGCAATTCTCGCTTTACCTCTGCCGATGTGGTCAGAGCGACTAATACCAGCAGTGCTGACAGGACAATCTTCTTCATTTCGTCATTGGTATCAGAAAATCGAGCAGCCGCGACCCGACTTAGGATCGCAGCTGCATGAATATATATAAGGTGTATTACTTAGACACTTCGAGGAAACTCTTGTACTCTACGTTGCCATCTCTTTCAACAGCAACACGGCCCTTGGCGGCGTCAACACTCTTGACGGTATAGCCCGGACGAAGCTTGCCGACAAATTCAGCCTTCACTTCATCACCAGCCTTCACACCAGGATTCAGCGGCATCAGCTTGCAGTCAGCCTTCTTTGCTACCTTCACACGTCCGGCAAAGCCCTCGTAGAGAATCTTGTCGTCAGCAATGTTGATGATAGTACCCAGCAGCTGCTCTGTGCTCTCGGTAATAACGATGGTCTGACCAGGCTGCCACTCACCATCCTTCAGGACAACGAAGGAGTTGGGCTTCAGCTGCTCGTCAGCGTTCTTTTCTGCAAGGCCTTCACCATCACCCTTGAAGTTAAGATCCAGATAGTCAATCTTAGGCTCAGCAGGGTTCGAGGCATCGGTCACGATAGCACGCTGCATGCCAGAACCGCTCTGCCACCAAGTGAGGACGATATCACCCTTCTTGGCTGTCGGGTTCTTGTAAATGGGGATAATCAGTGAGTTGGGGATATCATACTCGTCACTAATAGACTTAATGGTTGACTGGGTGTCGCCGGCCTTCACTAAGTCTGCTCTGTAGAAGATATGCGTTCCGGCGGCAGGATCTTTGTTCTCGTCGATGCTGCGCTTCCAGCTGTTGGCATACAGAACACAGGAAATTTCCTCAGCGTTCTCAATGGCAGAGCCTTCGGGATACTCCCAGGTACCCATGGCGGCCATCTTCTCTTCCTCTACTGCAGTGCTGTCGGCGGCTTCGCCCTCAGTGTTAGCACTCTTGTTTCCACACGATGCCATCATACCGGCTGCGAGAGCCACGATAGCAAATGATAAAAAGTTCTTTTTCATGATTTTGTAGTTAATTGGTTAAAGAATTATTTCAGTATAAAACTATTGATAATAGCACGGACATCCGGGTCCTGGACATTAGCTTTGCCAATGATAAAAGTGATGAACTTACTACCCTCATGACTGACAAGAATGGTTGACTCCGTCCCGTCTTCCACAGCCGTAAAAGCTTTATAGGTTTTACCGCCAATCATGACGTCATCGGACTGGTTGGCCTTGGTTTCCTTTCTGAAATCCTCCAAGCCTTCTTCCAAAGTCTTACCTTCGTCATCACCGACATTAATCATCATAAAGGCAGCATCCATGAGCTCAGTCACGTCCCTACCTTTGAACACCATGGCTCCTTCTTGATCCTCATCGTTATCACCAGGCAGCTGTTGCCACCCCTCGGGAATAGCAAACGAGAATGAAGGTTTGTCAATCGTGCTCTTCATCTCAGACTGCAGATTGGCAGACTGCGCTTGTTCAATCGCAGGTTCTGTAGATGCTATGTCGACAGCTGGAGCCGCCTGCTTGTTTCCACATGATGCCACCAACAGACTTGCTGTCAGGATGGCTATATTCATCATATTCTTATTCATCATTGACTATTTACTTGAATGCTTACTTGATTCCTTCTGATTTATCGGACACCGCCGCCTCCGCCACCGGAGAAGCCGCCGCCTCCGCCTCCCCACGACGAGAAGCCACCACCGCCGCCACTGCGGAACGAGGTGCCGCTGCCGCCGAAATAGGTATGCGATGAAGAGGTCGAGGCTATACGATTGATGACGTGCTGAGTACCCCAGTTGACATTGTTGATGAGGATTGGCAGTACGACAGTATCTGACATCTGAGCTGCCAGCTCGTCCATCTTGAAGAAGTCGGGATTAATTTTCTTCATATCTTTGATGACCTGTTCGGCAATACCGAAGAGCGTGGCATATACCATATAGTTCTTCCAGAGATTAACCTCGGAGAGATGACGCTCGTCGAGTAATGTGAAGTCCTCAAGATATTTCTTCAGACCGAAGACTTGCAGGACATCGTCCTGACGCGTCTTGTAGTAAGAGAGCGAGCGCGTCGTACGCAGAGCATTGACAAACGAATCGGTGACAGTCTTGTTGGCCTTATCCTTCATGAAGTTCTTCAGCTCCTTCGGATCAAGCACCATATCGTCGCCGGCAGCGAGTTTGAAGATGGCGTGCAACTTACGCAGATAAAGTGGCTGGTCGTTATAGGCGGGCAGTTCTTCGCGAACGACGAAGCGCTGCTCCATCGCACCTTTCTCAGTCATACGCGGCTGAACGGTGAAGGCACCGATATTAATCAAGCGCAGCACACTGGCAGAGATAAGGTTCTTGTAGTCGGGATTTTTCGCCGAGCTGTAAGCATTAAGCAAATCATTGGCATTCTGCAGGTTACCTTTCATCGGTATGCCGCTATACCACGTCAGATTTTTCTGAACCTTCCGTCGGGCTCTCCAGGCAGCAATGCGGTGCCAATAGGTGGTGTAGAACCACAGACCTCCCGGTAGTACCGTGACAAACAGGAATGCAAGGAAACCGATGATTGCGTCAAGCGTATCGTCAAGGTCACTGTTTTCATCCTTTTCATTATAGTCGCTACCCTCAAAGGCCTCTTCTCGCTTCTGTTCGAAAGTGACACTCTGTGTTATCGTCGGTTCGAATAAGCCCGGGGCGAAGCCTGCCATAATATACAGTCCGCTGCCATCCGTCATCGGTTCCGTTGTCTCAACAACAATCTGTCCATCCTCGAATGTCAGTTCGCCACGGAAACGGAAGCCCCATATACCGCAACTGTCGGGACTAAACTCCACCTTAGGGTCAGCAGCCACAATAGTTATCTTGGCATGTTCCGGTTTCTGCGACACATCGCTTCCAAGGAAAATATGACGGAAAGCATCGGCATCAGGATGACGCTGTACGAAGCCCTCAATGGTGTAGCTTGCGACATAGGTTCGTTCACCGCTGTCACCAAGTCCCCAACAAAGTTCATATCCATTATTCCGCTTGTAGATGATGCCGCACTTGCCCTCCTTCCAACTGCGACTACGGTCAACATCCCAATCTCCGATATCTTCGTACTTATTGCCACTCTCGTCCTTGACGCTGAGGCCATAGACCTTCATATCGCCCATATTGTCAAGTCCGATGTAGCACTCTGTGCCTTCATCGTCGATGGTCATCTTTCGGGTCTCCGTGATATTGGCATCACCATTATGATGAAGTACCACACGTATATCAAGGTCGTGCAGCTGAGGACGTGCGAAGCCTCCGACTACAGACAATATTGTAATTGCAAGGGTGACGATTCTTGTCAGGTTCATAGTTTCATGGTCATGATTTGGGGACAAAGTTACGAAAAAGAGTGCAAAACACCAAAAAAAAGCATGAAAAAAGCCGTCCGACAAAGTCGAACGGCTCATATTTTCGCTAAAAAGCTATTAGCTATAGCTAAAAGCCATATTATTTCAGCTCAGCGAGGTACTTAATGGTGCGAACCATCTGAGAAGTGTAAGAGTTCTCATTGTCGTACCAGGCAACAACCTGAACGAGAGAGTTGCCGTCACCGATCTTGCTGACCATGGTCTGGTTAGCGTCGAAGAGTGAACCGAACTTCATGCCGATGATGTCGCTCGAAACGAGCTTCTCCTCGGTGTAACCGAACGACTCGTTGGTAGCAGCCTTCATGGCAGCGTTGATGCCCTCAACAGTCACCTCACCCTTAACAACAGCGTGCAGGATGGTTGTAGAACCTGTGGGAGTCGGAACGCGCTGGGCAGCACCGATCAGCTTACCGTTCAGCTCGGGGATAACGAGACCGATAGCCTTGGCAGCACCAGTTGAGTTAGGAACGATGTTCTGGGCACCGGCACGGGCGCGCTGAACATCACCCTTGCGCTGAGGACCGTCGAGAATCATCTGGTCGCCAGTGTAAGCGTGAACGGTGGTCATGATACCGCTCTGGATGGGAGCGAAGTCGTTCAGAGCCTTAGTCATGGGAGCCAAGCAGTTCGTTGTGCAAGAAGCAGCTGAAATAACAGTGTCAGCAGGAGTCAGAGTCTTGTGGTTTACGTTGTAAACGATGGTGGGCAGATCGTTACCGGCAGGAGCAGAGATAACAACCTTCTTGGCACCAGCTGTCAGGTGAGCAGAAGCCTTCTCCTTAGATGTGTAGAAACCTGTGCACTCCAGAACAACGTCTACGTCCAGCTTACCCCAGGGCAGCTCAGCAGCGTTGGGAACAGCATAGATAGTGATCTTCTTGCCATCAACAACGATGAAGTCCTCACCAGCCTCAACAGTGTGCTTGTTCTCACCGAACTTGCCGCAGAAACCACCCTGAGCGGTATCGTACTTCAGCAGGTGAGCGAGCATCTTAGGACTGGTCAAGTCGTTGATAGCTACTACTTCATAACCTTCAGCCTCGAACATCTGACGGAAAGCGAGGCGACCGATACGGCCGAAACCGTTAATTGCTACTTTTGTCATTTTTTGTTTGTTATTTAAAAGGGTTTATACCAATTTTTCGTTATTTTTGCGTCCAAAAGACACTTTTTTTTCATTTCGAGCGCAAAGTTACGAAAAAATTCCTATATTTGCACGCGCAACCAGTCTTAATTAAAGTGAAAAGTGGTTTGCAGCCAATGAAAAATGAGATATATCAATGCTGACTGCCGAGATTGCAAAACGCAGATTACAATTCAAACAACAAACATACACATTCATTAATCATTAAACATTAGAACTATGGGATTCATTAAAGAGTTTAAGGAGTTTGCCATGAAGGGCAACGTGATGGACATGGCTGTCGGTGTTATCATCGGCGGTGCGTTTGGTAAGATTGTGACCTCGCTGGTCAACGATGTGCTGATGCCTGTTATCAGCTTGGCAACGGGCGGCATCGACTTCACCAATTTGTTTATCAACCTTGGCGAAGGCGACTACAAAACATTGGCAGCAGCTCAGGAGGCCGGTGCTTCAGTGTTCGCCTATGGCAGTTTCATTCAGAATGTTGTCGACTTCATTATTGTGGCCTTCTGTATCTTCCTAATGCTGAAGGGTATCAACAAGCTGAACCGTAAGAAGGAAGAACCCGCCCCCGAGCCCGAGGCTCCGAAGGGTCCCACGCAGGAAGAGCTGCTGGCTGAAATCCGCGACCTGCTGAAGAAGCAATAATCTGCAAATACAGTAATACAAACAGAAAAGCCCCGCCAGTTGGCGAGGCTTTTCTTCTTATAGGATTCTTACTCCCACTCAATCGTTGCAGGCGGTTTTGAGGAGATGTCATAGCATACGCGGTTCACGCCGCGTACCTTATTAATAATCTCATTAGACACCTTAGCCATGAAGTCGTAAGGCAGATGTGCCCAGTCAGCGGTCATGGCGTCGGTAGAGGTGACGGCACGCAGGGCAACAGGATTCTCATAGGTGCGCTCATCGCCCATAACGCCCACCGAGCGTACGGTCGAGAGGAGAATAGCACCAGCCTGCCATATCTGGTCGTAGAGCGACACCTCAATTTCTCCGTTCTGCATGTCGGCAGGAACGCCGGCAGCCAGCACGCGACGGGCTTCCTCACCACTGAGTTTCACTTTATAGTCGCGAAGCCCGCGGATGTAGATATCGTCAGCATCCTGCAGGATACGCACTTTCTCACGGGTAATATCGCCCAGAATACGCACAGCCAGACCAGGACCGGGGAAGGGATGACGTGTGATGAGATGCTCAGGCATACCCATCTGACGGCCCACGCGGCGCACCTCGTCCTTGAAGAGCCACTTCAGCGGCTCACAGAGTTGCAGGTGCATCTCCTTGGGCAGTCCGCCCACGTTGTGATGGCTCTTGATGACCTTACCTGTAATATTGAGCGACTCGATGCGGTCGGGATAAATCGTACCTTGAGCCAGCCAACGGGCATCGGTAATTTTCTTAGCCTCGGCATTAAAGACCTCTACGAAGTCGCGACCGATAATCTTACGCTTCTGCTCGGGTTCCGTCACGCCGGCAAGGTCGGCAAAGAACTTCTCACTGGCATCGACGCCGATGACGTTCAGGCCCAGCACCTTGTAGTCGTCCATCACCTGCTGGAACTCGTTCTTGCGCAGCATGCCGTGGTCCACGAAGATACAGGTCAGGCGGTCGCCGATGGCTTTGTTCAGCAGCACGGCAGCCACTGAGCTGTCCACACCGCCGGAGAGGCCAAGGATGACGCGGTCGTTGCCCAGCTGCTCCTTCAGTTCAGCCACCGTCGAGTCCACAAACGAGGCTGCACTCCACTCCTGCTTCGAGCCGCAGATGTCGACGACGAAGTTCTTCAAAAGCGTTGTTCCTTGTGAGGTATGGAACACCTCGGGATGGAACTGAACGGCCCAAACCGGCTGTTTGGTGCTGGCAAAAGCGGCGTTCTTCACGTCTTTCGTCGAGCCGATGACTTCGAAGCCTTCGGGAATGGCGGTGATGGTGTCACCATGACTCATCCATACCTGCGAGCCCTTCTCGAAGCCTTTGAACAGAGGGTTGTCGAGGTTAATCGTCTCGAGGTTGGCACGTCCATACTCGCGAGAGTCAGCTTTCTCCACCTTACCACCCAGCGTATGACTGATGAACTGAGCGCCATAGCAGATACCCAGCACGGGCAGACGGCCCACAAACTGCGACAGATCGACCTTGAAGGCCTCAGGGTCGTGGACGCTGTAGGGCGAGCCGCTGAGGATGACGCCTATGACATCAGCATCGTCCTTAGGGTACTTGTTGTAGGGCACGATTTCGCAGAACGTGTCCAGCTCACGCACGCGGCGGCCAATGAGCTGTGTGGTCTGCGAACCGAAGTCCAGAATGATAATCTTTTGCATCTTTTTGAATATATCTAAATTATTAAATCAATTGTAAATTGTAAATGGTTAAATTGTAAATAAAAACCTTTCTGCTTGGTCAAGAGAATCCAGTTTGCCAACATCCAGTAGTCGCAGGTCCTTGGCCTCATAGCCTCGAATCAGGTGATTGCCACAGGCTTTCAAGTAGAAGTCCATGATAGGGAATCGCTCCGGCCATTCATCAAGCAGGGGAACCAGCGAAGGATGAAAGACATGAATGCCGCTGAAGGCTAACAGCTTTTCAGCTTTTTCGCCCTTCACCTCGCCTGTCTCGATGTTCGTCCATCCACGCAGACGCATATCGTCATCAAACATCAGGTAGCGCTTCGTCTTACGCTGGCTGACCACCAGCAACGGGGCATCTGTCGGCAGGGCTGTCAAGTCGAGATTACTCAGAATATCGACATTATGAATCAGGATGGGCTCTGAAGGGTCAAACAACGGCAGAGCCTTCTTGATGCCACCGCCCGTCTCCAGCAACTGGTCGCTCTCGTCGCTGATACGGATGTCGAGGCCGAAGTTCCGGTTCTCCTGAAGATAGTCGATAATCTGTTGGGCAAAGTGGTGCACGTTGACGACGATGCGTTCGTAGCCAGCGGCCTTGAGTTTCATGATGACGTGCCACAAGAGCGGCTGTTCCCCTACCCTGACAAGTGCCTTCGGCATCGTGTCAGTGAGCGGTTTCAGACGGGTTCCCAGCCCCGCTGCGAAGATCATGGCCTGTTTCACGTGTGCAAAGGTACGAATAAGTGAGCGAAAATGCAAATTTATTTGCAATTTTCCGAACGGAAGTACCTTCGGCGAAGCCAAAGTACGAATAAGTGAGCACAATACAAAACAAAAAACTTTTTTTTTGTTTTTATTGTTGAGCGAAAGTACCTTCGGCGAAGCCAAAGGTTGCAAAAAAGCCGAAAGTGCAAAACTTTCGGCTTAGTTTTTCTGTTACTGCAACGTACCGGCAATGTAGTCGGCATACTCATGCCCCGAACCATTATATATACGCAGAAGGAGCTGTGGCAGCTGTTCTTCGTCGAACTTCACGCGGACGCTCTGTCCCGTGGGCTCGCCTGTTCCGCGCTTTCTGCCCTTTACGCTCTTGGTACTGTGAGCCGGCACGTCGACACCGTCGATGGCTTTAGTCTCGTTATCCTCCGGGAATGCCCAGAACGTAAAGCGGAATACCACCTTGTAGGCATCGCCCGGAATGTCGTAGTCAGTACGGTTATTCACGGCGGCGCTGATGTCGTGGAACGAATAGAGGTTACCGCCACCCATCGAGGCTGTCACCTTCTGCTCCAGCTCTTTGGCGAAGCGCTTGGCCATGATGTCCAAAAACTCTGTGTTCTCCAGGCGCTTGGCAATGCTGGCATCGTCCATCTTGCGCTCCACCCAGCCCGTGCGCTGAGCGAATCCCAGCAGGTCCGGGTCGAACTGCTGCAGACCGTAGCTCTTGTCGCACTGCCACTCGCCGTCGTCATCCTTCTCCAAGATGATGCGACGGTCACCGTCAAAGGTGGCTATGTAGCCATCGCCGTCCTTCTCCAGTTCATAGCCGCTGGAGGCCAGTTGCGGGGCATAGTCATCGACAAACTTCTTGACTTTCTTCTCTTCATTGTTGCACGACGTGAGGCCCATGACCACCAGCGTCAGCGCGAGTAACAGGATTTTCTTCATAGTCTTATGTGTTTTAGGTGTGAGAGTCGTCTCAAGTGTTCTTAGGTGGCAATGTCTGCGTAATACCCTGCTCACGATGACAGACACGCACCTCGACGCCGAACTTGCGGTTCAGGTGCTCAGCCAGGTGCTGGGCACTATAGACGCTGCGGTGCTGTCCGCCCGTACATCCGAAGGAGAACATCAGGCTTGTGAAGCCGCGCTGGATGTAACGGCGCACGTGGGCATCGGCCAGTTTATAGACGGAGTCCAGGAACGTCAGTATCTCGCCGTCGTCCTCCAGGAAGCGGATGACAGGCTCGTCGAGTCCCGTCAGCTGCTTGTAGGGCTCGTAGCGTCCGGGGTTGTGCGTCGAACGGCAGTCGAAGACATAGCCGCCGCCATTGCCGCTCTCGTCCTCGGGAATGCCCTTGCGGTACGAGAAGCTGAACACCTTGACCACCAGCGGTCCTTGTGCGTCATACTTCGAGAACGTCGCCGGACCGTCCTGCGGATGGGGCTTGTAGGGGTTCTTGTCCGTCGTCTTGTAGCCGTCGGCACGCGTTGCCGTCGTCTCTATCTGCTGGAACTGCGGCAGTTCCGTCAGCTGCCTTAATAAATTAATAAGGTATGGGTACGGGAAGCTCCGGTCATGGAGCAGCTCACGCAGGTTCTGCATGGCGGGCGGAATCGACTCTATGAAGTGCTGCTTGCGCTCAAAGTAGCCGCGGAAGCCGTAGGCGCCCAGCACCTGCAACTGGCGGAAGAGCACGAAGAGCGACAGCCGCTCCACAAACTTGTGGGGCGACGGCACCTCGGTATACTGCTTCAGCGCGTTGTAGTACTCATAAACCAGCTCACGGCGCAGCTTGTGCGGATACTTCGCCGACGCCTGCCACAGAAACGAAGCCAGGTCGTAGTAGTACGGACCGCGACGGCCACCCTGGAAGTCGATGAAAGCTACCCCCTCGTGGGGGATCATCACATTCCTTGCCTGGAAGTCGCGATACAGGAAGCACTGCTCGTCGCCGGCCTGTGTCAGGTCCTTGGCCAGCAGGCGGAAGTCGGCCTCCAGCTTCAGCTCATGGAAGTCGAGCTCCGTAGCCTTGAGGAAGCAGTACTTAAAGTAGTTCAAGTCGAAGAGCACGGAGTCCTGGTCGAACGCCGGCTGGGGGTAGCAGTGCGAGAAGTCGAGCTCGCGGGCGCCCCGCAACTGTATGTTCGGCAGCTCGCGGATGGTCTGTTTCAGCAGTGCCTGCTCGGCCAGCGTGTAACGGCCTCCGGCCTCGCGACCGCCCCGAATGGCATCGAACAGCGACACCGTACCGAGGTCCGTCTGCAGATAGCGCAGTTCGTCGTCGCTCACGGCCAGCACCTCAGGCACGGGCAGCTGACGCTTCGTGAAGTGACGGGCCAGATAGACAAACGCGTGGTTCTCGTCGCGGCTCGTGCCGATGCAGCCAATGACGCTGTGTCCGTCCGCGTCTGTCAGTCGGTAGTACTTACGGTTGCTGCCGGCCCCCGGCAACTGCTCGGTGGCAACAGGCGCTGCCCCACTCCATTGCTTATATAGTTCCAATAATTTCTCCATAGTTGCTGCAAAGGTAGTGCA
>Ga0247611_10003387_pt1 | contig 23709 bp, 24 predicted proteins | sample 177DNAGHGhighgp2_FD_192422 | JGI IMG/M metagenome (GOLD analysis project Ga0247611, IMG submission 192422) | Sheep rumen microbial communities from Palmerston North, Manawatu-Wanganui, New Zealand - 1770 DNA GHGhigh gp2 | ecosystem: Host-associated > Mammals > Digestive system > Stomach > Rumen... | reverse complement strand
CTGCTTTTCGCTGATGCTGCGAACAGCCCAGCGCAGAGCCGTGTCTTCGCCGCGCTTCAGGTCCTGCGAGGTAGGGAACGAGGCCTCCATAGGTGCCAGCGTCTCGCCCCAGTCGTGCATGAAGAGATGCAGGGGGCGCAACATGTAATACTGCGGATAGGTCTGTCCGAACTCGCCCAGCGGAGCCTGGAAGTCGTAGGTCTTCACGGGCAGGTCGTTGTAGTTGGTGGCCGTGGTGCGCTGATTCTCGTTCAGCGTCGTCACGCCCTCGGGATTGGTGCCGCCGTGATACATGTAGTAGCCCAGGAGGTTAGAGCCCGAGCCCAGCTTCACGAGTGCCATCGAGTAGGCATCCTCGGGATAGAGGTAAGGCCGGCGGTGATAGGCTGTCGCCATACCGCCACCCAGCTCGCAGGTGAAATAGGGATAGTCCTGGTCGCCCTTGTTTTCCTTTGCCTCCTGCTGTCCCAGCTGCTCGGTAGCAATGGCCGTCGACGAGCGGAAAGCCTTGAAGTTGAACGCTTTGTAGTAGTTGCCGTCCGTCTCGCCAAGGGTGCGGTCCCAGAAACCGTCGGCATAGTCGCCATAGAGCGGCAGCATCTCGCCGAAGGGCACGGGTGTAGCCAGTTCCGGCCAACCGGTGCGGGTATAGAAGGGCAGGTCGAAGCCCGCGTCCAGCGCAATCTTCTTCAGCGCCATCAGATACTCGCCGCGACCACGATACTCGTTGTCGAACTGGGCAGCGATGACGGGACCGCCGTCCTTCCACTGCAGGCCTTGTACCTGGGTGAAGATCTGACGATACAGCATCTCCACGAAACCAAGGAACATGGGGTTGCGATCGCGCGTCTTACAGCCTTTCGTAAACACCCAGTCGGGAATGCCGCCATTGCGCGCCTCGCCGTGACAGAACGGACCAAGACGCAGTACAACGGGCATCGACTCCTGCTTACAGATTTCCAGGAAGCGGCGCAGCGAGCGCTGTCCGTCCCAGCGGAAGATACCCTCCTGCTCCTCAACGTGGTTCCAGAAGACGTAGGTGGCAATGATGGTCACCCCACCCTCTTTCATCTTGCGCACTTCCTGCGGCCACTCGTCGGCCGGGAGACGCGAGTAATGGATTTCGCCCATAACGGGACAGACTCGATGGCCGTCGATGATGAGACTGTGACGGTCCCAAGTCACTTGCGCTCCTGCTTGCGCCCCTGCGGGGCAAGTGAGAAATGAGAGAGGAGAAATGAGAAATATGAGCGGCAGAAATCGTTTCATTGTAGTAGTTTGTTTGTGATGAGAGGTTCAATATAGCAGATTGCTGACAATGAGGGAGCGCAGCTGCTGCACGCCCTGATGATTGATGTCGAGCTGTTCCACCTCCTGCAGATAGCGCTCACCGTGCTCCTTGTCACCCAAGCCGTAGTAGCCCAGTGCCAGCATGTAGAGGCAATGAATGCGGTTCTTCGTGTCGAGGCTGTCCTCCCAGATAAGCAGATCGGGCAGCGACACGGCGAAGTAGTCCATCGTGACGTGGTCGAAGAGGTGCTGCTTGCCATAGCTGACAAGCTTATTGAACAGTCCGCGCGCCTTGTTCTCCTGTCCCAGACGGCGATAGCACAATCCGGCATAGAATATTTTGTCGGGCTTCGCGTCGTTGTAGTACATGGCGGCAGCGGGCTCCGTGGGACCGGCTGTGCCCTCCTCGTAGCGTCCGAGGAAGTAGAGGAAATCATTGTCCTGCGCACCGTAGAGCTTACCCTCGCCGAGGTGCGGCGGATAGACGAGACACTCCTCCAAGAGTTGTTTGGCTTCTTGTAATTGAGAATTGACAAGCAGCTGCTTGGCCAGTTCCACGCGGCAAATCTGGTACTGCGAAGAAACCTTGCCTTCACCCCCCTCCCAAGGATGGAATTTGTGGGCGTCAAGTTTCTGCATGGCCTCCTCGTAACGGCCAAGCTGGTTGAGCAGGGTGATTTCCTCGAGCACAAGGTCGTCGCGCTGCTGAAGAAGTTGCGGATACTGCTGCAGGAAGTCGAGACGTTGCTGATGAGGACGCTGCACACGCTTGTAGAGCTGGTCGAGCTCCATAAGCATGCGGCTGTCCGTCTCGTTGAGGTGGAAAGCGCGCTCCATATACTCGAGGGCCATTCTCCCCCTCTCTCCAGAGGATGCTGCAGGAAGGTTCTTGTTGAAACAGGCCAGCGCGAGGTTACGCCAGACGGTGGGGAACTTGGGGTCAAGACGTGCCGACAGCTCCCAATTCTCCACAGCAAGGTCGTACTGCCGCTTGTCGTAGTAGAGACAGCCGAGATAGTAGGGCGCGCGGGCACCGTCAGGATTCATCGTCTTGGCCAGCGTCAGCACGATGACGTCTTCTAGGCGGTTGGGGAAGCAGCAGTAGCTGTCCACCTGCTCCGCCTGTTCGAAGGCTGCATTAGCAGCCACTGCGTCGCCCAGCCCGAGCTGTGCCCAGCCTATATAATAACAGGTAAGGGGATGCGGTTCGGCGGCCATTTGCAGAATATCGATGCACTCCTGCCAGAGTCCGGCCTGCGCATAGTCGAGCGCCAGTTCGTGGTAATTATAGACATTATCGTGCATCAACTTCTGTATCTGTTTGAGCACGTCGGCACTCTCCTCTCCCCTCTCTTCTCTCTGCAGCAGATACTGCTCGTACAAACAGCCGTAGTTGAAGTGGTCGATGGCGAGGCTTTCGGCGATGAAGGCCTGTCTCGCTTGCTGCGACTGAGTCGCAACACGACGCATGACGGCGGCTTTCAGGGCGCGTGCCTTGTGGTTGCAGCTGTTGAAAAGAAGACAGCGGTTCAGCTCGTCGAAGGCATCGTCGTAGCGCTCCTGGCTCACGCTGATGCAGGCAGCCTCGAAGTAGCCGGCATCGGCCCACGCTTTGTTCCACGTCGATTTCCAGAACAGCTCGTAAGCCTCCTGCTGACGGTTTTGGTATTTCAGGCAGAGCGCCAAATTGAAGATAGCCTCGCCGTCGTAGGGATTCGGATTACGTTTCTGCCATATCTTCACGGCCTTACGCAGGTACCCCTCAGCCTTGTCGAAGCGTCCACGACGCAGATACCACAATCCCGTCTGGTTCAGGCAGCGCACATCGTTGGGGTCGCGGCGCAGAGCCTCCTCGTAGTAGTCGAGGGCACTCCATGTGGCGTGGCGGTACTGCTCCAAGTGCAGTCCCGTCAGGTAGAGCTGGTCGTTGGTCTTCGTGTCCTGTGGCGGCAGGGCAGCCTCCGCAGCATCGGGAATGGGACGGATATCGTCGGGCTCAGCCTGCCAAAGCAACCCACCGCCAACCCCTCCCGAGGCGAGGGGAGTTTTATTGCTTTTACTGATGGCGAAGAGCAGGTCGTTCATCAACGCACCTTTCACATCCACCGTCTGCGCAAACACGTCCTCCGGCGACAGCGTCACCGTCTGCTCATAATACGTCTCTCCTTTCTTATTAGCCAGCCTCAACGTCACCGTCTGCTTCGACGTTGCCAGCACCTTGATACAGACACCGCTTTCAGTCTTCTCAATATTCAGGATAAAATCTTTACTTGCCTGCTTCACAATGCCTATCTCGCGATAAGGCATGAAATACTGCACGAACTGCTTCTCTTCGTAAGGCATAAGCCACGTGAAGTCCGGCTGGTTCTCGGTATACACGCCTGCCATCAGCTCGATGTAGGGACGGAAGTCAGGATTCCCATCTGTCAGATTACGGTCCCACGCCCGTCCGAAATCACCATTACCCCACGTCCACTGCTTCTTGCCAGGCGAGAAATGATGGCTGGCCACGTGTAGCATACCGCCTTTAGTATCGTTCTCGTAGCCGCCTTCAAAGTCGTACTTCGAGTTGACGGCCATATAGCTCGTCGGCACAGGAATGTTGCGATAGTTCGATATATCGACGCCTGCCGAGTAGTCCATCTTATAATAGGTACCCGTAGCAATGGGGAAGCTTGAGACGGCACGCTTGCCGTGGTCAAACACAGCATTGACGTCGGGCGGGAAAACGCTCTGGTACTGGTCGTTTACCTCGACGGCAGGATTGGCCCACCAAAGGAACGTCTGCGGCAGCGGTGTACGGTTCGAGACGCGGCCATGAATCTCCAAATAGGCACAGCCGGGGCGCAGCGTGAAGCCTGCCGCACCCTTCTGGTGGAACATGCGCTCCATCTCGTTCACCCATACCGTCACCGAGCCGTCCGCGTTCTCCACGATGTCGCAGTCCACGGGCGAATAGGTCGACGGGCGGTGGTGTTGTGGCCAGTTGAACTCAATGCCGCCCGATATCCACGGGCCGCAGAGTCCCACGAGTGCCGGTTTGACAACGTGGTTATAGTAAACGAAGTGGCGCTGCTTCAGCTTGTCGTAGGCCATCTGTATGCGGCCGCCCAGCTCAGGCAGTACCATCACCTTGATATACTCGTTTTCCAGCCAGACGGCTCGCCACTCATGGGGCGTCGGCTCATCGGCTATCGACTCGATGACGGGATAAGGGTACACCACCCCACTCGAGCCCTGATAGACACGTTTCTCTAAGAACATCGGAGCCTTCTCCGGCTTTCCTATCTCGTATGTTGGTATCGTCACCAACTCTCTCCATGCTTTGACCATTGTTGTATAGTATTTCTGTTAGTAAGTAGTTATTTCACCAGTTCCCTCTCCAACTCCTCCAGGCTCTTGCCCTTCGTCTCCGGGCAGCAGCGCCACAGGAAGATGAAGGCGCTGACGCAGATGGCTGAATAGATCCAGAATGTGCCGCTACTGCCGAGAGCGGCGTTCATAGACGGGAACGAGAACGTCAGCGTGCAACAGCCGACCCACAAGGCAAAGGTACACGTAGCCATAGCGATGCCACGCACACGGTGCGGGAATATCTCGGCCAGCAACGTCCACGTGACGGGTCCCAGCGTCATAGCATAGATGGAGATAGCCGTCACCACAAGCACCACCATCATCACGCCCTTCACCTCCATGAAGTAACACGTGCCCAGCGTCAGGTAGATAAGTCCCAGTCCACCAGCACCGATGAGCATCAGCGTGCGACGACCCCACCGCTCGATGGTGTAGAGGGCCACAAACGTAAACAGCACGTTGGCAATGCCAGTGATAACAATATCGATGAACATGCCGTCAACATCATAGCCTGCACCCGTAAAAATCTCTTGGGCATAGTTAAAGATGACGTTCGTGCCGCACCACTGTTGGAACACTGCAATCACCAAGCCGAGCATGAGTATCTTGCGGTACTTCCGGGAGAAAAGAGGTGTGATGTCCTTTGCACAAGAACTGGTCGCGGCAGAACTAATCATATCTCTCATTTCTGATTTTTCATTTCTCATCTTGATAAACACCGGACTCTCGGGAATGAAGAAGCTCATGACCAGAAACAGCGCCGCCGGCACTGTTTCGGCCCAGAACATCCAGCGCCAGCCCCATGCCAGGTTCCACGCCTGACTCTCAGCCACGCTTGTGTCCTGCGCCAACAGCATGTTCACTATCTGTGCAGCCAGTATGCCCAGCACTATCGTCATCTGGTTCAGGCTCACCATGCGGCCACGAATGGCCGACGGGCTCACCTCGGCAATGTACATCGGCGACAAGGCTGATGCCACACCGATGCCCACGCCGCCAATGAAACGCGCTATATTAAATAAGGTGAAGTCATTGAACAGGCCCGTAGCCACAGCCGACACCGTGAACAGCACCGCCGCCGTAGTCAGAAGCGGCTTGCGGCCAAAACGATCGGCAGCAGCACCTGCCACCATCGCACCTGCCAGACAGCCAATCAGAGCCGTCGACATAGCCACACCTTGCAGCACGGGGGACTCCGTGATGCCGAAAAACAATTCATAGAACGGCTTGGCACCGCCTATCACTACCCAGTCGTAGCCAAAGAGCAGACCGCCCATAGCCGACACGGCGCAGATAAAATACAGAAAAGACTTTTTCATTTGTTTTGGTTAGGTTGTTAGTAGTTATGGCGATTGGTGTTATGTCAGTTCCAGTTCCACAGGGCAATGGTCGGAGCCCATGATATCGGTATGGATGCGGGCATCGGCAATGCGGTTGCGCAGGCGGTCGCTCACTACGAAGTAGTCAATGCGCCAGCCTGCATTCTTCTGACGTGCCTGGAAGCGGTATGACCACCACGAGTAGGTCACCTGCTCCGGATATTTCCAGCGGAACGTGTCCGTGAATCCGCAGCCCAGCAGCTCGCTGAACTTCGCACGCTCCTGGTCGGTGAAGCCCGCGTTCATACGATTCGTCTTGGGGTTCTTCAGGTCTATCTCCTCGTGGGCCACATTCAAGTCGCCGCACAGGATGACGGGTTTCTTCGCGTCCAGCGTCATCAGATAGCGGCGGAAGTCTTCCTCCCATGTCATGCGGTAGTCAAGCCGGCGCAGGCCGTCCTGCGAATTGGGCGTATAGCAGCACACCAAGAAGAAGTCCGGCATCTCCAACGTGATGACGCGACCCTCGTGGTCGTGCTCGTCGATGCCTATGCCATAGCTGACGCTGAGCGGCTCGTGCTTCGTAAAGACGGCCGTACCCGAGTAGCCCTTCTTCTCAGCCGAGTTCCAGTACGATTGGTAACCCTCAAACTGCAGGTCCAGCTGTCCTGGCTGCATCTTCGTCTCCTGCAGGCAGAAGAAGTCAGCATTCAGTTCACGAAAGATGTCGCTGAAGCCCTTTGCCTCACACGCACGCAGTCCATTCACATTCCAAGAAATCAGTCTCATATTGTTATAGGTAGTCATTTTTTCGTTTCAGTATGCAAAGATAGCAGATAATTTTGGAATGACCAAATCTTCCGCCATTCATCTCATATTTTTTATGCTTTTCTTGGAAGTTTACTGGATTATCTTTATCTTTGCACAGAAATAGAGATTATCATTGTTAATGAAACTGAGATTATACACCAGCCTTGTGTCAGGAATATTGCTTCTTAGCTGCATCGTGGGGATGATCTTCACGTTCAAGACCAACAATAGTCTCTCCGCCCGACTCTTTTTGTTTGCTTGGGTGTGTGGCATTACTTTCTGTTTGGCTTTCTTCAAGATAGACTATGGTGGCCGCCATTGTAAGGTTAATGACAAGAAAAACAAGAAAATTGTTATAACCATTACAGAAGTCAAGGATTAATGGCAGACGGTTTCACCACCGCTTCTTGTATTCTATAACCAGAACGATAAAAGAATAAGCATCAAAGGGCGACTTCTTATGCTCGTTTGCAAGGTCAGCCATTCCCTTCAATGCTTATTCGCCGCAAAGATACAAAAAATCCGCAACTTCCAAACAAATTGCGGATTTTTCTCATATTTCACTTCTCTGCAGATTAAACTCTCAACGACTTTCGAATGAGACTCAACGACTTTTGAAAAATAGTCAGCCTCTGACGGTTGAATTCTCGAGAGAATTTGGAGCTCAGACGGCCCCTCTGCTTAGAACTTTGCCATTTTGATAGCAACAACGGCGCATTCGTCACCCTTATTGCCCAATCGTCCACCAGCACGGTCCTTGGCCTGCTGCAAATCGTTGGTGGTGAGCAGGCCGTAAACTACGGGGATGTTGTTAGTGGCGTTGAGACGGGCGATACCTTGTGTGACACCCTGACAGATATAGTCGAAATGGGGCGTCTCGCCGCGAATGACGGAACCAAGGACGATGACTGCATCGTAGCCGTCGTTGAGAGTCATCTGGTGAGCACCATAGATGAGCTCGAAAGAGCCGGGGACCGTCTTGACGTGTATGTTTTCAGGCAAAGCGCCGTGCTTCTCAAGTGTGCTGACACACCCTTGAAGCAAGGCGCCTGTAATTTCGGGATTCCACTCGGCTACGACGATGCCGAAAATCATGTTCGACGCATCGGGAACCTTAGCGAAGTCGTAGTCGGAAAGATTATGCAGTGCGGTGGCCATTACTCAGAAACACGCTCAATGTACTGGTCGATGGTCTGATACTGCATCGAGTTGAAATACTTCTCCTTGATGGTCTGATAGAGCTTCAGAGCCTCAGCCTTCTTGCCCTGGCTCTCGAGAATCTCACCGGCCTGGATAAGGAAGGTCGGCGACAGCGAGTTGTTGTCAGCCTTCTCGGCAGCGCTCTTCAGTGTGCTGACGGCCTTGTCAAGCTGGTTCAGGTGAGCGTAGACATTACCCAGTGCGCCGAGGGCGGCAGGACTAATCATCTGATCACCCTTGGTGCTGAACTTCTCGATGTACTTGGCAGCATCCTCCCACTTGTCGAGCTGAGCGCAGCTCAAACCGGCATAGAGGTTGGCGAGGTTTGCAGCATCGCCGCTGTAGTCAGCAGCAATCTTGGCAAAGCCTTCGAAGCCCAGGCTGTCGCCGTTAAGAGCCAAATCGAAGCGCTCCTGAGCAAAATACTCCTGACCCTTAGCCAAAGCAGTATTAGCCTTCTCAGCCTGAGGTCCAGCGACATAGTTGTTGTAGAGGATAAAACCTGCTACGATGACAATCAGTGCGACGACAGCGCCGATGATTGCATTTTTGTACTTGAGGAAGAATGCCTCACTCTTGTTAAGCGTCTCTTCAGCAGGAGCCTGCTGGGCGCTCTGATTAACGTTGTTTGTTGCCATTATTATTTATTGTTTTTATTTTTTGCTATGATTTGCGGCGCAAAATTACTCATTTTATTGTAGAAAATGAAATTTATTGGCAACTTTTTTGCATTTTCGCTCGCTTATTACATATTTTTCTTCCGCTCTACACAAAAAGTATACTTTTTCTGCCCTCGCTTAATCGAAATTTTCGTACCTTTGCATCGTGATTCTCGAAAAGCTGTCACTCATTAACTACAAAAACATTCCCACGGCGGCATTGGAACTGTCACCGAAAATGAATTGTTTTATCGGGCACAACGGCGTCGGAAAGACGAACGTGCTCGATGCGCTCTATTTCCTGTCTTTTTGTCACTCAGCCACCAATCCCGTTGATTCACAGGTTATACGCCACAATCAGGACTTCATGATGTTGGAAGGTGTCTATGAGCGAGGAGAGAGACATGAGGACAACGAAGAGATTCTCACTATCAGCTGCGGCATGAAGCGCGGAACGAAGAAACATTTCAAGCGTAATAAGAAAGAGTATAAGCGACTGTCTGAGCACATCGGGCTGATTCCTTTAGTACTGGTATCGCCAAGCGACACGTTACTCATCGAGGGCGGCAGCGAGGAGCGCCGACGGCTGATGGACGTGGTGATTGCACAGCAAGACCGACAATATATAGAGGCGCTGACACGCTACAACAAAGCACTGGCACAGCGCAACACACTGCTGAAGCAGGAAGAGGAGCCTGACGCTGACGTGATGGCCCTGTTCGAGGAACAGATGGCTGCCGAGGGCGAGCGCATCTACAACCGCCGCACAGCATTCGTCGAGGAGTTGGTCCCGCTGTTTCAATCGTTCTATGAACGCATCTCTGGCGGTCGCGAACAGGTGTCGCTGTCGTATGTCAGTCACTGCCAGCGCGGTCCGCTGCTGGAGGTTATCCAGCGTGACCGTTTCAAGGACCGTGCCATCGGCTATTCGCTGCACGGTATCCATCGTGACGATTTAGAAATGCTACTCGACGGTCATCCCATGAAACGTGTCGGTTCACAGGGACAATTGAAGACCTATGTCATCGCGCTGAAACTGGCACAGTTTGAATTACTGAAGCGAACCATGCCGACGGTCCCCATCCTGCTGCTCGACGACATCTTCGACAAACTCGACGCAGAGCGTGTGGAGCAGATTGTGAAACTGGTGGGCGGCGATGACTTCGGACAGATTTTCATTACCGATACAAACCGCGACCATTTGGACCACATCCTGATGACATCGTCACACGACTACAAGCTGTTTAACGTAGACAACGGAGAGATATGTTTAAGCGCGACGTCCAATCACTGAAAACCCTGATTCTCCGCAACCTGCGGGCGCAGGGATTGGAGACACCGCTGTTGCAGAAACGGCTGGTCGACGCGTGGCCGGAAGTGGCGGGCTCCGTCATCGCACGCTATACTCAAGAGACGTTCATTCAAAACCAGACACTGGTGGTGCATCTGACGATGCCCGCCTTGCGCACTGAACTGTCGATGCGACGCAGTGAATTGGTGAAGAAGCTGAATGAACAGGTTGGCGAACAGGTCATTGTTGACATCCGTTTCTGTTAGCCATCATTTTCCGCCAAACGCTTGCGGTCAGGCAACCCAATCAACGCTAACATCCGTCGCTTCGACAGGAACACAGTCAATTTTCTGGAAATCGAAGCACACACCTATCTTATATATATGAGGAACAGCTGCCAGAAAGCGGTCGTAATAACCGCGTCCGCGTCCTAAGCGGTGACCTTGAGCATCGTAAGCCATTGCCGGAACGATGGCAACGTCAATTTGCGAATAGTCAGTGAAGACGTCACCTACGGGTTCCATGATGCCAAAGGCTCCTTGACGAAGGTCCACCTCACCACTATAGCGTCGCAGTTCCATTGTTGTGTCGCCCGTTACACGCGGCAGCAACACGGTTCTCCCCTGCCCCGCCAGTTCGCTGATAAGCGGTCGGACATCGACTTCGTCGGGTAACGGATAGTAGAGCAGCACCGTCTGCGCAGCAGCAAGCAACGGACGCAAACGGTCTAAAACGGACAACGACAGTTCAGTCAGTTGTTGCTGACTGAACTGTCGTTTCGCTTGTCGTATCTGCTGGCGCAGCTCGTCCTTATGCATGAGCTGTCAAGAGTGTTTTGGCATGAGGGCCACGATAGTCGAACGCCTTAGCCAACTTCTGTGGCTTTCCCGTTTTTGCAGCATGAGGGAAAGCCTTGCCCTCGCGGAACAGGCGGAGGGTCTCGGAAATTGCAGGATCGTCAAGATTCAAATACTCCGTCCACTCAGCCTCGCCCATAATATTGTAGATGATACGGCTATTGATGTAGCGCTCCAACAGTTTGTACGAACGCTGAATCATCAGGTTGCGGCGCTTCAAACCGTTCTTATCAGCGTATTGGGCGAAGAGCTCTACTGAGTTGATTTTCTTGAGGTGATTCTCCAGCTCACGCATAGACTTGAAGGCGGCCAGTTTATGACGATTCTCGTCGGTATACTCGTAGGCATACTGCAGGATAAGTCCAGACATCGACGCTTCCTTGTAATAGCTGGTCATATCAACAGTATCCTCTGGCACAAAGATATCGGGCGTGATACCACCGCCGCCATAGACAATGCGACCGTTCTTCGTGTGATACTCGGGGCCTGTGTGACGGATGCTGTCCTGCGAGAAGAACTCGCCGTGCTCATAGCGAGCCAGAATATCAGACTCATAGTCCTTGCTGTCTCCCTGGGTATAAGGCTTCTGTATGCAACGGCCTGAAGGAGAGTAGTAGCGGGCTATGGTCAGACGAATCATTGAGCCGTCATGCAGGGTTACAGGCTGCTGCACCAATCCCTTGCCAAAGGAACGGCGTCCGATAATGGTGCCGCGGTCGTTGTCCTGAATGGCACCGGCGAAAATCTCACTGGCCGAAGCAGAGCCTTCATCGATAAGCACCACCAACGGAATCTGCTGATAGGAGCCGCGACCGTCGCTACGATACTCCTGGCGAGCCGATTTGCGGCCCTCGGTATAGACGATGAGACGCCCCTTGGGCAGGAACTCGTTAGCCATCTGGACAGCCGACATCAGGTAGCCGCCCGTATTGCCGCGAAGGTCAATAACCAGATTCTCGAAGCCCTCCTGTGCTAGCGTGGCAAGGGCGATGAGCAGTTCGGGATAGGTCTTCTCGCCGAAGTTCTTGACTTTGATATAGCCGGTAGCATCGTTGAGCATATAGGTGGCTGTGACACTTTTCATAGGAATCTCGCCACGCGTGATGGTTATGCGACGGACGGTTTTCTCCTTATAGCGCATAATACCCACCTGTACTTTCGTGTCTTTCTCGCCCTTCAGTTTGTGAACGGCAACATCGTTAGTCACCTCCTTGCCCACGAAAGGCTTACCGTCGACTTCCACAATCTTGTCGCCTGCCAGCAGTCCGGCACGCTCGGCAGGACCATTGGCAATGACATTCTGCACGTGGATGGTATCCTGACGAATGGTAAACTCGATGCCGATACCGAAGAACGAGCCTTTCAGGTCGTCGTTAGCCGTCTGCACGTCCTTTGCACTGATATAGACAGAGTGCGGGTCAAGTTCCGACAATATCTGGGGCATCGCCGTCTCCACGAGATCACTCATGTTGACGGTATCCACATACTGATCGTCGATGATATGCAACAGGTCGTTCAGTTTGTTGCTGCCAGAGTTAATGATACTCAGGCGGTTGCCACCAAAGCGGTTGGCAAAGAACGTGCCGATGAAGATGCCCAGCACCACACTCAGCCCCAGCCACAAAGGCATAAATCGATATGTTTTCCTCTTATTCATCCTCTCTCAATTCACAATTATCTATTCAAAACACTTATTCTCCCAGATAAATCACCTCAATACCGGCACGCTTCAACAGTTCGATGCCGTCGGTCAGACGGTACTTCTCACCATAGACGACGCGTTTGATGCCAGCTTGTATGATGAGTTTCGCACACTCGATGCAGGGCGAGGCGGTGATATAAATAGTGGCGCCGTCGGAATTATTGTTCGAGCGCGCCAGCTTCGTGATGGCGTTGGCCTCGGCATGCAGCACATAGGGTTTCGACACGTTGTTCTCGTCCTCGCATACATTCTCGAAACCTGTCGGCGTACCGTTGTAGCCGTCGCTGATAATCATCTTATCCTTCACCACCAGAGCGCCCACCTGCCGACGAACGCAGTAGCTGTTCTCGGCCCAGATACGCGCCATACGCAGATAGCGCTCATCCAACTTTGCCTGTTTATCCGTCATATCTACTTATTTCCCTTTTACTACTTTTATTCCATTTCTCTTCAGCAACGCATCGATGGTTGGCTCACCACCACGGAACCGCTTGTACAGTTCCATCGGGTGTTCCGTACCGCCTTTCGACAGGATGCAGTCGCGGAAGCGCTGGGCTGTCTGAGGATTGAAGATACCCTCGCGCTTGAACACGCTGAAGGCATCGGCATCGAGCACCTCGGCCCACTTGTAGCTGTAGTAGCCTGCTGCATAGCCGCCGGCCATGATGTGCGAGAACTGCACCGTCATACAAGTGTCCGTACGTTGCTTGCCCAGAATAGCTTTCTTCCATGCTTGTTTCTCGAAGGCTATGATATCCTCGTCGAAAGCATCTTTCTTTGTGTAGTAGGCCATATCGAGCAGACCGAACGAGACCTGTCGCAGGCAAGCGGTGGCGGCCATGAAGTTACGGCTTTTAACGATACGGCTGATAAGTTCGTCGGGCAATGGCTCACCCGTTTGATAGTGGTACGCAAAGGTGCGCAGGAACTCCTTCTCGATGGAGAAGTTCTCCATGAACTGCGAGGGCAGTTCCACAAAGTCCCACCACACGTTGGTGCCGCTCAACGACTCGAAGCGGGTATTGGCGAACATACCGTGCAGCGAGTGACCGAACTCATGGAGGAAGGTCTCCACCTCGCCCAGCGTCAGCAGCGCGGGTTTGTCTTCTGTGGGTTTCGTCAGGTTCATCACTACCGAGACATGGGGACGCACATTCTTGCAGTTACCAGCACCGAATGGCTTGTGCACGTCCTCGCGCTCCATCCACTGTCCTTGGTATTCGGTCATCCACGCCCCCCCCTGCTTGCCTTTGCGCGGATGGAAGTCAGCATAGAAGACTGCAAGGAAGGAGCCGTCTTTGTCAAAGACCTCGTAGGCCTTCACGTCGGGATGGTAGACAGGAATGTCCTTGTTCTCCTTGAAGGTGATACCGTACAGACGGGTTGCCAGTCCGAAGACTCCGTCGATGACTTTATCCAGTTGGAAATAAGGACGCAGCATCTCGGCATCGAGATTGTATTTCTTCATCTGAAGCTTATGCGAGTAGAATGCAGAGTCCCAAGGCTCCAACTTCTCTTTCGTCATTTTCTTCAGCTGTTCACGTTCTGTTTGAGCCGTCGGCTTATAGGCCACAATCAGGTCGTTCAGCAGTTTATAGACGCTACGCACATTACCTGCCATACGGCGACGCAGCACATAGTCGGCATAGGTCTTATAGCCCAGCAGTTGCGCTATCTCGCGACGCAGATTGACGAGACGCTTGCACACCTCGATATTATTCTCAGCGTTGTCATGCGTACAGATGGTGTTACGTGCCATATACATCTGACGACGCAGCTCACGCTGGGTGGAATACGTCATAAAGGGTTGATAGGACGGATAGTCGAGTGTGAACACCCATCCCTCGAGGCCACGCTCCTTAGCGGTCAGCGCAGCGGCCTCACGAGCTGTCTCAGGCAGTCCGTCCAGTTGTGCTTCGTCGGTCAGGTGCAGCGTAAACGCCTTCTGCTCCTTCAGCAGATTCTGCGAGAACTGCAGGCCCAGCATCGAGGCTTCCTCAGTGAGCTGACGCAGGCGTTCCTTACCCGCCTTGTCCAGCAGGGCACCGCTGCGTACGAAACCGTCGTAGCAGTTGTCGAGAAGCATCTTCTCTTCTGGTGTCAACTTACGATGGTGACGATGAACATACTTGATACGTTCAAACAGACGCTCGTTCAGACGGATATCGTTAGCATGTTTCGTCAGGATAGGACTCAGCTTCTGTGCCAGCGCGTCCATCTCATCGTTCGTCTCGGCCGACAACAGATTGAAGAAAACCGACGACGTACGCGAGAGAAGGTCATAATAGTTGTCCTTCTCATCGTCCACCGAAATGATGGTATTATCAAACGTCGGCTTATCTGGGTTGTTAATAATCTTCTCTATCTGCTCGTCATCACGGCGTATGCCCTCCATGAAGGCTTCCTCGAAGTCCTCTAGGCGGATACGATCGAACGGTGCCGTGTCGTGCGGCGTATGATAGGGTTCAAAAAACGGATTCTTCCTCTCTCTATCCTGATTCATAACATTTTCTTTGCTTTCAGCTTGCAAAGATACGAATTAGCGAGGGAAAAGCAAAGGATTTATCCTTTTTTAATAAAAAAGATGCCATAGCAGGGAGGTAAAACACCGTCTGTTATCTTTTCGACGTAACGGTAGCGACAACGTATTCACTTTGCGTGCCTATACGGAACTTGCCGCCCCAGATGCCAAGACCGGAACTCACGTAATAGCGGGTGTTACCGCGCTGGTAGCTGCCCCATGAACATTCATAGAGACGGTCGGTAATCCAAGAGATAGGCCACACTTGTCCGCGATGAGTGTGTCCGCTCAGTTGGAAATCAGCACCAGCCAGCTCCGTGCGCTCTAAATGATAGGGCTGGTGGTCGAGAACGATGTTGTACAGAGTACTGAGAGATGAAGAGTCTGCGACGATAGAACCCATCAGTTCTCCAAGCGTCTTACGCCGTCTGTTTGTCTGGTCATCGCGCCCTATCACTGCTATACAACTATCTATCACAACCGATTCATCGACAAGCAGATGAATACCAGCTTTCTCGTAAAACTGCTTGGCCAATGAACTACCTGCATAGAACTCATGATTTCCCAAACAAGCATAGACAGGAGCCTTCAGACGACGGAATTCCACAGCCATTTTTTCCTCTTGCAGGGGGCGCATGCTACCATCTATAATGTCGCCGGCAATAAGAATGAAATCTGGTTCCTCTGCATTCATCATATCCACCCAACGTGCCAGTTCCCGACGTGGGTTATGATAGCCGATATGCAAGTCGGAAGCCATTACCACCTTATAGTCTCTGGGCAACGGTTTCTGCGACGGCAACTCCAGCACGACACGAACCTTATGCTTATAATGCAGATTGCCATAGAGAAACAAACCGAAGATAAACAGGAAGACCGCTACAGCAGCATAGCCGTTTTGATACAGCAAGCTCTTGGGAACTAGGCGAAAGAGTCGCCCCAGGTCCAAAGCAAGGAACACCATCACCACATAGAGCAGAATGAAGAGCGACGAGGTGCCCACCTCATAGGCTACACGTGCTATCCAGAGGGGAAGGCCATCGAAATGACGGCCGAAATTCAGGAACAGCAAAACGAACGAGAGTACACCAACGGCTATGACGGCTACCTTCCACATAACAGAAAGCGGCAGCATCACCCACACATGCCAGCCAACATAAGCGATGGCTATTAGCGGCAGCACCATAAAAATCATCATCCACATAGCTTTCATGTTCTTTGGCTACATCAGCAGACGCTCCATCTGAGGAATCTCAACGCGACCACGGTGAATCGTCAGGAGTCCTGCATCCTGCAGACGGTTCAAGGCGCGGCTGACGTCAAGGCGGCTGTCGCCCACCTCTGCGGCAAGCTGCGTCATTAGAATACGAAGCGTCTTATGTCCAGCCGGATGAACACAACGACTGGCTATAAAACGGACAATGCGCTCATCAAGGCTCTGGGGACAGCGGCGCCAGGGCTGGTGCAGCAGTTTCTGCGTCTTGGTTGCCAGCAGATTCAGCAGGTTAATACGGAAAATAAGGAACTCCTCAGACATCCGCACCACCTCGGGACGGGCAAGATGCAGTAGCGCCACAGGGGTTGTACTCCGGAAGGTGTGAGTGTAACGCTGATGATAGCCGAATAGAGCCTCTGGCTGTAACATAACAGGGGCCGACAGTTCTTCCGTAAGTGTATAGCTACCGTCATCAGAGCGTGTACTGACTGTTACCGTACCCGACAACAGGAAACAAAGATGGTCACAGACGTCACCTTCATGGAAAAGCACCACATGAGCCCCCTCCTTACGGAAGTCAAAACGCGTATTGCCAGCTATACGACTAAAATCCTCGCGACTCATCCCCAGAAAGAGAGGGAACTGCAGAAGCTGATCGTAGAGTTGTAGAGTGGCCATAGGAGAAGTCTTTGGGAGTATTCCTTACTCGGCAATTTTGTCCTTCATCGACGGAGAGAACCATACGTCGAGACCACCTTCGGGCGTAGCGAAGATGAAATAGGCCATCAGCTCCGGATGACGCCCGAGTACCTCCTTGGCACGATCCATACCCAGCACCATAAAGGCAGTGGCATAAGCATCGGCAACGGCACAGTCCTTTGCCAAGACTGTAGCAGAGAGCAGCGAATGCTGAACGGGATAGCCCGTCTTCGGGTCAATTGTATGGGCATACTTACGGCCACCCTTATAATAGAATTTACGGTAATTTCCGCTAGTGGCCATTGCGATATCAGTAACGTTAAGCACGGTCTGCAGTTCACCGCTGACCGAGAGACTGTCGTCAGTAGGTTTGGTGACACCTATCTTCCAAGGCAGGCGCTTGTCGCTGATACCCTGGGTAACGACCTCTCCGCCTATCTCAACCATAAAGTTCTGAATACCATGACTGCGAAGCAGACGAGCCACGACGTCGGAACCGAAGCCTTTCGCAATAGCCGAGAAGTCGAGCTGATCGCGAATCTTCAATAGGCTGTCCACCTGTTGGGGCGTAGGCATCTGCTCGTGCTTGAAGCCAAAGCCCCAAGCGTTGACCAACGGGGCTACCGTGATGTCGAAGGCGCCGTCGGTCTCTTTATTGATGGTCTGCGACAGCTGGAAGAGCTCATCAAACATGGCACTTCCCTTCACCATCTCACCACGATTAAGACGTGCAACAGTGGAGGAATCGTTATACATGGAAAACTCCAAATCAACCTTCTTCATCTCTGCCTCAATCTCCGCCTGCAGGTCCTCACTGCTTTGGTAGGTAACGTTATAGATTGTTCCAAACACAAAGCCCTTGTTATGCTGGTAAGGCTCCGACTGCTGCTGACGAATAATCAGCACCGTACCGATTATGAGCAGCACCAGGAATGGCACCTGCCACATCAATCTGTTCTTCTGTTTCGTATCCATAGACTTTTTCTTACTACTTACTACCTCTTTATATATCAATTATCACATTGAACGTGCCTCCCAAGCGAGTGTCACCCCAGATGCCGTAACCAGGAACATACCAGGTCTTACCGATAACACCATCTTTATGAGCAATACGGCGACGATAACGGACAGACCAGCCCAGATGTACGGGCCCCGCAATCTTGGCATCAATACCAAGCACAGCCTCAAGCCAATGTTGCGAGCATTGTTCGTCATTGACGCCAAAGCTGGTGTCCCATTGCCATACCGGATCGGGCAGATTGCTGCGCCACAGGTCTACCTTATACGATGTGAAAGCATAGCGGAAACCGCCATACATACGGTTGGGGCCGTGCTTCTTTTTCAGCAGGTTCCAGTCCATACCCACTCGAAAATAGGGGGCTGCAGTCTTATAGCTAAGCCCTGTCACCTCGTCGTTCAGATGCTCACCGACGCCATAGCCCACCTCCACAATGGGGAACCACTGGTCGTGCAGGTTCAGTCGGAATGCGCCCTCGTACTGACCGTAGTCGGACAACTGCTTCTGACAAAAGCCGAAGAGGTCGAACGACACCTGGAAGCCACGCATCATCGGCACAGAGTCAGGCTCAAGACTGAACATCTTAAGTTTCTGTCCATTCGCCGACGCCAGCGAGACCACCAACAGCAGCAGGCTAACGGAGGTTCTTGAAACGTATGTAGAAATGAGCTGTCTGGGCATCATAGTCAACAAAATCTTTGTTTATAGTCAACGCGTCAATGGCGTTATGAGTCGTTCTTACATCAGTCAAGCGATGAAAGAATGAAGCGCTGCAATCCACTGATTCAAAGTGAGGTATATTCTCCTTCTTGATAAACACTGTATCAGCAACGATGTAGTCAGGACGGTTCACTAAGATGAACAGCAGCGTGTCTTCTGGGTTGGCGTAACCGATAGGCAACGCGAAAGAGGTCAGACCGATTCCTGCATTGAACAGCAATGTGTCGCTACCGTCATTACGACGGGAGAACACAAACATCGTGTCACGCAGCGTATCTTTCTGTTCGTCAGCGCCACGCAGTTCATATACTGTGTAGACAGTATTCTGCACAGGGCAGTCAATAGAACTGCAAGCACTTACGCCAAATGACAAATAAGAAATGATAACCAACAAACTGATTACCCCCCATCTGCCCTTCTTATTAATCATATCTCTCATTTCTCACTTCTCATCTCTCACTTCTCATTTAGTCCGAGAGCCGTTTCTATCTGGTAGTCATTGCGGCCAGCCGATGAGCGGCTGATAAGGTCGCCAATAAAACCTGTCAGGAACAACTGCATACCCATCATCATCATTGTCAGAGCAATGTAGAAGTACGGAGAGTCCGTCACCAGACGCTGGGGAATGTCGTTGGCCAGACACCACACTTTCTCTGCACCGATGATGAAGGCTGCCAGGAAACCAAGGAAGAACACGATGGTGCCCAAGAAGCCGAAGACGTGCATAGGTTTCTTGCCGAACGTCGAGAGGAACCACAGCGTCAGCAAGTCCAAATAACCGTTGACAAAGCGGTTTAGTCCCATAAACTTCGACTGGCCGTACTTACGGGCCTGATGCTGCACCACCTTCTCGCCAATCTTGGCAAAGCCAGCCTGCTTGGCCAGATAGGGAATATAGCGGTGCATCTCGCCATAGACCTCAATGTTCTTGACAACAGCCTTGCGGTAAGCCTTCAGTCCACAGTTGAAGTCATGCAGGTTCTTAATGCCGCTCACCTTACGTGCTGTAGCATTGAAGAGCTTCGTGGGAATGGTCTTCGAGATGGGGTCGTAGCGCTTCTGCTTGTAACCGCTCACCAAGTCGTAACCGTCGTCCATAATCATGTGGTACAGACCAGGAATCTCGTCGGGCGAGTCCTGCAGGTCGGCATCCATTGTAATGACCACGTCACCCTGAGCCTCGGCAAAACCACAATAGAGCGCAGGACTCTTGCCGTAGTTACGACGGAACTTGATGCCCTTCACCACGTCGGGCTGCTTGTGGTGCAGCTCCGAGATAATCTCCCACGAACGGTCGGTAGAGCCGTCGTTGATAAAGATGACCTCATACGAGAAGCCATTCTGCTTCATCACACGCTCTATCCACGCATAGAGTTCAGGAATCGATTCGTCCTCATTATAAAGAGGTATAACTACTGATATATCCATTTTTTCTTCAATTATCAATTGTCAATTATCAATTAGGCCGAAGGCCGTCTCATCAGCGCCGCCACCGGCAGTCCCAGAATAATGCCCACCGTGATGTTCATCGTCAGCACATTCAGGGCGAAGTCAATCGGACGCAGCTCACTCAGCATCTGCATATTCTCCGACAGGGCTTCCGTCAGACCATACTGTGCAAACGCCTGCTTGGCCTCCGGCGACGATAGTGCGTCTTGAAATGACGACAGCAGATAACCCTGATCCAGATAGGCAAAATAAACATACTGCACCAATGCCAGCAACACACCAGCATAGAAGAACACCAGTATGTAGAACGCCCAGCCACGCAGCAGCGAGATGACACCATGCAGGTCCACATCGCGGAAACGACGCAGGCGACGAGCCACCCAAAACGGCGTTGCCACCAACAGCAGCAGCGCCACCATGCCAAACAGCGGATTCTTCAGTCCGACAAGATAGCAGACGAAGCTCGCAGTCCACAACAGCGCCACCAGAGCGCCGTCGATACGGGCAAAAGCCTTCAATTGTATGTATTCTGCGGGAGTCATAATCGGCTGCAAAATTACGAATAATCACGCGAAATACAAAATTTTTTGAGAAACATTTGCGGTTTCTCAAAAAAATGATTACCTTTGCAGCCGCAAAAACGGGCAGTCCTGCACGGCCAGCTCCCTCGGAATCCCCCAGGATGGGAACATAGCAAGGGTACTTGGTTGTAGCGGCGCGATACAGTAAGCTGCCCACCCGCCTCTTTAGCTCAGTTGGCCAGAGCACGTGATTTGTAATCTCGGGGTCGTTGGTTCGAATCCGACAAGAGGCTCGAAAGAAAGACGGATAGGCGAAAGCCAATCCGTTTTTTTGTGAAGAAAGACGGATAGGCGAAAGCCAATCCGTTTTTTTGTGAAGAAGACGGATAGGCGAAAGCCAATCCGTTTTTTTGCGAAGAAAGACGGATAGGCGAAAGCCAATCCGTTTTTTTGTGAAGAAAGACGGATAGGCGAAAGCCAATCCGTTTTTTTGCGAAAACAAAAAGGACAGACTTTACGCCTGTCCTTTTCTGTTATCTGACTCTTGCTTATCTCAGCAAGTCCTCGTCGGTCAGTCCGTCACCGTCGAAGACGAAGCCGTTCGGTTCTTCCAGCGGTAGGCCCGTCACACCCGGGGTGCTACCGGCAATCATTCCGCATGTCACCATTTTCACTGCTTGCGCCGCAGGCCTCATATATTCTTTTTTCATATTCTTCATTACTTTTGTTTTGGATAGTAAATCATTTTACAACTACCTTGCGTCCGTTTACGATGTACAAGCCATTCTTCGTCGGCTTGCCGCTCAGTCTGCGACCATCGAGCATATACCACGCGCCAGAATTCGAATCATTCGTGAAATTCGTGATCGTAATAATTCCCGTCGCGGTCTCTGCCTCGTCGCTGCGCTCGGCTTTGTCGCTTTGTTCGTCAAAGAAGTTAAGCACGAAGCTGCGCACGGATGCCGTTGCTGGCACCTCGAAGTAGGCACGGAAGGCGCCGAGGGTACGGTCGGTCTTGGCGTAGCCCAATCTGTTGCTGCTGCTGAGCAGCAGGATGCTGTTGCGGTTGGCGTCGGTAATCGGCAACGGAGCGTAGCCGCCATTGTTGCACTTTGGTAGGTACTAAGAGTGACACTAAAGGGGTTGAAGTAACAGCCCGTAAAGTAGATGTAGCCCTCATGCCAGCCTACGAAGCCGCCGCAATTTTCAGCTTTTTTAGTCATCATGAGCAGTTGACCGTCGAAGAGGCAGTCGGTGAACCTAATGGCGTAACTGCTGCCACGAGCTACGCCGATGAAACCACCGTGCGTACCATCACCACTCTTGTTGCTATGGATGGCAACGCTTGAGCGGCAGTTACTGATAGCGCAACTACCCGAAGACTCTGCTATCAGACCACCGGCAAACTGATTTTGGGTGTAGATATCGCCAGCGATATGCAGATTCTTAATGGTAGCGCCATCGACATAACGGAAGGGAGCAGCATACTCATCTTCCAGTATGCAGGCTTCTGTTCCGAGACTAATGGTCAGTGTATGTCCTGCGCCATCGAAAGTACCCTTGAACTTGTTGCTCTCTGTTCCTACCATTTTCGATACGCTGATGTTGCCAGCAAGTTTCACTAACTTGCCCTCGTAGGAATCCGTGCCATCGTTTACTTTGCTGGCAAAGGTAACCCAATCGCTGGCAGTGCTGATAGTGAGGTCAGGCGTAGCAGATGTCCACTTCACGAGATACGGCTTTCCTGCCTCAATCGTTGTGGCATCCTCGAAGTTCAGCGTCAGCTTTCCCGCCCCGTCGAGGTTCGATGTGGTGAGAAGTTCCTTCACCGTAGCTCCTTCCAGCGGAGTACCCGTGAAGTCGGTTACAGAAAACGGCAGGCACAATGTGTTCCAGTCGCCGTCCTTATAGAGTGTGCGACCGTTAAGGGTTACATTATACTTAAGACCATAATTGTCATTAATGACGGTTGTGTTGTCAGCATTGTCAGCAAAACTGAGGACAACAGGGGTGATAGACATATAGTATTTGTTGTCGTATTTCAGTCCATTCGCGTAGGCAGTAATACCTGTGTATGTACTCTCGCCATAGGTCGTGCCTTCAGCACCTATATCATCAGGCAATGTGGTGGTGCCAACTGCGAACTTGGCACCGTCGGTATCAGCACCATTCACACCGCCAAGATCAGAGATGTGCCAAGGTAGAGACAATCTTTAATGGTAGTACCACTATTACTATATCCGATGATGCCACCAATGTAATTATTACCAATGACAGTAGCAGCACTGGTACATCCAAAGACTTTTCCACCGATGCATTCGCCTATTATACCACCGCGAAAAGAAGGGTTCCAGCTATTTATTTTATCGAGGGTGACATTCTTCACCTCCGCACTGGATTTCGTAACATATCCGAAGAGACCTTGGTATGGGGAAGTCGCTTTATAGATACGGATACCGCTGACGGTATGACCCTTTCCGTCAATGTGACCTTTAAAGAGTTTGCCATTTCCTCCGATGGGTGTGTAGTTGCTCCCAGTTTCACCAACACCTGATGTGCTGTAGGTGAAAGCAAAAAGACCTCACATACACCTATGACACCCCTGAAACCGCGATGCACAAAGGGTTTCAGGCACGGGAGGTCTCTCCAGACACCTCACCCAGACCTCCCGTAGAACTCAGAAACGACCACAGATCACGCAGATCATACAGTTTTTCAGTCGACGGGAGATGACACGGGAGGTTGACGGGAGGTCACAAAGAGACACCTCCCGTCGCGAAAAGCCTTTGTATAAAGGCGATTCCGGCAATCATAGGTGTATGTGAGGTCTTTATGGAAAATACTCCATGACTTTTGGATAATACTCAACGACTATTTGAAAATACTCCATGACTTTTGAAAAATACTCATGGAGTATTTCGCGAAACTCATGGCGCTTCCCGGAAATCCCGGGACAACAAAAAAGCCCTGACTCATTTCTGAATCAGGGCTTCTGATGAAAAATGGCGGCCTCCTACTCTCCCGCATTGCATTGCAGTACCATCGGCGCAGGCGGGCTTAACTTCTCTGTTCGGAATGGGAAG
>Ga0247611_10003386_pt1 | contig 23711 bp, 17 predicted proteins | sample 177DNAGHGhighgp2_FD_192422 | JGI IMG/M metagenome (GOLD analysis project Ga0247611, IMG submission 192422) | Sheep rumen microbial communities from Palmerston North, Manawatu-Wanganui, New Zealand - 1770 DNA GHGhigh gp2 | ecosystem: Host-associated > Mammals > Digestive system > Stomach > Rumen... | reverse complement strand
CAAAAGTGGATATTTGTTTCCTTTTTCTTTGAAGAACATCTTGGTATCAAATAATGTCTTACTTATTTTAGTTGTTACTCTACTTAATCTATCTTTCATTTGTACCCTCTATTCTATACCTATTATAATATTTTTAAATAAAAAATACAATCATTTCTGACTGCATTTATTTAAGTAATCTATTGCTTCTAGTGCTGCTGTTGTTCCATCACTCGCTGCTACTGTTAGTTGTCTAATCATCTTATCACGACAATCTCCTGCGACAAAGATACCTTTTACTTTAGTCTTACAATTATCTGACATTATATAGTTATATTTATTTGTTTCTAATAGACCTTCTGCCAATTTACTTTCAGGTATTAATCCTATGGAAATAAACATACCATCTACTTTAATACTTTTTTCTTTATCTTTAGTCTTGATAATTATTTCTTTTAGATTATCATCGCCTATTAATTCTTTTACTTTAGAATTATAGAAGAATTTAACATTTTCTTTAGACATTATTTTGTTTGTTAAACTTTCTTCACTAGTTAGTTTTTCTAAATCTTGGATAATATATACTTCTTTTGCTATATCTGCTAGTGTTATAGCATTTACAATAGCACTATTACCTCCACCGATAACAGCGACTTTTTTATCTTTATAAAATGCTCCATCACACGCTACACAAAAGTGAATACCATTTCCAATTAATTCTTCTTCATTTTTTAATCCTAATCTTCTATATTTAGCGCCTGTAGCGATTATAACTGCCTTTGTTTCATAAGTATTAGAGTCTGTTATGACTTTTTTTATCTTACCATCCTCAATCTTTAATACTTCTTCTAGTTCTAAGTCTACTCCTAAATTCTCTACTTGTTCATAAATATTATTTGATAATTCACTACCACTTATAGCTTGATATCCAGGATAGTTTTCAACTAAAGGAGAAGATGAAATCTGTCCTCCTATTGTTTCTTTTTCTAGAATTAATACTTTTTTATTTGCTCTTCTTAAGTAGATTGCGGCAGTCATTCCGGCAATACCGCAACCTACGATTATTACATCATACATATAAACCTCTATATTTGAAATGTTTCAATATATTTTTTAATATTTGATAAATTAACGATGTTTTCGTTCTCTTTTCCCTTTAATACTACTAGTGTTGGAGCTTGTTTAACACCATATTTTTTAGTTAGATCAACATTTTCCTCAGCATCTACAAACTTATAATCAACATGAGCTTTTTCTAATAGTTTCATGGCCATCTTACAATTTGGACAAGTCTTTGTTCCAAATAGTAATATTCCATCTACAAAAGGTTTATCATCTTTTTTTGTTTTTTTAGTCTTTTTTTCTTCAGGGCAACATTCTTCTTTTTCACATTTTAATTTAGAATGTGCTATATCATAAGATTTACGCATCTTATATTCTTGAGCCTTACCATCATTCCAGTTTTTAACTGGTCTATAGTAACCTGTTATTCTACTATATACTTCAGTTTCTGCACCACATTTTGGACATTCTTTTACTTCACCAACAATATAACCGTGGTTTGGACATACTGAATAAATTGGTGATAATGTGTAATATGGTAAACGATAATTTTCTGCTATCTTTTTAACTAAGTTAGCTGCTGCTTTCCAATCTGTTAACCTTTCACCTAAGAAGGCATGGAAAACAGTTCCTGATGTATATAATGTTTGTAATTCATCTTGAATATCTAATGCTTCAAAGATATCACTAGTATAACCTACTGGTAAATGTGAACTATTTGTATAGTATGGAGTTTCTCCATCTTCACTTGCTGTAATAATATCAGGATATTTAGCTTTATCATGCTTTGCTAATCTATAAGTTGTTGACTCTGCAGGTGTTGCTTCTAAGTTATATAAGTCACCATATTCTTCTTGATAATCTGATAGTTTTTCTCTCATGAAATTTAATACTTCTTTTGTAAACTTTTGAGCTTCTTCATGAGTTAAATCTTCTCTTATCCAATTAGCATTTAAACATGCTTCGTTCATACCTACTAAACCAATTGTTGAGAAGTGATTATTAAATGATCCTAAGTATCTCTTAGTATATGGATAAAGTCCTTCATCTAATAGTTTAGTAATAACATTTCTTTTAATCTTTAGACTACGAGCTGAGATGTTCATTATCTTTTCTAATCTTTCATAGAATTCTTTTTCATCTTTTGATAGATATGCAATTCTTGGCATATTAATAGTTACAACACCAACTGAACCAGTTGATTCACCACTACCAAAGTATCCACCAGATTTCTTTCTTAGTTCTCTTAAATCTAGTCTTAATCTACAACACATACTTCTTACATCACTTGGTTCCATATCACTATTGATATAATTTGAGAAGTAAGGTGTTCCATATTTTGCAGTCATTTCAAATAACAATTTGTTATTTTCTGTTTCACTCCAATCAAATCCTCTAGTAATTGAATATGTTGGAATTGGATATTGGAATCCTCTACCATTAGCATCTCCTTCAATCATAACTTCGATAAAGGCTTTATTAACCATATCCATTTCTTTTTGACAATCTTTGTATTTGAAATCTACTTCTTTACCACCAATGATACAGTTTAATTCTGCCAAATCATTAGGTACAGTCCAATCTAAGGTAATATTGGTAAATGGTGCTTGTGTTCCCCATCTAGATGGAGTATTAACACCATAAACAAATGATTGAATACATTGTTTTGTCTCTTTGTAACTTAATTTATCAATTTTAACAAATGGTGCTAGATAAGTATCAAATGATGAGAATGCTTGTGCACCTGCCCATTCATTTTGCATAATTCCTAAGAAGTTTACCATTTGGTTACATAATGTTGATAAGTGTTTTGCAGGAGATGATGTAATCTTACCTGGAACTCCACCTAATCCTTCTTGAATTAACTGTTTTAAGCTCCAACCTGCACAATAACCTGTTAACATTGATAAATCATGAATATGAATATCACAATTACGATGTGCTTCTGCTATTTCATCATCATATACTTCACTTAACCAATAATTTGCTGTAATTGCTCCAGAGTTATTTAAGATAAGTCCTCCAACTGAATATGTTACAGTAGAGTTTTCTTTGACTCTCCAGTCTGTTACATTAACATAACTATTAACAACATCTTTATAATCAAGAATAGTTGATTTCATATTACGCATCTTATCGTGTAAACGGCGATATAAGATATAAGCTTTAGCTACTTCAGCATAACCTGCTTTAATCAATACTCTTTCTACACTATCTTGGATATCTTCTACTCCAATGATATTATCTACAACTTTTTCTTCAAAATCTGCTGTTACTTTTAAGGCTAAGAAATCAATAATATTTTCATCGTATTTCTTTTCCTCTGCTTCAAATGCTTTTGTTATAGCATCTTTAATTTTAACTATTTCGAATGGTACTATTTTACCTTCTCTTTTTCTTACTTTAAACATATATTTTTCCTTCCTTTTCTTCTTAATCTATACCTCTAATTAATACATTAGGATATTTCTTTTTTAATTTTTCTTTTAATTCTTGTAATTCTTTATCACTAAAGCCTGTTAAACCTTTTTGTAATACAGATTCACAATCTCGATAATTTTGTAAATAGTATTTAGATTTCTTATCAATATATTTACAAATATTTTCTATTTTTTCTAAATCATGTAGTTCTTTAACAATAGTTGTTCTAAATTCATATTCAATATTACTTGACTCTAGAATTTTAATACTTTCTTTAATCTTATCAATATTTATCTTCTCTATTCCTGATGTCTTCCCATAGTTTGTAAAATCATTTTTAATATCCATTGCTACATAATCTAATAAGTTTTTATCAATTAAATCTTTTAACTTTTTAGGATTACTACCATTAGTATCTAGTTTTACTTTGAATCCTCTTTCTTTTACTTTTTTGATAAATGATTCAATATCTTTTTGTAAAAGAGGTTCTCCACCACTAATACAAATACCATCAATTACACCTTTTCTTTTATCTAAATAGGCTAGTACTTCAGATTCATCAATTACACCATCATGATTAGTATCTAAAAGTGAACTATTCTGGCAGAATGGACATTTAAGATTACAACCTTGAGTAAAGATAAGACACGCTGTCTTAGATGGATAATCTAGAAGTGTTAACTTCTCCATACCACTAATTTTCATCTTATTCTTTTCTCCTAACTTCTAGTTTTACAAAACCTATATCATAATCTCTCATTATATTAATGGTATCCATAACCTTTTTTATAGTTGCATTCTTTGGTAGTTCAAATTTAAATAAATTACCACCTGTTAATAAATGTTCACATCTACTCATACATTTAAGATCTTGTTCTAACTCTTTAAAATTAAAGAATGTATCAATTCGTCCATAATTTCTTTTATCAGTTATATCTTTCTTAATACCATAGATTGCTTTATCTAGTGTTATTAACTCTTTTAATGGTCTTAATTTACTGGTTTCACTTACTATAAAGTTAAACTTAGTTTCTTCCATAATAACTTTTACTTTGTTGTTGATATATTTTAATATTTCTACTAATAAATCTTTTTGTTTTTCATAATCATCTGATAAATTACTAACACATTCTCCAAGACCTGCTAATTCAATATTTAAGACACCATTTTTAATAACTTTCCTTATCTTTTGACCAACTAATAGTTTTTCATCATCAAGGATATTATTATTGAATACCACTTGATAGTTATCTTTACATTTATCACCAATAGTTTCAAAAACCATAATCAGTTCATTTTTAACTAGGTCTAAAATATCATTTAATTCACTTTCTAAGTCTTTTAGAGGCTTATTTTTATATTTAAAACCAAGTCTTGCCATATCAATAGAAGTTGAACCAATAATCATTCTTCCAATGGATGATTTAAATGATGAGTTATTATTTTCAAAGATCCTTTTACCATCGCTAAAATACTCTACTTCATTATTTGAATCATTATTGTATGAGTTATCAACAAATGATAAGAAGATATTTTTACCATCAATAATTAAATTACTAATCATTTCTAGTAATTCATAGTTACTGTTCTTTCTTACTTTAAAGTTAAGTGAAACATTATCTAATCTTTCTAACTTACCAATTTCACTAAGTAACGTTTTAGATATTATCATTCCTTCATAGGATGTATTAGTACCTAGACTAATAGTATATTTTTTATTCTCTTTTTTGTTGTCATTTAAGTGATTTAATAATTCATTAAACAAAGTATGAAACTCTTTATTTATAATATCTAAACTATCATTTTTAGCATTATTAAAGATGTTTATTGTCTGACTATTTATAATATATTGACGATAGTTTTCAATATCAAAGTCAATAGTATTTTCTTTTTCAATAAGATCTTCTATCTTCTTCATATTGATATAGTTCTTATAGCCAAAGATATTGTAATAACGATCTAATTCATAAATAAATACTTGTTTAAATCTTTTAATGACATATGGCACTAAAAGATAATCTATTCTAGAGATTGTTATTTCACCATCTATTTCACTTTTAGCATCAAGGGCAAGCTTTAATATATTAAGTGGAAAAACTCCTTCTTGTAGTGTTTTATCAAAGATTAAATGGGTACTTGATAATGATCCTAAACAAAAGTAATCTAAATTATGAATGTAAATAGTTCCTTCTTCGTGTGCTCTTTCAAATTTATTATCAAGAACATAAGATTTGGTATATTCACATGCAATAGTTTTGGCAAAATCAAGTAACAAGTAATTAGGTGTATTTTTAGATGTTACATCATGTTCATTGGCAATACGTTCGATTGCTTTAATAAACTTATGCTTTTCTTTACTTTCAGATGCTTTTCTTGATGCTGCTCTTCTAATACGATATTGATTAAATGATTCATATACTTGAAGATAATTATTTTCTTTTAATTTTGTTTCAATAATATCTTGAATATCTTCTACATTTATTGTTTTTCTTCCAGTATAGTTTTCAATAATATATTTAACTACATCTTCATAAACTTTATTTATGTCTTTTTCATGAGAAAAAAGTGAAACGCTATCAAAAGCACTTTTTATTGCCAATGCAATTTTATTATTATTAAAGTTAACTCTTTGTCCACTTCTTTTTACTACAGTTAATTCGTTTAAAACATCAATATTCACATTGGCCTCCTAGTATCATTTATTCTATATATGATGATAACAAATAGAGGCATCAGTGTCAATGTTTTTTTTGATAATTTTTTCTAATTTTACGATTTTTAATTTTTAAATATTTTTTATTTTTTGTTAAAAAAAACAAAGCCATTAAACATTGCTTTGTTTTTATATATAAATAAAAAAAATATAGCTTTCGCTATATTTAATTTTTTAATTATTATGGTGTTGGTTCTGGAATTGTGAACGCTAAATCAAAATCTATATCACTACCAGAAGCTTCGTTTTCGCAGTCAACATCTTGACCTTCAACCCACATATATACTCTTAACTTAGTAATACCTGCAGATAAACCAAATACTTGGAAGTTATTTGTATTTCCTGCTGTAGTGGAATAGTCAGGACTTACTGCACCAAAGTATGTGCTGTTTGCTACCCATGTTCCACTTGCTCCAGAACAAGCACTTGCATCAGCATATGTTCTATTAACAACTCCACCAACGAAACATTGTCCTGCTGTTGTATTTGCTTCTGACAATAATACGTTGTTTGAATCTGCTATAGGAGCTTTAACACCGTAATATGATAATTGTGTAGCACCTGTTGCAGTAGTTGTTAAACCATATATATCACGAGCATTTGCAATACCTGAGGCTGTATGAACATCATAGTTTGGTTCCCAAATATAAACAGTATTATCAGTATTTAATTCTTGGATTTGTTGTAATGTTGATTCTGTAGTAGTATTACCTTTTAATAGGAATGCCATACGTGTAGCATTTTTAATACCTTTATCAGTTCCGTTAGCAGTTACACCAGAATCACCAGTAATATATAAATCTGTTGTTTCTGTAACTTTTAGGAAAATATCAAATGCAACAAATTTAGCAGTGTTGTTAGTAGTTGCAACATCACGTGCTTCTGTTACTTTTGTAGCTGACAAAATATTTTGTCCACCAGCATTACTTGATACTGTTCCATAGAACATTTTAATTAGGTTACCTAATGTTGCATCATTTTCTACCTCACCAATTGTTGAAACTGGTTCCATAGAAGTTGGTAACATATTAGCGCTCTTTGAAGCTGTTACGTAAGCTGTGTGAGCAGCTCTGATATCATCTGTTTGGATAATAGATTTCCAATCAGTTCCATCTACTGATATTTGAATACCATTCTTGGCAGCAACGTTAACAGTGATAGTATTAACACTAACTTGCCTATTTGCTGTGAACCATGCATATGATGCAGTAGTTAATAAAGTTCCAGTAATACAAATAAGTAGTAATAATAACAAAGTTCTACGTGCTTTTTTGTTTTTTCTTTGATTTTTCATATTCTCTACTCCAATCCGGGCACGCACTAAGCACGTCCCCTATTCTTAAATTAAGTTTATCACATTGCTCGACACAATGCAACAAAATTTTTATATTTTTATCTATTCAACTACCTGCTTTGATTCAATCACAATTCTTACCATTTCGGCAATATCTTGATACTTATAATGAGTATAAGTTGTAGGAAAATAGACCACTAATTGATAATTATTTGCTTGATTAGCACTATAACTAAAAGTTTGTTTAGCAGTCTTGATTGTTTTAAAATATGCTCCATCTTCGTCAGCTGCTGTATTTTGTGAAAGAATAGCACTTGTAGCACCAGTTTGATCATAAGTTTGATTCATATATAACTCATATGTTAGAGGCAAATTAGTGGTTGTTATAATTGATAAATCATACTCCATATCTGTCTCTACTCTATTTATTCCATCATTGTTAGCAACTGTAAAATTATAAACATATGGTGCACTTTGAGGAATCATACTAACTAAACTTAAACTTTCAGTATAATAATTCTCTTTTAAAATGTAAAAGGCAATATTAGTATTGGCTACACTAGCAGCTTCTGTCTCATATCTTGAGAAAACAATTGGGGTTAGACTTAAAGTTATAATAAGCGCAATTACAAGTATAAAAAGTTTGCACATTAATAATAATCTATTTTTATCGAACATTCTTACCACGCCCCCATGTAGAAATGTCTAATACTTCGGTTTTACCGCCATCATATTCTTTTATTTTTTGCACTAACATATCTAATTGTTCTGTCTTCTCTTCTTCATCTTGACTTACTTTTATTTGTTCAACTAAATTATCTAGTACTTCTGTTTTATCATAATCTTTCTTACATTCTTTTATCTTTTCTACTAAGAAATCTAATTGTTCTGTCTTCTCTAAATTAGCTTCTTTATCAGTTTCTAATAATTCTTCTTTATAGGCTGTAATTTGACCAATCAATGTATCAAGTTTTTCATCTTTTTCTTTCTTTTCGGCCGTTATTTTTACTTCTTTTTTATCAGCCATTGCTGCCTTTTTCTTTCCAAATTTTAACTTTGGTAATTTTACTTTTCCTTTTACTTTCTCTTTATCTTTATTACTTTCTGCTTTATATGAGAAAGCGAAACTAAACAAAAGAATAGTTATAACAATTGATATTAGTACTTTAGGAGTTGTTATTACTTTTTTCCAAACACCTAATTTTGGAATTATTTTTATAACTCTTCCCAAAACAACACTTTTATCAATCGGATTATCTGCCGTATTATTAGCATCACCTTTAGTAATAATAACGTCACCATCCATTTTAATGATTCTATGAGTGATAAAGTCATTATTATTCATATAAGTAATAATATCATTTTCTTTATAGTCATTTGTTATTTTAACGACAATAACATCATTTACCATAATAGTATCTTCCATACTACCTGTAGCAACGTTAAAAAATGTATAACCAAAGAAATTAACATACTTTTTATCCATCATGTTTAATTGGATAAAATTATACATTGCAAAAAAAATGGCAATAATTACGATAGCCATAAAAACATCTGTAATAGCTTTAATGATTTTTTCCATTACTCTATGCATAATATCACCACTACTTTTTCTTTTTATTTCTTTTTATTACGGTTCTTCTGGTTCAGGTGTTGGTTCAACATATGGTGTTAAGGCAGTTCCATCATATTGTTCCAAGTTAACCGTTACCGGAATAGATACCGTATTATTTTGTATCTTTCCCCATTCTGAATCAGCATCATTATTGTAATCGTCATTAACCCACGCTAAGTTTACCACTATTTGATGAGTATATCCTAGTCCTATTTCACGAAGGGTTATTATTCCACTATATGTATTTTCCCCAGTTCTAACTAATCCTCCTACCTCTGTTTCTAAAACAGAAGTTATTCTAAAGGCTGTATTTGTTAGTCCACTTGTATCAAATGTTACATCATATTTAATTGATACCTCGGTATCGCCAGGATCAATTTCAATTGTAAAACTTCCTGTCATACCAGGCGCAACTTTTCCTTCTTTTACTCTTGAAGAAGGTGTCCAAGCTAAAGAACTAAGAGAAAACGTATTAGTATTTGTTCCCATAGTTGTATTGTTGATTGTAATGTCCCATTTTGCCAATCTTTCCCCAGCTTTTGTTGTAACACTTTCTTCATAAATAGCAAAAGTATTCACAATAATATAAGAGGTTAAGAAAACTAATATTATTGTTAATACTATTAATAATGTTTTATTATTTATCTTGTTTTTTTTCATCTTTTGGATTTTTAAATTCCCTTACTAAAGCATATATTTCATAAACAAACGCAAGTAAAATAGGGAAAATTATAAATAATAAGAATCCAAGTTTAGAAGATAATAGTTCCAAAGTTCTTCCAGCTCCTTTATAAACTTTACTAGTTTCCTGTCTACCAATTAAATTCTTACTTGATAGAAGCTTTCCCCCACTCAATGTATAAGAGTATTCTTTATCACTAATTTTTTCAACTAATTTAACATCAGTATAACTTACGCTAACTTGACTTCCATAAGTATTATAGAAAAATATATAATCTCCAGGTTTTACATCACTTATTTTACTCTTTTTAACTACAACTAAAGTACCTTTTTCATAGTTTCCTGCTAGTTCATCATTATCGATGATTACTAAAGTTTTGTTTTTAAATTCAGTAAGTCCATATTTATTATAATTTAGCAAACAAGACGTCAAAAATATTACAATTATAATATATACAGTAATTACTACTCCTAGTACTATTTTTAATATTTTCTTCATATTACCACCATATAAATTGTAGCACACTATTTGTCAACATGCAAACGCAATTTATATACATTCCTCCATATCTATTTTTTTATTTACTTCGCAAATAAATGCGATGTCTTCCCTATTCATTTCATTTTTTTGCATTGCCTCATAAAGTAATATTTGATTAATACTATCAACTATTGAATCAACTTCACCATTTTCAAAACTTTCCACTGGAATATTAACATTTAATAGTTTATAGTGATCACTTATAATTGTTGCAATATTTGTTTCATCCAAGAATGTAACATTGTTTATTACATCATTATTTGGATTATAAATATATGCTTTTAATTCAGCTAATTCTTCTTCAACATTCGCTTCTTCTTCTAAAGTATCCTTAATAGTTTTATAGATATAATCATAATGTGAACACATAAACTTTAACACATCTTCAATCGTAAAATCCCCAGTTACTTTTTGCGTTAATTCTTCACAAAAACCATTAGTATCTAAGTCTTCATACATCTTACTTAACTCTAAGATCCCACTATTTAAGGAAACTACTAGACTTTCTAATTTTTCATTTTTCTTACCACTCTTAAGCATTTTAACTATTTTCTTATTAGTCTTAGTTGTCTTCTTTTCTTGTTTTGTAATTGCTTTCAAAGCAGTTGCACTTACTTTTTTATAATTATCTTTTTCATTATATATTTTCTTAGCATTATCAATCAAATACTTATATTTTAGATATTTCTTATATTCTAGAAGTGACTGTATTACATTATATAAAACACTATTATATGGTAAATATCCTTCAATACTAGTTTCCTCTTTTAATATAAAACCACTATATATTTGCATTATTTTATCAGGTGTATAGTCATCTACTTTTCTACCACCATTGATAAAACTATTAAGAATTAAAAACTTATCATTTTGCTCTATAAAATACTTTTTATCCATAGCATCTTTTAATTCTTTATTAATCGCTTCTCTACTACTATAATCTTTAGATAATAATGCTACTTGGTTAGAAGAATATTTTTCAAATTTTTTAGCATATTTTCTAAATAATACTCGAAAATTTAATTCAATATGTTTAATTAGATTAGGGCATTGCCAATATAGGCTTTCAAAAGTTTTCTTTAAAAGTTCATTGTCTCTTTCTTCACCTGTAAAGAATCCTTTCATATACTCTGTTACATAAAAACTATAATTAAAATCTTTAATTGTTAATCTAATACCCACTTCTTTAAATTTATCTAGAGCTAAAGATATATCATTATTAATCTCTACTAGATTATTTTTATAGAAATGTTTTAGATCATAGATTATCTTAGATAATCCCATTTTATCATAGAAAGTATTATATGGTGTGATCTTATCTAACTTATCTTCTAAATTTGCTATTAGACTTATTTCCATACTAGTATCAACAGGTTTTTTAACATTATTGGCACGTTCGTATCTACTTTTAATCTCTGTGAAAATAATATCTCTTTCTTTAACAAAGATAGTTCTAGTATTTTCCAATTCTTCTAGATATTTCCTATTATTCTTAGCATTGTTTTTAGGCATATTATCTAATAACTCATCAATCGATGCTATTTTATTTTTTACTACGTCAGTTATCATTTTTTCATCACCGTATTCTTACAATCACTTATAGTTTTTTCAATTTTTTTAATATAATTGTCCATTTCAAAATATAATTTTAATAAATCATCATTTGAAAGACTTTTTACATCAAAATCAAACATAAATATCACACCCTATTCTAATTATAACTATTATTTTAATTTTAAACAACTTATTTTATAAAGATAAATACATGAGAGTCTCCAATATATATTCCATTATCATAAACACTTACTACTAACTTATAAGTACCAGATACTAAATTAGTTTTAGTTGTGTAGTATGTTGGGAAATTAGTAGCTGGATTATTTGATAAAAGATATACTTTATTTTCATTGGTTGTAGTTAATCGATTGGTAACATAATCTTGTAAATCTACTAAAACATAATTAGTTGAATACTCAGTTGTATAATCTCTTCTATATAATGCAACTCTCAAACTTGGACTTGCTAGGCTTGAATTATACTGAGTTATAAATGATAATGTATTGTTATCATTTAAAGTTTTTCCAGTTACTTTATCAATAAACATTACCTTTTCATTAACACTTACTTTTAATCCATAAATAGCATTAACAAAATCAAACTCCAAAGTCGCGGAATCATTTGCTACTAATCCATAGTAAATTCCATCAGCAGAACCAAATGATTCTACTTTAATTTTGTAGTGTCCTGATGCCAAACTACTATTTTCGGTGCCAAACTTCATTGCTGCAGTAACATTAACCATACGATCAGCTAATTTAATACGATAACTTCCATCAATTCTTGGATAATGTTTAATACCATTTAATTCTAAGTAAACACCCATTAGACTATAACCATCTACTTGGTGATTATCATTATCATAAATAGTTACTTTAATACCAAGTTTTTCATTAAAGGTATTAGTATCTTGAACCATTGTACTACCAAGAGTTTGTTGATGTACTGTTGTAGTTGCAGTGAAATATGCAGTTTGTCCTAAATAAACAGGATTATTAGACATAGATGAAGTTACTTCTATTTCAGCACTACTATTAGCATATAGACTATACTTCATAACTTGTTGTTGTGTACCTAAGACATTTATTAATGTTTGGTTATTAGCATTTCTTAACTCAATAAATAATGTTTTATTTAATTGATTTGTATTAATTCCTGACTCTTCAAAGTCAACGATAAAGACAAACTCTTCTTCTGCCATCTTAAGGGTTGAATTATAATAACTAGCGTTATGAGCAGCTTCATCATAATTATTATTTGGATTTGAACTTCCCATCTTCAGGAATTTCTCTAATTTATATGATGCTTCTCCATATAAATTATATTCTGCTTGCGCAGTTGCTACATCACTAGCACTTACTACATAATAGTAATATTCTGGCATACCTTGAGTAGCATAGTTAATCATTGTGATCTTAGTATTCTCTGGAAATACTAAAGTTGATACTAAAGCATGATAATATCCTTGACCATAAACAGGATTATCTGATTCAACATATAAACCAAAGTATGTACTGATACTACTATCAGATGTTACGTTAGTTGTAGTATTAGCGAAGATTTCATATTTCTTACCAGCTGTAATTGTACCTTCATATTCGTTTGTTGAAATTAATTTTCTTGATAAATCAATATTAATATTTAAACGTTCCATTTTACTACTTATAGCATTAATTGGTATCTCTACTTGTAGTGAAACTGTAACTCTTCCCATATCGGCAGCTGTACTTAAGTTCTTAGAGTGATATAAGAAGAAGATTAAACTTGGGATAACGTTAGAACTTTCTGCTATATAATCACGACTACCATTAACTAGATGTTGTGGGTCAGTCTTAAAGGTTGTTAAAGCATTATTCTTCCATCCAACGTTACTAGTTTGCATTACTAATCCCATTTTATTATCAGCAAGTGTTCCACTTGAAGCAACCCTAGGGATAGTGTTTGTATCTACAAGTTCAACATCTGAATCTAATTCATTATAGTTAAATCCTAAGATTGAGAATGTAATATCTGGTGCAGAATAGTCAGCTAATGCTAACTCTACTCCACCTAAAGTAGAATACTTAGATGCTACAAGTTCGATCGTATAAGCATTTACCAATGCTCCAACTACCCATTTATATGAAGGTCCATCTGGAGGTGTTGGATCAATGTAGAAAGTTTTTATATGTCCTGCATTCTTTTCATTATCTTGATTACTATAGAATCCATCAACTTTAATATTATGATTAGTCTTATGAAGACCCATAACATAACCACCATCAGAGAAGTAACCTAAGTCATTACTATCAATATCGTCTCCATTGTTATAACTTGGATCATATAAGGCCGTTACAACATTACCATTACGGTCATGATTAAATAATCCAAAGAAAGTCATACCGTAAACAGGTCCAAAAGAAGTAGCATTTAGGTCATTAGCGATATTAATATTCTTACCTTCCCAAACATAAAGTCTATTATCAACGTTTCTAGAAGTAATAGCACCAGTTTCATCGTTTATTACAACAGTTGCTAATTTCTCAGTTGTCACCCCATTATTAGTAACATCAACATAACTACCAAAACTCTTTAAGTAGTTAGTTCCTGTTTGAAGATATAAAACTGTATTATTTTTAATTTTTAAATCATCAACACGGGCTATGGTAAATGGAGTATCAGAGAATTCAACATTAGTACGATCTGCTATACCACTAAAGTCTATAACTGAGTTAGAAATAACAACATGATTTGCTCTTTGAATAGATATATTCTTTTGTGGATTAGCACGTGTTCCATAATTTCTAATAGTTAAATTACTTACACCACCACTACTTGAAGCATTACCACTACCAAAGATAGATCCTGTACTATTAAAGATTGTATGTTCACTTCCATCGATTACCATATCAATACCATTAGTAACACTTATGAAACTCCAGTCGAATATTTCAGAACCTGAAGCATTAGCTTCACCACCACCAAAGATAGTTCCTGTAATACTTATATTACCTGTTGTTAAACCTTGTTTGTTAACAGCATTTTTTCCTATATTTAAAACTGTTGATCCATAAATCTTAGCGGTATTAGCACCACCATAAACATTTCCGCCTATTGTAGCACCTGCAATATTAACAGTTACTACTGAATTATCATTTAATTCAGTTCCAGTATCAGCAGCATTTCCTCCACCGAAAACGCTACCCGTAACAGAAGTTGTTCCATCAATATTTAGATCAGAGTTGCCTGACACAATAGCAGTTACACCATTACCACCAGCATAAACAGAACCTGTTACTGATGTGCTTGAAATATAAACATCTGTGTCTCCTCCAACGGCTCCTAAGTTTCCGCCTCCAAAGATAGTTCCACCAACAGTTGAATTGATAACATCTAAATCAACATCTCCTGAAACTCCGGCATTATTACCACCGCCATAGACAGCTCCAGTTACTGTTGTACTAGATATATCAACGTCTGTATTTCCTCCAACAGCTCCTAAGTTACCACCGCCATAAACGGTTCCACCAACACTAGAACTTGCAATGTCTAAAGTAATATTGCCAGTAACCCCAGCATTATCGCCTCCACCAAAAACATTGTTAGTTATTGTAGCACCGCTAATATCTACTACAGTAGCTCCAGTAACGGCTTCTTTACCACCACCATATATTGAACTAATTGTTCCACCATTGATATCAATGTTACTACTAGCAGTTGTTCCACCTTGGTTATTACCACCGTAAACGATAGACATTTGAGAATTTGCTCCATTAACTGTGATATTACTTTGATTAACTGTTCCACTGGTATTAGATCCACCATATAAATTAGTTACTTTACCATTGTTTAAAGTTACATTAGTTGTTGTTACGTTAGCAGATTTACCTCCACCAAAAACATCTGTAATAGTATTTGGTGAACTAATTGTAACGTTAGATGTCGTAGTAGCAGCTACATTACCACCACCATAAACAGTAGTAACACTACCACCTGATATACCAACGTTTGTTGTTGTTGTAGTACCACCTAAGTTATTACCACCATAAATAGTAGTAGCACCACCAGCCATAACCAAAATATTAGATGCCGTAACTGTTCCACTAGTATTTGAACCTCCAAAAAGAGTTCCAATAGTAGAACCAGCAACAGTAACATTCGTTTCTACTGTAACATTGGCAGCTTCCCCACCACCATAAACATCAACGATAGAAGATGCATTTAAGTTAACGTTAGTTGTTCCAGCAGTAGCTTGCTTACCACCACCATAAACATGGCTTACGTTTCCACCATTTACAGTAACTGTTGTAGTAGTTGTACTACCACCTAAGTTATTACCACCATAAATAGTTCCAACTGTTCCGGTTGTTACAGTCACATTAGATGCTGTAACTGCTCCAGTAGTATCTGAACCACCATATAAATTAGTAACATTTGAACCATTTACGGTAACATATGTACCTGTTGATACATCGGCAGATTGTCCTCCACCAAAAGCGCTAGGAATAGTTGAACCGTTTAAATGAACATTGGTTGTTCTAACCGGAGCGCTCTTGCCTCCACCATAAACAGCAGTAGTTATAGTTCCACCACTTATAGTAACATTAGTTGTCGTAACAGTTCCACCAGAATTATTACCGCCAAAAACAGTTCCTGCACTGCCACTTGTAACAGTAACATTAGTTGTTCCAATATCACCAGTTTGGTTACTTCCACCATATAAATTAGTAACAGTTGATCCCGCTAAAGTGATATTAGTTGTAGTTGCACCAGCTTGATTACTTCCACCATAAGCGTTAACAGCGCTTCCACCATTTAAGTTAACGTGCGTCACATCAACAGCGGCTTTGTTACCACCACCATAGATAGAATTACTTATCGTTCCATTATTTAAAGTTACTGTAACTGTACCATTTGGTGTACCTGCATATCATTTCCACCGTAAACATTAGTAATATTACCATTATTAATAGTTACTGTAACATTACCTTCAACATAAGGTGTAAATGTACTATCTCCTTGGCCACCACCAAAGACATTTCCGATTGTTCCTTTATTAACAGTTACAGTTGTATTATAAGAAGAAACTGTATTTGTATTACTTTCGCCGTTGACAGTACCAAAAGCACTTCCACCATAAACACTACCTGTAATTGTTGGCGCAACACTTGATGATGAATCTCCAACAACAACACTAACGGCACGAGTTACAAAAGTACCAGGATTATTGCTATCGGTATATCCACCTTTTCCACCACCATAAACATTTGTTGATACAGTTCCACCTTTGATATTAACACTTGTCGATCCATAAACTGTTCCTTTTACGTTACTACCACCATAGACTGATCCTTCAACTTTTCCGCCAGTCATTTCAATAGTTATAGTTGATGTTTTGCTACTATTACCTGAACCATTACTATTTCCACCACCATAGACAGAATCTTTAATTGTTCCTCCTATAATAGTGATTTTTGATTCAGAAGTATTAGAAGTTGAACTAACTCCAGTTGCGCCGAAGTTACCACCACCATAAACTGATTTATTAACGGTTGCTCGATCAGCAATTATTATATAAGAATTGTCAGAAGAACCGATACTTGAATAACCACTTCTTCCATTACCTATTCCAAATACAGAGCCTATTTCTTCTCCGTATAGATTATCATTTTCTTGATCAAGTGAAGTATCACCTATAACAGCCTTACCACCAACATAAATATATGAACTGCCATTTACGGTACCATTACCTTCACTACTTTCATATCCATTACTTCCACCAAAAACGGCATGAGTAACTTTCCCACCAGTTATTTGTAAAATACGGTTACCATATGTTGCAGTTTCTCCTGCACCACCAATAATAACAGCAACCTCTCCACCAACCATATCAATATAAGTATCATTATAACTAGCTTGGCTACTAGCGGTTAATGGCCCACCAATTAAACTAAAGATATCTCCACCTTCAATTTTTGCTCTTCTTGCAGCATAGTGAGTACCACCAGTACGTCCTCCTACATAAATACCTGATGTATCTTCTGTTTTATAAAGACCAAATCTACCACTTTTTACTGTTAAATCGAATAATAATTTAGTGTTAGATGAAGCATAATAGTTATCATTCCAACTACCACTTGCACAGAAGTAAACAAGTAGTTTTGTATTATCTTCTTTAACTCTGTCATAGTCATTTCCATAAACACCTTTCATCTCAGTATAAATAGTATAGTGACCAGAGTTACTATTAGAGGCGTTAGTTAAACTGGTATTACCATAAAAGCCACTTTCTATAACAAAAGTGTATCTATGTGGTGAACCAGAACTACCACTTTGAGAACTATTATTATTTCCACCTAAAGCTGCTAAGAAAGTAGCATAACTACTATTACTTGATACTACTCCACGACCTATTTTAACGTTTTTAAAATTACCATAGAAGAATCTTGATGCTGTATTACTTGAAGATGGTGCTGATGTAACTTGATATGATGCTCTACTTTCAATCGTAATATTTTCAATTCTAGTATCAGCAGTACATCTAACATATGTATTATTTAATGTCCATGTAACATCATATTTTTGATTATTATGCAAACTAGTTAAAGTAAATGGTTTAGTATTACTTGTACCCCAGTTACCACTATAACTTCTTGTCATATAAACAATATTAGTATCTCTTGTTACTAAATAATAATAAGTCTCATCTAAGTCTAATTTTTCCTGTTCATTCGTTCCAGGTTTATAATACTGAATAAGTTCATAAACTGTACAATTACCATTATTTGGACAATTTCCTGTTAATTTAGTTCCATCGTCATCATAATAACCAACTCTTGATGATCCAGGGTCAAGATCTTTTTCTCTAAAATATCCTGCCATATTAGAACTAGATGCATATGGATTAAGATATGTAATTATTGGTGTCAATCCTAAATCGTCAGGATCTACGGCTGACATACTGCCATTCACAAGTTCATAATAGGTATTTTGATCATCATAGTTTTCATTGTTAATTAATCTATAATAATCACATCCATCATAATAATTACGGCAAGTACAATTACTACCTTGTTGAACTCCCGAAGCATCATAGTAGTTGTCACAACTGCCATAGTAATTAACGTGAACCATACGATAATAACCAGTCATGTCATAATTATAACTTCTAGTATGAGTAGTAACTGGCACCATTGAAATGCTCTTTAAAGCATTAAAAGCTGTACTCCAGCTAGTAGTCATTTCTGATGCTGTTGCAGGAATCCAGTTAGCTGTAAATGTAATATCTAGATGTTTTGGTTTATTGTTTTGATATGTGACAGGCACTTTAGCATATCTAAGATAATAATCTTTATCATAAGTTATTGTTGCACCTTGATAATTAGTTACCCAACCATTAAAAGCAAGATTTGTAGGTCTTTGCGTAAATGGTGTATCAATTAATTCTATTTCAATATAATCATCACTATCGTCGTTCGCTGTACCATTGTTATTTACAGGGAAGAAGCGATAATAAACGTATTTACTTTGTGTCTCAGTTTTAGATACATAACCAGTTTGGCTATATAAAATATCTGTTCCACTATAAGTTACTGTAGTTTCAACTAAATTATTTTCGTTATACAAGTTTTTATTGGTATAAGTTGGCAATTGGCCACTGTTACTCGTCCAATTTCGGCCCATATAGAAATACCAATCAGCATCAGCATCGTTTACATAAACATAATCACCATTAACCCCATGTAAATTATTAGGATTTGATACGTATTCACTATAAGTTCTAAGATAGGCTGTTACACAAAAAGAAAGTATACCAAAAATTAAAAATATTGATAATATTCTTAATTTTTTACGTGTACTTATTTTTTTTATTTTATTAAAAACATTTTTCATGTAACCACCTCTTTTCAAGTATAAATTTTATTTTTTTAAGATGGATCTGTTGTTAATTGAAGGCTAAAATCGACATTCCCAATTGCAGCTTTATTTTCACAATCTACGTCTTGACCTTCTAACCAAACATAAACTCTAACTTTTGTTATTCCAGCATCTAAATCAAATACTCTAGTATAATTAGTAGAATTTTTTCTAGTTGCGTAATTAACATTCATTTTTTTAAATTTTGAAGGATAATGATTATTATCTGCTTCTTGTAATAGGACCTCATCTTCTCTAGTTATTTCAGCAATAACACCATCATATGGAAGTCTATTAGAATTAGTATTAGTCACAGTTTTTCCATAAACATTTAAAGCATTTTCAATTCCAGCATCAGTATGTGTATCATAATTAGGCTCCCAAATATAAACCGTATCATTAGTAGCATTTTTTAATTTTTGAATACTTTCAATATTACCATCAATATTTCCAGTTCCTTCAACTACAAAAGCTATTCTAAAGGCATTTTCAGTTCCTACAGAGTTATCTCCAGTATAAGTAATACCAGAAGCATCTGAAAGGTATAATTCTTTAGCACCTGCTGTTTTCAAGAAAATATCGAAAACAATGAAATCACCTTTGCCTGACATAACATATTCTCTTTCTTCAATCGTTCTTTTAGTTGTCAAGTAATAATCTTCTGCCCCAGGAACATTGATTGGTGCACCATGATAGAGTTTTAAATATCCTGTACTAGTATCAACGTGTCCACCAGATGATACTGGCTCAAGAAGAATCCTTGTTAAGTTAACGCTAGTTGGATATGTTTCGTAAGCTTTATCTAAATCTTCCAAAGAAACTGTATTCTTCCAGTTTATAGCATCAGTTGAGATATCAATTCCTCCTTGAGTTGCAACTTGAATATTTAAAGTTTCAATTGTTACTCTACGGTTAGCGGAAAACCAAGCATAAGTAGAGGTATTTAGAAGTACTGCAGTTAGAAACATTAATAAAAGTAAAATAACTATTTTTCTTTTTTCTCTTTTCATCCTTCATTAACCTCCGTCTTGCTTTCTTCTGTTTTGCTCTCTTCAGTCTTATTTTCCTCTGTTTTTGTTTTCTCTTCTTTTTCGCCATCAACGAAGTGTTCATTTCTTATTTCCATGTGCATTTTAATTTCACCGCCAAGAATAGCATCAACGCATTCAGGATCATCGCCTTCTAGCCAAACAACAAGTGTATATCTATCAATATCGCCAGGTTTGAATCCTGCTCTTTCTTCCAAAACCGGTGATTTATCGCTATAAAAAGGCGTCGTATCAGCTTCTGGCTTACCAGTTAAAGGACTAAGTTTAGCATAAACTTTTCTTTCTTCTTCGTTTCTATAAATCATTATTCTTACGGCATCATCAACATTTTTAACGACGTCATCAATCATAATTTCATACCAGTAACTAACAGTGTCTACCCCTCTATTTTCAAGGTAGAAAGTATAAGCAATGTAATTATCACCATTGTGTGGTCCATCGCCTTGATTGTGAATATCTTTTGGTATCCATTTAATTGAAATATTATCCATGAAATCAAGTTTGCTAGCATATAATTTAGCCTGACTTTCCTTATAAAAAGAATCATCATAAAGAACTATGCTTTGATTCATAGCCATGTTAGGGTCAAGAGTAATTGTGAACTTACCACCCTTGTATATAACCGTTAAAACAATATAAACCGCAATAATAAGTATTAATAAAATTAAAAGTAACCACTTTACAACTTTATAAAATTTTTTCTTTCTTTTTACCTTCTCTGCAGTTAAAGTAACTTCTTTTGCCATACGTACCTCATAATTCGACATATTTTATTATTTATATATATTAATATTAGCACAACTTTAAACCTTAATCAATAAAATGGACAACTTTAAATTAAGTTTTTTGAATAAAAAAATCGGCCAATTTTACGCACAGTTGTCAATTATTGACAAAAACTTGTCGACAACCTATTGACCGATTTGCCTATATAATGATAAACTTTAGTCAAGAAGTTGTAAAGGAGGAATGTATATGCAAAGCTTTAAAAAGTTTAAATTAATAATCGCATTAGTTTCTCTTTTGATATGCTTCAATTTAATTCAAGAAACATACGCAAAATACACAAAAACAGTTGGTGGTACTGCAGGACTTGCAGTTGCAAGATGGAGAATCTTAGTTAATAATGAGAATATTAGAACTGGTTCTTTAGCTGCAAACACTATCACTCCTGTATTTGCTGGAGATACACATACAGCGTCAAATGTTGTCGCACCATCGTCAACCGGATACTTTGACATAGTAATTGACTCTACTGGCACAGATGTTTCATATACTTATAATATTTCAGTTAGTCCTTCTGCTACTAGTAACGTTAGTGATATAGTTACAACGGGTTACTCAGTGGATGGTGGCACAACCGTTAATTTCCAAACATATAACACCGATATATCTGATACTGTTCTATATGGCAGCACTGCTACTAGAACAATTCGTATTTACGTAATGTGGAATGATAGTACTGGTTCAACAATGAACAATGCCGCAGATACTACTGCAGCATATGCACAAGGTGCTAATGCTACTTTAGATGTTACATTAACATTCACGCAAGTAACAAGTCAAAATCAAAACCAAGGTTCATAATGACCTTCCATCCTCGCTATTAGCGGGGTTTTTATTTACAATAAAAAAACCAACAATAGTTGGCTTTTTTATATCTATTTTGGCCCAGCTAATACATCGCAGCGCGAAGAATCAGAATCGTTCACATAGCAGCTATAGCCGTCATTATCAGTTACATTCACATCACCATAATAATAAGCACGTGCATTAAGGCCGGACACCGAACAGTAAAAATGATCACTACCGCTTGTACATCTACTTGGGTTCGTACTATATCCAAATGCTGCTTTTATTCTATAAACATTAGTCGCGTATGATACAGCCGAGTCTTCTCTTTTTAAACTATATGTTCCTGCTACCATCCCCGGATTTGCATTCGCCATATCTTCTGTCACCACAAACTCTACGTAACTCTCTTCTATCTCATTACTACCATTTAAGATGTGTTTTAAATAAAATGGTCTTGTTGCTCCTGGGGTTCCTATAATACTTGCCCAATCTTGCATTGCTAATTCTGGTGTACTTCTTCCATTTACTCCATTTGGTAGGGGACTACCTATATTCATTATTATATTACTTACTACATATGTTTCAGATCCTATTGCCCCAACATTAGAGTTTACATTTACTGTTACACTATAACTTTCTGTACTTCCATCATTTGGCATTTCATAATCTTCACGTAACCACAAAAACAATTGATAATTATCTGTTGCGGTATAATTTGATCCTGATTGAACTAAAGTAAGATAATCTTTGATTAACACTTTTGATCCATTTCTTATACTTGATGATCTTAAAAAGCTTACTGATATACCATTCGGATATACTATTGTTCCATTTTTCTTTAATCCTATCATTACATAATCTGGATTTATTGTATTCCCTGCTTTTTCAGTTATAGATATTTCATATGCCATTGTAAGTGCTGCTTTTGCACTTCCTGATACTGAAAAATCAAAATGTGTTGTATTATTATATCCATTAGATGTAGGCATTGCATTTGTTATTACTACATTATTGGATGGTTCTTGGAAACTCATTGTTATTGTACCTGATGAGATACTATTATTACCACTACTTGATGTTTTACTAAATCCTGCATATGTTATCCCAACTACTAATATTATTAATACAAATATACCTATAATTGATAATAATGTTTCATTACTTTTTATTTTTCCCAACATTTATATCATCCTTTCCTATGTTAATGATAACACAAAAAAAGAGTTTTATAAACTCTTTTTAATTTTGCATTGCAGTTATTTTCATTACTAAACTAATACTAGGTGCACTAGGATGAGCCATCTTATAGTCATAGGCTTGTTCTCCCC
>Ga0247611_10003384_pt1 | contig 23716 bp, 19 predicted proteins | sample 177DNAGHGhighgp2_FD_192422 | JGI IMG/M metagenome (GOLD analysis project Ga0247611, IMG submission 192422) | Sheep rumen microbial communities from Palmerston North, Manawatu-Wanganui, New Zealand - 1770 DNA GHGhigh gp2 | ecosystem: Host-associated > Mammals > Digestive system > Stomach > Rumen... | reverse complement strand
ACTTCCGCCCGTAAGAACGATTTCTATATTTTTAGGAAGTTCATATTTTTCGATAACGCTTTCGATTATATCGTCAACCGTTTTTACAGATACGTCACGCATCCAGTTCCAAGGTCCGGTAAACACGTAAATCAATAATATGTTTGCGTCGCCTAACGCTTGCGCAAAACCGTTATTCAATTCATTATTGTTAAAATTGCCTGACAAACAAGAATTACCGTCAAATCCCGGAAACTCGACCGCTAATTTCTTAACGCCTTTTACACCGTCTTTTAAATATTTTTCGTTGGTTATGCAAAAATCTTCAATATTTTTTACTGTAATAAATTTTTCCATTTTTATTTCCCTTTAAAATATCTCAAAACAGTTTTATTTCGGATTTATCTTTTTCCGATATAATCAATTCAAAATCTTTTTTACACGCTTTTCGCCCGTTGATTGTAATATTTTCCACTATAATATTTTTAAATACTGATTCTGAATCGTCTATAAGTATCGTTGGTTTAGGCAAATTTTTTTCTGCAAAGACGTTTATATTTTTAACCGTTACGTTTGATATAGGCTTGTGCTGTTCGGTAGAAAAATGAATAAGCCTTGTAACATTATCGCATTTTTCACTTTCATAAGCCTGATCGTCGGTAAATTGATAGATTTCTTTACCATCTTCTTTGCAAAGTTCTACGTTAAGATTTTCAAAAGCAATATTCTCTAAATGCGCCCTATGCCCGTGATTTATATCTATTGCAATACAGGAATTATGGATAAGATCACACTTTGAAAACTTTATATTGTCGTAATAATCACAATCTGTTTCATACCCTATTTCGCAAGTTCTGCCCCAGCCGCACCACATCACACAATCAGATATAGATATATTTTTATTTCCCTTTATATTTATAGGATAATTGCCTATATACCCCGCTATACCTTTTATAGTTACAACATCGTCGAAAGCGCGAATAAAACAATTAGACACATTAACGTTCTCGCAGTTGCAAATATCTATTCCGTCTGTATTATATCGCCACTGCCCGACTATTTTTACGTCTTTTATGTTTACGTTTTTACAAGCAAAACACGCTAAACTCCATATCGCGGAATCCTTTAATATAACGCCTTCTATCGAAACGTTTTCACTATTGTAAAATTTAACGTTTCCCTTGGTAAACTTTTCATAAGCGTGTTCAAAAATTCGTGCTTCGTAACTACCGTCTAAAACTCCCTGACCGTAAACTTTAACGTTTTTTACCCCGTCGCCGAATATTGAGCCGTAAACGTATGCGTCTTTATCAACGTAAACGCTATCACCCGATTTAAGATTTATAACGCCGGGAAAATGAAATCCGGCACCGAAAAAATAAGTGGCATTTTTCTTTTCGGGATATTCTTTTAGAGCATTATAAAAAATATGCAGACAATTATGCTGGTCGTCAAGTTCCAACACGTAATATCCGTTTTGTTCTACCGTAAGTTTTATTACCCCGTCGCTGATTTTCGGTTCTATTCTCTTTGACAACGGTCTTATAAGGCATTTCGAGAATTGTTTTTTAGGCTTTATTTCAAATTCAAGTTTTTCATCGCCGAAAATCTGCACCACCGCTGCGACTTCGGATTGAGAAATATCTCTTTGATAACCGGGCCAAACCCGATTAAACGCCATCTTCGAAACGCGAACGTTGTAACATTGCAATTCCTTGCCGTTTGCTTTTACATTATACTCGTCGTTCTTGATATGATTTTCCAGAATTTTCGCCCACTCGTTCCCGTTACAAAAATTCTTATCCGACTGTTCGTATTTGCAAGTTTTCAACATTTTCTCACATCTCCTTTTTTACTAAAAGATATCTTCCGTTTTCCAAAGGTTTGACGACGGACGTATCATTAAACGTATAGTCTGGCGGAGCAATCAATTTTCCGTAATATTCTTTCGGTTTTTCTATTTCTATTTCCGCCTTATTTCCGTTTTTCGCCCATTTTACACTTAAAGTTCCAGAAGGAGTTTCATAACGCGCATTAACGTAATTTAAACCCGAAACAAAATACGGTTTTATATCTGTATTTTTATAATCTTTCAATTCAGGGTTGACGTTTATACCTGCAAGATACCTATAAAAACAATGGCTTACGTCTCCCCAGAAATGATGGTTACGGGAATATGGCAAAGATATCTTTTCATCGATAAACCCTTCCCACATAGTCGTCGAACCTATCTTATAGAAAAATCCGTACGACGGGAAAGTCTTGTCCGTAATCATTTGATACGCTAATTCGTGATATCCGTTTTCAAATAATATATGAAAAAGCAATCTGCCGCCCAGAACTCCCGTATGTAAGTGATATTCATATTGTTTTACATAATCTAAAAGATTGCCTATCGCTTTGCTTTTTGCACTTTCGCCTTTAAAAATTCCCAAATCTATGCCCATACATTGCGAAGTCTGACACTTGCCCTTTACCGTCATATCATCGAAATCCACAAGTCTATATATAAACGCTTTTCTGAAATTGTCCGCTTGATTTTGAGCAAAAACAGCATACTCGGTTTTACCGACAATCTCAAACATAAACGCCGCTTTTTCCGCATTTTTTATAGCGTAATAGGTGCTTGTAACTTCTAACGGGGAATCTACGGGTAGACTCGGGTCCAAAACCCCCGCTTGCACCCAGTCGCCGAATCCGTGACAAATAAGCCCGTCGCCGTTTTTGCGTGTTTCTATATATTTAAGATATTTAAACATTGCATCCGCATTGTCTTCGATTATTTTTCTGTTTCCGCAATAAAGATATAATTTATAAGGAATTTCAAACAAAAACGAATCCCACGCGGGACCTGGATAGTCGCCGTAAACTATTGACCATCCGGGCGTCGGATAATAACCCGACAACGCCCCCGACGGTTCCTGTTGCGCTCTGACGATTTTAAACCACTCTTCTATGCTTTTTTCTATGTCAAAGTTAAGTATCATTTGTTCGGCAGAAAGGGACGCATCCCCCGTCCAACCGTTTTTTTCTCTCGTAGGGCAATCGGTAGGAAAATAATAGAAATTCGCCAAATCGCTTCTTTCGACCATTTTTTGAATCGCGTTTACGCAATCGTCGGAACAAGTAAATTCGCCAACCTTTTTTAAGTCGGAACACATAACGTTGTAAACCAAAAGATCTTTTTGCGCCTGTTCTTCGGTGATTCCCTTAACAAGTACATATTGAAACCCGTGATAAGTAAAATACGGCGTATACGTTTCTTCTTTTTCGCCTTTACAAATGTATTTGTCCAAATACCGCATTTGTTCGTAGGGTGCTTTGAACTTCGCTGCGGGATTCGGATCGGTCAAAACTATATTAGTATCGTCAAACTTGCCGTTTATTATCGCTTCCCCGTAATACAGCTTTATTTCCTGTCCGCACTTGGAATTTTTTATTTTAAGCGTGCATAATCCCGCACAGTTTTCACCGAAATCATATAAAAACCCGTCTTGCTCTTCTGATATTTTCACAGGGTAAAGTTTATATCTTGTCTTTATCGGCTCCGCAACGCTTTCCGTCGGAATACCTTTCGGTACTTCGCCGTACTCTGCACTTTTCCATTCGGAATCGTCGAATCCCACGTCGTTCCAACCCAAAATTTCTTTCCTTTTATCGTATTGTTCCCCGAAATATAAACTGTCGAATATTACAGGCGACTCCGCCGCTTTGACGTTTTCATCGTTTTCTATAATATTAACACTACCGTCTTTACCCGTTATTTCTATCGAACAAGCGTATTCAACGTAACCGCGAAAAGACGCTTTGTCAAATGCCCAATTCCATCTTCCGACGTCGTTGCGTATTCCCGTGCCGAGTATAACACCGATAACGTTTTCCCCGTCATAAAGGTCTGCGGTTATATCGTATTTATCATAATACAATAACTTGTCGGGATCGGTAAGATACGGAGCAAGCAAACCTTTCGTTATGTTTTTCCCGTTTACAAAAAGTTGATAAAGCCCCACAGCACATATGGAAACAATACACTCTTCTGTTTTGTCTTTTTCACAAAAAAACTCTCTGCGAAACATAGGGGCAGGCACGTGATTATAAAAATCGCTGAATTTATCGTTTAATCTAACAAATTTTTTTGAATACATATTTACACCTGAATAAATTTTTTGATTTTATCGAATATTCTTTCGGCAATCGCTTCCATACCCTTATCGCCGGGGTGCGCCGCAACCCCTGAATGCTCGAAAAGTCCTATCGCTTTCATGGTCGGATCTTTGCCTAAATCACCTAATTCAACCGACAAACCACCGATTTTATCGCATACTGTTTTTATTGCGTCATCAATTTCGGTATTTTCCCAAAAACACGTGGTAAATACTACATAAGTGTTCTTATTTTTTAAATAATCAATTAAAATTTCAAGTTTTTCAATAAATACCTTTTGCTCTTCGCAAGAAATATCGCCGACGTTTTCTCCAAGACGGAAAATAATTAAATCTGCGCCGAAATTTCTCATTTCGGACAAATTGTTTAAATCATAATTTTTATAAGTTCTTTCCCAATCCGCTAACTGACAAACCATAAATTCGGTTTCGATTTTCTCGCTTATTCTTTTATATAAAATATGAACGTAATCGTTTTCAATCCGACTCGCCGCCATCCCGTACAACCCGTACCAACCTATTTCAGGACAAATTCCGTGCCGTGTTATTGAATTACCGAGTATTAAAACCTTAAATCCCGTATTACCGATATAAAATATGTTTTCGTTGCTTTTTACCTGATTTTCCGCTTTTACTGTATTCTCACTATTCTTGCCCATACTCCGCCGATTTTACTCCGTTTTTCAAACCAAATAAATATATTCTATTATTATTTTAAAACGAAAATTTTATTATTTCTATAGCATAAGTTATTTTAACAAAATTTTTAAAAATACGTTCAATATTACTCCGTCAGAATATCGACGCAAATTTAAAAAATAAAAATTGTTAATTCAAGAAAAAAATTGGGAAACCATATGCTCACACTGACAAATCCTACTCGTTACAATTCTTTTTTACATATTTTAATTTTTTATTCAACTGAAAATTTATATATCGTTGTTTCTTTATACTTTTTTCCCGCTTTTAGTACTGCGGACGGATATTCTCGACAGTTTGGCGAATTCGGGTAAAACTGCGTTTCCAAACACAAAGCGCAATGATTTTTATATCGCTTTTTACCGATAACCCCTTCTAACCCGTTCCCCGTGTATAATTGCAAGCCGGGTAAAGTTGTAAAACATTCCATCTTTCTGCCGCTTCTTTTATCGTAAACGCTTGCACACAGTTCAAGGTCATGTTCTGTCTTCCTATCTATACAGTAGTTAACATCGTATCCGCCGCATAGCGCTATCATTTCTTCGTCAGAATTTATATCTTGTCCTATTGCCTTTGACGGTTTAAAACTATACGGCGTACCGTCTATCTCCTGATATTCGCCGTGCGGGATAAGTTCTTTATCCACTTTCGTTATTTTATGCGAATTTATATATAACTCTTGGTCTAATACTGTATCCCCGCAACCTAAATTAAAATAACTGTGATTTATTAAATTACAGACCGTATCTTTATCCGAAACGGCAAAGTATTCTATTTTAAGTTCGTTTTCGTTTGTTAAGTTAAAACTCACTTTTACCTTCAACTCACCCGGAAATCCGCCCGCCCCGTCTTTTGAGATTAAACTCATTACAAGACTATCGCCTCTTACATCCGCATCCCAAATTTTGCGGTCAAAATTTTCGGTGCTACCGCCGTGTAAACAATTCTTTCCGTCATTGTTTTCAAGCAAATATCTTGTGCCGTTTAATGTAAATTCCGAATTGCCTATTCTGTTGGCATATCTCCCGACAGTTGCACCGAAATAGGAATTGTTTTTATTATAATAATCTTCGGGTTTTGCATAACCCACGATAATATCGTCGAGAGCACCGAATCTATCAGGCATCCATATCCTTATTATTCTTGCACCATAGGTCAAAATTTCAACCTTATAACCGTTTTTATTTATTAGCGTATATACGCTGTTTTCTTTGCCATCTTTAATAAACGAATAAGTTTTTTCTATCATATGTTTCACCCCGAAAAAGAAATTAACAAAAGTATAGTCGAAAGTTTTAATTATGTCAATAGATTAAAAGTTATTTTACCAAAAAAACAAATAAAAGTCAATATCTAACTAAATAAAAATAGCGGACGCATTTTTATGCGCCCGCCTGATAGGTATATCCTTTATTTCTCTATCTTTATTTTTTCCGTCAAAGTCTTTACTTCAAAATCGTATTGCTCTTTTGTCAAAAGATTCTGCTCATAAAATAATTTTAGAGTTTCCAACTGCTGTTCGAGTAGATACTTGTTGTCCTTTTTCCCCGTTTCGTTCATCTGTATTTCATACCTTAAATTCTTTAATAGGATAATCCATTATTTTAAAAATGTCAATAAAATAATAGGTGTATCTTACCATCAAACCCCCGCACCACGACTATTTTGTATCATACTCTCGATAGTGTTTTTAAGTAATTATTCAATAAATTTTTACTCTTGTTCGAAATCAAAATATAGGTTTTATATAAAAAAAGTTAAAAAATGCCCTAAAACATAGCAAAAGCGGGCAAAAAGTGGGAACACTTTTTGTCCGCTTCTTATGTCTCGGTGGGTTAAAATGTGTTTTTTTAACTAGTGTATGGGTTAAAATGTGTTTTTTCGGCAAGTGGAGTAGCAAAAAAAAGTGTGCAGGCAAAATTAGTTCTCTACCAAATAGTTTTATGCTCAAATTTTTGATTTTTGAAAATTTCAGCCAAACTATTGTTTATTGAATACAACAACTCAATCGTATCTTCTAATTCGTCAAAATAAAATGAAGGATTAGAATCTAAATATTTTTTGTCCAAATCTTCTTTAAACAATTGATGAACAACATAATTTCTTTTTTCAATTGCCTTCGACAATAATATTTCGCTTTCTTTGGTAAAATACTTAATTTCTTTTGCCCTATTAAGTGCATAGCCCAAAGATCTTTTAGACAACTTAGAATACCATAAATTTGCTTTTTCTGCAAATTCATTATATTCCAGCACATACATAGAATCTCTTGCATCAAACTCTCGCAATATTTCATCGAAAGCGAGTATGTTTGCCAAATTATATTCTAGCATTTGAAAAAGGTTGACAATAAAGCCAACCTTCCCCCATAATTCTTTTAATTGTTGTTCAATTTTAGACATTAAATTTCACCATTTTCCAAATGATGTTCCATTTGTCTTATTTCTTCTCGAAGTGGGCGTATTTGACTATAAATAGAAGAAATAGAAGACGGCATGTTTTTTCGTTTTAACTCAAACTCTAACTCTTCAATTTCGTGCCTTAATGCTGACTGTTTAATAGTTTCAATAGGTAGTCCACTGTCTAATTGATTTTCAATTTCAATAATCCTACTGTATAATTCTAGAATTTCTTTTTTTGTGTTCAACACAGAGAGTTCTGTTTTTAGTTCTTGCTGTTTACGAATTGTAATATCTAAATTCTTTAATTGATTTTCAATTTCAATAATCTCACTATTTAATTGTTCCAGTTTTTCTATATTTTTAATATAAACCGATAGTTCTTTTTCCAAGTCTTTCAACTGTACTCTTTTTTCTTCAATTTGTGAAACAAGATTTTCATAATCCTTAACTTTTTTCATCGAAAAAAATTCATAGTGACCACAATTAGTACATAAATAAGCGTCGATATCCTTTGGGAAAAGATCGTATAAATAACCATCGCTACTAACTTTCATTGGTATAACCGTTTTTATTAATTTTTCATTACCGCATTGAGAACATTTCATATTATTACCTCTTTTATAAACTTTGCGTTTTTATTTTAGCAATTTTTTAAATAAAAGTCAAGTATTAGGTTCAAACCCCGCCCATTTCACATTTTAACCCACTTTACCTATGTGTGTAGGTAGGGTATTTTTTCGTTTTTTGGACATAAAAAAAAGCCCCTTGAAATTCAAGGGTGTTCAAAATCGCTGGTTTTTACCTTAAAATATGCAAAAATGGGTCAAAATGCCGAAAGACCTTTTGACCCACACACTTGTGTTCGTTTTTCATAAGTACTCGCCTGTCGCTTTCATGAATTTTTGCCTGTTTATTCATATTATAGCACCTCTTCTATTTGAAGTCCACCTTTTAGAACGATTATGATTTTTTCATCCGGCATTACTCTTATGTACTTTTGAATCTTTATACCTGAATTATTAGTTTTCTTTTACTTCAGTTAAATATAATTGATTAATAAGCTGACTATTTTTAAATAAAGGGGTGGTAATTTCTATAAATGATATTACCTCCTTTTTTTGTCTATAATAAATATCTAAGTCCCACTTATTTTGCGAAAGAATACAAGAATATATAACATCACAATCTGATTCTTTTAATAATGCTGAATAGTCTATTTTAGCAGGAGATATGAAAGATCCACTTGTAATTGTTTTAAAGTCTTCGTAATTAATCTTGCACTTACTTTGCTTCCATTGGCCATTAGAAAGTTCCACGTTTGGAGTGGAATTAAGTAGCCATTTTATATAATTTGATAATCTAGGCCCTATACCAACTTCTAAATCAGCTGGTCGTTCTTTTGACTCCATTATCAGTAAAAATGGCTTATTATCATCACTTTCGATTTGTACGACATGGTCTGGTCTCTTGTCTTCACTTACTCTAGGCAATGATAGCCATCTATACTCGTTCCCGTTTCGTTTAATGGAAAAACCACTCCAATCACCACCAGGTGGATTACATATACCATAAAAAGCATTACTTTCATAAGCCTATTCTTTTTGGCGATTTCTCTTATCTTTCAGTTATCTTAAGGGGCAAAATGAAGCTTAAGGTTCTTAATGAGTTATTCGCAAACAAGTTCGAGATTGGCTATGCGGTCAAAGAACGCTTAGATTTCAAATTAACGCAAACAGATGCAATCAGGTTATTACTTCTCAACTCATCGGAAGAAAGCGGAAACTAAGCGATTTTAATGGCATTGGTCATATAGAGATATAAATTAGTTCTGTTAAAGTCAGAACATCCTCCTAACACTGCTAGAGTAAAATCTAGTGGTGTTTTTATTTTAAGGTAATTGTAATGGTTACATCACCATCACCTAATAAGTCAGTTAGTTCACTCTTAGATAAATTGATGTGACCTAGTTTTGTATAAGCCCATGTATTTGAATCATAGAATATTACAATTTGATTAGATGAATATAAAACAATGTCTCCAGGACTAGTAGTAATTCTTGTGTCAGCTGATGTAATTGAAGTGCCTAAAGAACCAACTTGCTCGAAACCACCATACATATGCATTTCAATAGTAAGCCCATCTTTCGCTAGTTTCTTTAATGCTGTAACGGAATCATTATCAAGCCAATTAACATCAACTTCAGTATTACCAATTTTTAAAGATAAAGTTTTATTCATAAGTTCATCATACTCTTTAGGTTGTATCGTAGTATCATCACTTGTTGTATCAGGCTCCTGAGTAGTAGATTGGCTTGGCTCAGTGGCTGGATTCGATGTAGATCGACCACAAGAAACAAGAGTGCACATTAAAACAGTTGTAATTAGAATTATAAATCTTTTCATAAAGGTCACCTTTAGGCTTATTATACTACAAAATCATAAAAAAAGAGAGGCAAGCTACCTACGAAATTAAAATCGTTGATATCTTGCCTGCTCCAATGACAGTAATTTTTTTAACATTTCTTTTCTCCTTGTTTTTTATTATAATGGTTATTGTTAAATCGATATTTCCGTATAACCAAAATACTTTTCGTTTTATCCGCGTCTTTACTATTCATCGCCTTTATCGTAAAGAGCAATATATATTAATGAATATACGTTAATTATAATCAAAAGTCGTATGATCGGCAAATCAAAAGTCGTATGATCGGCAAATCTCAAGTCGTATGATCGGCAAATCTCAAATCGAGACGACCGCTCGCAGATGATCCGATAACTATTATAAAATGTCTTTAAGTACCCGATCGAAGTCGGACGCAAAATCAAAGCACATGCTCTTTAATCCGCTTTCTTCGATATTCCCGTCGTCGAACCCTATCACGCTGTACCCCGCAAGACGAGACGAGATCAACCCGGATGCCGAATCTTCTAACGTTATAACGTGACTTTTGTCTGTACCCGCAAGCGACATCCCTATTTCCGCATACACCCACGGATGCGGTTTTACCGACAATTCGCCAAGCGTGCCGTACTGTCCTTTGATCTTTCTTTTACCGCCTGTGATAACGGCGTCGTAAAAATCGAGCGGGTCGCCCATATCGAGTAATCTGAAAGTCGATACGATCTCGGGAATGGCTTTATAATCGAGCCCGCTCGTTACCAACCCTATTTTTACGCCGGCTGACTTTAACGTATAAAGAAAATCTTTAAGACCTTCTCTCGGTTTAAACGCGGATACGTTACCCCTTCCGTAAAGTATCTCTTTAAGCTCCCGTTCGGCAATTACGTGATACACCGCATTTGCTGTCGGCAGTTCGCATTTTATACCATACTTTTTCAACGCGTAAGATAAATGTTCGACCGTGCTGAATCCCGAAACATAAGGAATATCTTCCTGAACGAACGAAAATCTTTCGTTGTTTGAAATTGTTTTTATCGTCTTTTCAATAAGATATATCCAGAACTCTTCGGATTTTACCGTAGTACCGTCAAGATCCATCAGAACGGCTTTCGCTTTCCGTTCAAACGTCGACGGTAACAGCGGATAAGTCGCGCAAACGCCCGTTTGATTTAACATGCATTCGACGCGACCGTCGATTTCCCTAAATACGATATTTTTCAATTTACATTTTTTATAATCGTCGATCATTTCTTACTCGCAAAATCAGTAATTGATATTTCGGAAGGACAAACCCCGTTTCGGCAATATATGTAAACGGTTTTTTCTTCACCCGCCTCAAGGTCGAAATAGTTGTCCGAATAAGTATATTTATAATTTTCAGGCATATTGATAAAAACCGATTTGGCAAACTTTTCCGCTTTGAAGGTTATGGACGCGTAATTGTCGTTGATTTGAGTGATCTCTGTCGTATAATTGCTTTCAAGCTTTGCGCTTGACCAAAAATCCCACGAATAAAGGGTTTTATGTTTTTTTCCGTTTATCGTATACTCAACGTATAAATACGTGTCGGGTTGCTGTACGTCTTCGTCCAACGCAAGTTTGAATGCACTTTCTGTCGAAAGGATTGTTCGACCGTTCTTTGTCCAGATCACCTTACCGCTCGTCGTTTTTTGACCGTATTCAAAGAAAACTTCTTCGTCTTTTAACGTGTCGTTTACTCCGAACAAAACGGTCTTTCCGTCATTACGATAAAAATACGACATCAGTACGGGTTCGTAAGATTTTTTCATTTGATAGTATACGGCTTTAGGTTCCGTATAATAATCAACGACAGCCCACGTACCCGAAGGCCAGATCTCCGAATACATCCAGTTCAAAAACCCGGAAGTTACGCCTTTACCTGCTCTTTGATATTCACATTCACACTTTAAAGCTTCGGCGTGTACGAGCATCCCCTTTGCAATGAAATCGTCAAGGTTATAAGGCTCGCCGTATAGTTCCTTTGCGAATTTATACTCTAAATTCGCAAACGGTAAACGTATAGCCGCGTAAGGATTTTCCATAAGACGATCTTCCCAGTATTCGTTTATAGGCCAAAGCTTATCTTTCGGAAAGATCTTCTCAAACGTCTGACGACTGTGCGGCCCCATTATCGCAGATTCGGAAATAAAAGGAACTTCGTTTTTCGCGACGTTTTCGCGATACTTGAATAAACCGTCGTTTATGGACACTTCAAAAGAGTTCTTATGCGTTTCGCCCGAATTCGGATCGTTCGCGACGTCCGTCAAGGAACAGGGGCTTTGTTTCGCAAACGGCCTGGACCGATCAAATTCTCCGACTATTCCTCTTATAATAACGTTGACGAACCAATCGCCGCGGACTATTTTTGCGCCCGAAGCGCCAGTTTTTTCGTTACCGCCGCACCAATAAACGAGAGACGGATGATTACGTAGTCGCTTGACCTGATATTCTATCTCCTCGCTCGCATTTTTAACGAATTGTTCGTCATCTTCAGGGATATCCGCACAGGCAAACATCAAATCTTGCCATACCATGACGCCTTTTTCGTCGCATAAATCGTAAAACTCGTCTTTTTCGTAAATACCGCCGCCCCAAACGCGCAAAACATTGACGTTTGCCTGAACGGCTTGATCGATCAGTTTTTCATATTTTTCTCGTTTCACGCAACCCGTAAAACAATCAACGGGAACCCAGTTTGAACCTTTCATATATACGTTTCGTCCGTTGACCTTTAACTGATAGCCCAATAGTTGTGTATCTAATACGTGCTGCTCAAGCGAAACGTCACGATAAGCAAACCTACCCTTTCTTTCGCTTAATACTTTACCGTCCCTGATAAGTTCGACCTTATAATAATAAAGGGGTTGATCGCCGTAACCTACGGGCCACCAAAGTTTTATATTCTCTCTTTTGACTCCTATAAACGACTTGCTTCCGTATACGGGAATCTCTTTTACCGTCGCGCCCGCAAAATCGTCGACAGGCTCTTTTGACAACGACAAACGGATAATGTCGTCATGTTCTTTTTTGACTTCGACAAAGTTGCCGTCGTTGTCGTAATACGGACGAACGGAATAATTGAGCTCGACGAAGAAAACCGATTCGCCGTGCATATCAGCAACGTAATGAACGTCGGTGATCTTCGATTTATTTTCCGTAAACACGTTCACGCTCTGCCATAAACCGTAACCGGGTATATTAGGCGACCAGTCCCACCCGAAACAACACTGTTCTTTTCTGAGAAGGATTCTCGGTATATTGAAAACGGCAAAATAGTCTTTTGTATCGACTATTTCCATATATCTGGTAGTCGAATGAAAAACGACTTTGAGTTCGTTTTCGCCCACCGATACCAAATCGTTGACATTATAAACGTAACGTTTGAACATGTTGTCCGTTTTCCCGAGCAACGTTCCGTTAAGATAAATATCGGAAAACAGGTCGACGCCGTTAAATTCTATAAACAAATCTTCATCTGAGTTCAATACACCGTCAAATCGAAACTTCGTTGAGTAAACGTAGTCCTTATCCAGCCATTTTTTTAATTCCAGATGATTAAGCCCGAAAAAAGGATCGGGAATGATCCCGGCTCTGTGTAAGCTTTCGGTGATATCTCCGGGGACCTGCGTATCTATATTAAGACCGTCGTTAGGCTCGCTTATCGTCCATTGTTTAAGTTGAAGCTTCATATCGTAAAATCCTATTTAATCGTTCAACGGCTATGGTTATAAATATTTTTACGTACAATTCCCATAATCGAATAATTATTCTATTTTAATTTTATCATTATCCGATATGCTAGTCTTGTCGAAAATAATCAAAAAATTGTTGTTTTATATTATTATGAAAAGAAATCAACTATTTTTTGTGTTAAAAATAATTATTTTTTTGAATTGTGATTGACAATTTTCATCATTTTGCATTATTATAAAATTATGGATAATAATTTAAAACCAAATTACGTAAAAAAAATCAAGCGAATCCAAAAGGGATCTATAAAAGACAACAGCCCTTATCCGGAAATCAGCGCGTCGTACCACTGGTTGAATATCGATTTCCCGTATCTCCACACGCATAGCGAATGGGAAATATTCGTCGTGACCGGCGGGAAACTTATCCATACCATAAATAACTATAAGGAGCTATGCAATACCGGGTACGCGTGCCTGATACGCCCTACCGACTGTCACTGTCTCGAGTACGCCGGAAAAGAAGAACCGCAGCTTATTAATTTTATGTTCTCAAACGAGATCGCCGAAGAATTGTTTAAAATCTACAAGGATTTCGGCGTCGATTTCAGCACCGACAAACCCTTGCATTTTACACTTTCTTCATCGTTTATGGAAACTATGATCCAGCAATCGATAGTAATGCAATCGGCTGAAAAGCAAATTTTCGAAAGGTATTCGATACTGACCGTCAATCAACTAATTGCCGCATTTTTCTCCCAAAACCTGATAAAAAATCCGGATTATCCCGATTGGTTAAACGCGTTTTTACGTCAGCTGCATAACCCGAAATCATTTCGATTGCCTTTGGTAGATGTTGCTAAATACAGCCCTTATTCATACCCGCATTTAACGAAGGTTTTCAAGCAACTAACAGGCGTAACGCTTAAAGAATATATGGAAAAAACTAAAATAACTTACGTAAAAAGACTTCTTCGCTCAACAAAAAAATCAATTCTCGAGATATCCCTTGACGTAGGATACGATAGCGTAAGTTCATTAAACCATAATTTTAAAGCGATAACATCCATGACGCCGACTCAATACAGAAAAAAATGGGAAGGCAATAAAACAATAAAAACCGATACTTAAAAGACCCCTACGAATCATTCGTCGAGGTCTTTTTTATGATATGATTTTTTGTTGATTATTGCGTCGGCACCTACCTTGAAAGGCTTTACACCAAGCGGCAAATCAATAATTTCAAATCTCTATAAAATTTAAAAACTCCACGTCAGCTCTCGTCATTTTTGCCTTTTTCAACACGGCTGAAACGAGTTTTTCGGAATATTCCGCGATAGTCGGCCCGTCGATAGCTCCGAGCGTTTTCGTCGATTTAACGTATATCCTTCCCCTGTCGTCAGACAGACGAGCCATCAGTTTTAAATCTTTTCGCTCTATATCGATATGATACCTTCTTACGCTCGTAATCACGACTTCGCCGTCGCCTTCAACGACGTATTTTCCGTACCCCGCGGGCACGAAAAAGCTGTCGCCGACGCTAAAAGGTCGTCCGTCTATCGCACCACCGCCCTTAACGCACGTTACGCACTCGAAAGAGTTTTCGTCGGCAAAAAACATTTTCTTTTTGAACGCGTATTTTACCGCCGTAAAATATTTACTCAGACCGACTACGTTTTTCGGCAGGCGCTCGAGAACGAATTTTTCGGTGTTGGTAACTTCCGCAGCCTTATCGACGTGGAGCATGCGTTTGTTTCCGTTTGCGTCCACTCTGTCGTAATCGTAAACGCGGTACGTTATATTGCTGTTTTGCTGTATTTCAAGTATAAGACAGCCCTTGCATATCGCGTGCACAGTGCCTGACGGTATAAAATAGCTTTCACCCGCCCTGACGTTATAAAAATTGAGCAATTCCGTAAACCTACATTCGGCAACGGCTTTTTTGAACTCTTCTTTATCCGTTTTGCGGTCGAACCCGAGATATATCCCCGCGCCTTCTTCGGCTTCGACAATATACCAGGTTTCGGTCTTTCCGAGCGAGTTTTCGTTTTTTAAAGCGTATTCGTCGGACGGGTGTACCTGTATCGATAGCGAACCGTTCGCGTCGATGAATTTTATCAGCACGGGAAATATCTCGAACGACGAAACGTTTTTCCCGAAAGCTTCTCCGGGCAAAGACGAGAGTAAAGCGCCGTCTTCGGTAAGCGAAGGCCCGTCGGGGTGAAGCGACAGCTCCCAGCTTTCGGCAACGGGAGTTACTTCGGTTTTCTTTCCGTACTTTTCGACGAGCTTTTGTCCGCCCCAAAGATAGTTTTTAAAAGCGGGAACGAGTTTAAAAATACTCATGATGAACAATATCTTTTTACTTAAAATCAAAAAAATTATTAAAATTTGTTTTTAAAAATAAAACGTTTTAATACAAGTTTTACTTGATTAAAATGCTTTATTGATTAAATTTTATCACCACAAACGATATTCGTCTTGTTAATAAGAATTAAAATCTTGTCGATTTCCATTATTCTTTGTTAAAAACCTTCTATTTGGTTGTTAAAACAAATCACAGTACGCCGTATTATCGAGATACAGGCTATCTTTATAAACTCATTAATAATCACTGCGTGCTTTTTTATAATCACGTCATAAAAACTCATAGGTTGAGAATAAGGCGCGTTCTTGTCAAGACAAGCGCGCGTGCGAAGGCACTCCCCACGAAACCGCTTGTGAAACCCCGACGCTTTTTCAATACGATTCTTTTTCTCTTTTGATTTTCGTTTTGTTTTCTCAACCGTTCGTAAGCGAGTGGGCATATCGATTGAGCGTTACAGTCGGCGATTTATGCCCGAGTATTTCCGAAAGCGTTTTCACGTCCATTCCGCATTCCAAAGCGCGAGTCGCAAACGTATGTCGAAGCGAATGAAATCCCCTATGCGGGATTTTTATTCTTTTTTGCAACAAGTCAAAACTTCGTTGATAGGATCTGACCGATACAGGCATACCGTCTTTTGATACGACGTATTCCGAACAACTTTTTCTTTTCACTCCTTTCATCATCGGCAATATCTGCTTGGGCAGAGGAATCATCCTGCGAGAAGATAAGGTCTTCGGCGTATCATCGATTCGCAAATAATTCCCGAACTCATCTTTCCCGTCATGACAAGATTTTGTGATGTTTATGATTCCCTTCTGTAAATCCACGTCATTCCATTTTAACGCAAGCAATTCGCCGATGCGAAGTCCCGAATACAAACAAAGCATAACGCCAAACATCTTATCTTTATTGCTGTTAAGCACCGCTTGCTCAATGCTTTTTTGCTCTTGGGCAGAAAAGCAAGTGATCTCTTTTTCTTGTATTTTGGGCCGCTTGATTCTATCTGCCGTATAGTCTTTTCTGTATCCAAGATTGAACGCCGTACGCAAGGAGTTTTGTATCACGTTTATAATCCCATTTACGGAATTGCCCGCAAGCCCCTTGCCCGTTCTTAAATTGCCAAACTCCAAAAGCTCGTTTATGTATCGCTGTAAAATTTTAGGCGTTAATTCCGATAAATCATAATCCCCAAGTTTCGGTATAACGTGCTGAGTTATCATTTCAGAATACCTGCTGTACGTTCTCGATTTCGTCGTCGGCTTGACGTAGTTTTCAAGCCATTCCTTTAGCCATTCCTTATATTGCATCTCTTTTCCTCCTTTGTAAAAAAATAAGCCGCACGATCTTCTCGCACGGCTTTTCTATAGCGTGTATTCAGTTTTATATTTCCATTCTCCTGTGTGAAGATTTTATACTTATTATATTTAAAAAAAGACTTTTTATCAATTAGCCCGTCGATTTTGTGTAGGTTCAACTCCTGATTTTTTCAAAAATAGAAAAATCCGAGCCGTAGAATTCTTATTTTTTTCACCTACTGAAATAAGCCTGAAAATCGCCTGAAAACGCAAAAAACCACCTAAAAACGACTGTTTTTAGGTGGTTTTCGCGTTGACGAGTACTTTTGTCAACTAAAGATGGTGTGAAGGATGGGACTTGAACCCACACGGATAACCATACGCCCCTCAAACGTACGCGTCTGCCAATTCCGCCACCCTCACGTTTCAAGCAATAAATATATTACCCGAAATTTCACGGTTTGTCAAGAAGTTTGGCGTATAATTTTCTATATCTTTCTAAACTTTCGTATATTTTTTTCACGTACTCGCGCGTTTCCCGATACGGGATATATTCCAGCCGTTTTCCGTCCGCAGAATATTCAATATTTTTAAGCCAGCCGCTTACCGTTCCTTCGCCCGCGTTATACGCCGCCGCAGTTTCCGTAAGTCCGTAAAATCTTTCCGATAAATACTTCCAGTAATAACAACCGAAATCCAAATTCGTGCTTACTTCGAACAGGTCGTATTCCGCCACCCCTTTTTTATCGGCGATATATTTCCCCGTCGAAGGCATTATTTGCATAAGCCCCGTCGCACCTTTTGCGCTTACCGTATGGGGGGCGAAACCGCTTTCAGTCCTGACTATTGCAAAAACCAGCGCGGGATCTATGCCGTATTTTTCAGAAACGACGATTATTTCTTCTTTATATAAAATCGGATAAACTTGTTTTTCGGTAAAGGTAAAGAAAAACACCGCCGTAAACGCCAGCCAAAACAAAATTATCGCCGACGCCGAGACCCGATTTATTATTTTACGCTTGTTAAAATTTTCCGACATAAAAAATGCGCACGCTTTATCCTTACGATTAAAGTGTACGCATTTAAGTTTCTATTTAAGCGTAAATTTTACTTATTGCCCTATTCTTCGGTATAATTTTGCACCGACTCGAACAGTCGTTCCACTTCCGCGGCGGGTTTTTCGGTGGCGAGAGATACGATAACCGCGACGACAAGCCCGACGATAAATCCGGGTACGATTTCGTAAAGCCCCGTTTCCGCGATAACTGCGGAAAATCCGTAATACCCGAGATTAAACAATATCATCCAAAGTACGGAAACAACAAATCCCGCTATAATTCCCGCGCACGCGCCCTTATAATTAAGTCGTTTCCAGTAAAGTGCGAGAAGTATAACCGGTCCGAACGCCGCGCCGAACACCGACCACGCCGCCGAAACGAGTTCCATAATTCCGCCGAGATCGAATTTTAAGACGGCGAACGCTATGCCGAACGCGATAACCGAAATGACCGCGACGGCGATTCTGCCGACCAAAAGCATCTCTTTATCGGTAGCGTCTTTTTTTACGGTCGTTTTATAAAAGTCCGAAGCGAACGCAGAAGACGACGCCAAAAGTTGCGAATCTGCCGTACTCATGGACGCCGCGACGATAGCGGAAATCAAAAGTCCGCCGACGAGAGCGAGTGCGCCGACGCCGAAGATGTTTCTTACAACGTTTACGAATACGAGATTTTTCGTACCCTTATCAAGAGAACCACCGAGATATTCGTGTCCGACGAGACCTACGACCGTCGCCATCAAAAGAATAAGCGCAGTCCAAGTTGAGCCGATTATCTGCGATTTTTTCATTTCTTTTTCGGACTTGACCGCCATAAACCTTATCAGAATATGCGGCATACCGAAATAGCCCAAGCCCCAGCCGAGCCCCGTGAGAATACTTGCTATACTGTCCCAGTCAAACGAGCCCGACGACAAGAGATTGTAATAATTTTCGGGCGTTTCGACTTCCGCGATCGCGCCCGAGGCGTTAAGCACGAACAGCGCGATTATCGGCACTATCATTAAAGCCGCAAGCATCAAAAGTCCTTGGAAGAAGTCCGTCCAGCAGACCGCTCTGAAACCGCCGAGCAAAGTATAAATAAGGATAATACCCGTTGCGATAAGCATAGCGATTTCCCTGCTTATTTCGGGAATCAAGGTGTTGAAAAGTATTCCGCAGGCATAGACCGACGACGCGGAATAAAAACAATACCCTATGACGAATATCACCGCACAAGCGATTTTCAACACGGGACTTTGACTCTTAAATCTGTTGGATAAAAACTGCGGGATAGTGATGGCGTCGTCCGCTTTTATAGCAAATCTGCGAAGACGGGGCGCGACGAAAATCCAGGAAAGCACCGTTCCGATTAAAAGCCCGATAGATATCCAGACCTGTCCTAACCCGTAAAGGTAAATTGACCCCGGGAGTCCCATCAACACCCACGCGGACATATCGGAAGCCCCTGCGGAGAGCGCGGACACGAGTCCGTTCATATTCCTGCCGCCTAGAAAATAATCCTTTTCGCTCAAAGATTTACTCTTAAAGAAAAAGTATATTCCGACGCCGATAACGAGTACGAAGTACAGAATAAAAGAAGTAAGTTCGTAGTAATTCATAACGCAATCCTTATAATTATTTGGTAAAAACATTTTACAGTTTACAATAATACGAAAAAAATGTCAATTATTTGCGCTATAAAATCCTTGTAATGCGAAAGCGGGCTTTTTTTACAATAAATTACCGTTTGCGCCCTTTTTTTTCACCTCGCGCCCGCTATAATATACGTTATCATCTTTTAAGCGAATTCTACGGAGATAACGTCGAATGAAAAAAACGTTTACGTCTTTTAAAATGTTACGCGTTCTTGCGTTGACGGTTCTGTTAGGAACGGCTTTTTCGGCGATTTTCGGTAATTTACCCGCCGAAAACCCGTTAAAGGCTTATGCGAGTGAGAGCGGCGAATATTTAAGAATAATCACGGACGACACCCCGTTTTACGCCGACAAGAGTGCGGAAACGCCCCTTTTTTACCTTCCCTACACCTATTACGTCCGCGTGATAAGTCGCGGCGAACTCTTTTCCCACGTCGAATATGGTTCGGGCGGTGCCGCGATAGACGGGTTCGTGCCGACGGGTAAACTGTTTTATGACGGATTGCCCGTTGAAAACCCCTTCCCCGACGTAAAAACGCTAACTGCGAACACCGCCGTTTTATATAAAACCGCCGCGCTTTCGGATACCGTGCAATTCGTATTCGAAGGTCGCGAACTGTATCTGTACGGCAAGTATCCTTCGCCGCAAGGAAAAATCCTGTACTACGTCGGATACAACGACAAGTTAGGTTACGTAAAAGAAGAAGATATTTTACCTTTCACGATAAAAAACCACCCCAACGAACTTACCTTTCTGCCGCCGGAGCCGGAACCCGTGCCCGAACCCGAAACCACACCGGAAGAAAAACAAAAAGATCCCGTATTCACTCTTCGGATAGCGATATTCGCGGTTTTGGGATTAGCGGGCGTAATAGCGCTTATCGTTGCGTTAAACAAAAAACCGAAACCGTCTCCCGCCGCGAGTTATTACGATGAAAACGACTACGAATAATTTACGCGGTCATTACTCCCGAACCGTCTTTTGATACCGAAGGTTTTGCCGAGTTCTTGGCAATTTTGCTTTTGAGTTTATTCAACTGTTCCTTTTCCGCTGCTGTTTTATTTTTTCTGTTTAAGTTTTCCTTTTCCTTGACGCGCTTTAACATTTCGCGGAAAAAGTCTATGGAAAGGCACTCGTTTTCAAAACGCTCGTCCGAATAACCCGCTTTTTCGAGCGATTTTGCAAACTTTTCCGCGAGTCTCGTCTGCAAACGAAAGTACCCGCGCGACGAACAGTCAAATCCAACGTAATCTTCCTTTTTGCGCTTTTTGAAATATTTATAATCAAGGCACAGCCTTTCTTTTTCCGTAAAGTCTTTTAGCGCGTCCTTAACGCATAGCCCCAGCGCAAAAATTATCTGCTTTTGATAGGTAAGGTCTATTATCTCCTGAAACTGACCCACCGCAGGCGAAAAATTCATAGACGAAGAAAACGCTTTCTTTTCGACCACTTCGTCTATCTGTTCGGCAATAGCGCCGAGATGCGCGTAAGAATACAGCGCCACTTTTGCATATAATACGTTCATAAATCCGCTCCGTTTATTATGTCTGTTGCTTTTCCGGAAAAACACCTAAATTATACTTTCGGACTTTTTTCAAGTCAATAGTATATGTCTGCCGTTTGTAAAAAATCCGAACATTTGTTCGTGTTTTTGTTTATATTTTACCACAATTTTTTGACATATGCTTGTCGTATTTTGTCGATTTTTACGAAAAAGTTTTCGACAAAAGCGAACGAAACTCGACGTAATAACTTTTTCTTTTGCGAAAACATTGACGAGAAATAATGACAAAAGTCGAATATTGTGGTAAAATAGTTTTATTATGAAAATTTATACGAAAAAATTTTTCAGAATAACTTTGATTGTCCTTTTCATACTGTGTTTCGGCTTGTCGTTTATCGCGTTTTTTTCCGCGAAAAACGTTGCGCGTGCCGATACCGCATACGAAAGATTTTTACCGACCACTCCGCTCGAAAATGTTGGGCTTTCTTCCCCTACGCACGCTTATGCAGATGACGAAATTAATGCTATAACAACGACTATAACGACTACGGAAAACAAATTATTACTTTCCGTTCTCGGAAATAAGCCGACAGAAATAAATTTCGCCAACCAACTCGGGCAAATTTACCGTTTTAACAACTATCTTTTGTACCGCGAAAATCTAACTATTCACGCGATAAATATTTACGATACGACCGAAAATCTATCCTTATCTTATATCGACAGCGAAAATCACTCTCAATCTTTTAACTGTAATTATTGCGGATTTTGGAATAACGACGAAAATTTTTCCATTGTAATCTGTTTGGAAAACGCTATTCAACTTTTTAATATCACGGAAGATTCTAACGGAAAGCCCGTCGTAAATCTTTCGTCGATATTCGTCGAATATCCGCAAACAATAAAAAAAGCGCCCGTAGCGATAAATTCCACAAGCGTATTCTTTATTTCACCAAGCAATGTGCTTTACAGAACGAATATAAACACCATGGAATCCTTACCTTACAGCGTGATAAATCCTACCGCTATGATTGCAAACGACGAATACGTTTACTGTATTGCGGATAATAAAATTTATCGTTTTTCGGCAATAGATAATCAGGAATCCCCTATGATACTGACCGCCACAAGCGGATATGATTTGGGTAAATTTTCCGCACCCGCAGATATAGCATTTAAAGACGGAAATCTTCTTATCACCGACGGGTCGGCTAACGGCTCGGTGCAAGAGTTCCGTATAAAAGGCAACGAACTTGAATTTACGGGATATGCGATAGCAAGTGGACTTACGGCGTATAACAGAGTGGCGACAAGCGCTACTAATATCGAAAGATACGGAAATTTCGTCGCCGCGCTCGACGGTAAAAAACTTACCGTTATAGATACCGAAAATTGCGCGGATTACAATAAAGAAAGTTTTGTAAATAAACGCGTCGATAATGCGCCCGACAAGTTCGCACTCGGTAACGGTACCGTTTTATATTCTGACGGTGTAAACGCTTATATTGCGGACGTTGCGAACGATACCGAAGATAACCAAAAACCCGTAACGGGATTACCCGCAGGTGCGCCCAACGATATTTCCTATCAGAGCGGCGTGTATTACCTTATCTATCTCGGCACTAACTCCAAAATCGTTAAAATCGACGAAAAAACGGGCGAAAAAACCGACGAAACGGAATTTAACGGCGTCGCCGCTAATCTTGTCGCGGCGGACGTGTTCGGAAATATTTACGTCGCCTATAACGATAAAATATACAAGAATAACGGCGCAACGGTCTTTAACCTTACAAGCAACGTACAAAAACTCGCGACCGACCTTGCGGGCGACCTATTCGCGCTTGCTTCGGACGGCAAAATTTATAAACTCGACGAAACTACGAACACCTTTACCGTCGCCGTCGAAATAACGGCAAAAATGATAAAAACTTTCGGTATGGACTTCGACCGCAAAGAAATTTACTTTTTATTAAACGGCGACGAACAGATCTACTCCACGATAACCGCTGGCAACGTTGCTCTTGCAGACGTTACGCCTTTAATCGCGGAACAATATAACGCGGCGACGGCTAATAAAAAAGAATTAGACGTCTACACCGCAAAAGACGGAGCGAATGTGTATTCCGTTTCCGCGGAAAACGGTACGTTTGCCTTCGACGGGCTTACAGAAAAAGCGGCGGAATACCCGCTTATCGCAAAAATCACCGCAAACGGTCTTACTATGTGCGCATTAGCGAGTGAAAACGGCGTGGTGCTTATAAACGAAAAAGATTGTACGCCGAAAGCGACGGAACCCGCCGAAGCGCCCGAAAAGGCGTTCTTAACGACTTCCGTCGGTGCGTACTCTATACCCGTTATAGAAAAGAACGGTTTATTTATTATGGATAAAGGTGCGGGCAAAATAAAACTCGATAAGGGCGCGACGGTTACGGTAAACGGCGCGTTCACCCTGCTTAATAAGCAATTCTATCATGCAACGGCTACCGTAAACGGAGAAAACC
>Ga0247611_10003383_pt1 | contig 23728 bp, 16 predicted proteins | sample 177DNAGHGhighgp2_FD_192422 | JGI IMG/M metagenome (GOLD analysis project Ga0247611, IMG submission 192422) | Sheep rumen microbial communities from Palmerston North, Manawatu-Wanganui, New Zealand - 1770 DNA GHGhigh gp2 | ecosystem: Host-associated > Mammals > Digestive system > Stomach > Rumen... | reverse complement strand
AAGAAATGCCGTAGGTGTTTAATTATGTGTTGTGTCGCAACGGAAGAAATGCCGTAGGCATTAGACAATGGTAGCCAGCCATACAGCTGTCCCCCTGGGGACTGCGAAATGGCTGGTGAGAGCGACATCCCCATTTTATACCTTGCCTTTAGGTAAGGGACAAGATTAAACAATGTCGCCTACCCAAGGGCAGGCTATATTCTAATGGGGATATTCCTTTCCAGCCATTTCGCCGTACCCATAGGCACGGCTGTATGGCTGGCTACCTTTGTCCGATGCCAGAAGGCATCATCTGCTATTGGGATTTTGTCAAATAATATTCGAATTTTGAGCCCAAATTAAGGGCATCTGTGCGAACGAAAGGGTCACTCGGTCGAAAAAATGTCGTTTTTTGAGGCTTTTCGTAATGTGTTGATTGACAAATGGTTACACGGATATTACTCTGTAAACGGGCGGTTTACAAAATACGAATTTGCCAAAGGTATCGTTTCGCTGCGCCAAAGACCATGTTTCGTTGCGTGAAAGGTTATGTTTGAGGCGATGAAACATAAGCTTTGACCGCGCCAAAGCTAACCTTTCGTGCTGCGAAAGCTATGCTTTCGCAAAATGAAGAATGATGAATGAAGAGTGAAGAAGCGGTTTTTACACATTTTAACCTCTATTTCATCACTTTTCCCTGACAAGTTTTTGTCAACATTATTGACAGTAAAAATACTCTGGGAGGTCTCCATTCTTTTAATTGAAAGAATGGTTTATCTCCATAGACAGATGGAGAACATGAAAAGTCTTAATACCAGCGCACAGCATTAGAATACCCGCTTCGCTTATCATATTTCAGTGCATCGGTCAGCGTAGCGGCATTACAACGGAACGAGAAGTTATAGCTGGTGTATGGGGCAAGCACCACCGAGCAGCTCATGCTGAAGCAGTGCAAGTCGCGTTGCAAAGAGGCGGTTGTCAGACTGAGACGCTTTGTCTCAAAGTCATATCCGCTCATAACATGGATATTCCAGCCATCGCTCAGTCGGAGATCTCCGTTAAAGTTTAAGTTCTGGGTGAATTTATACGGATAGCGCATTCTCTTCTTATTGAACTTCTTGACATCCCGATCCTCGCTCATCGAGATACCATAGCTGAGGGTGATAGACCACGGCATATTGAAACGCATATATCCGTCTTCATCTGTCTCGGCTTTTCCGCCCCCACTCTTCTTACGAGGAGCATTCCCGTTCGCCATCACATCGTCGATATTACTCTCTCGTTCGGTATCAATGCCTTCTTCATCGTCGTTTTTACGACGTTTGTTGTCCTTGTCATCCCCACCGCCGAACAGCTTCTTCAGCCTCTCCGGGTCAAGTCTGAAAGAGAATGTCTGTGTCGTTCCCTGGAAACGGCCAAACCGCCCATAGCTCCATTCGGTGTGCGGGCCTTCGTATGGAATACCATTCTTATCCAGTTCATAAGCGTAAGTTGCAAAGACAGCCCTGAAATTGAAGGTATAGTTCTTCCACCATTTCAATCGCAGGTGTATGTTCATAGGACTCCAGGGCTTCTCCTTGGCAGCGAGGTTATACGACATATCGATTCCCAGTTCGTCGATGATACTGATTTTCTTGTATTCAACAGAATCGTTATCAGTCTTCACCTTCATCTCAATGTTATTGGAAAGTCCGAATCCTATACTTCCAGTCTTCCCTCTACCTGGTCCTGAGAAAAGAGCCCCTTCGAAAAGTGAATACTCTACCAGCGACACATCACCATTGGCATCTGTCTTCACGTAAGACTTGTAATATCCATAGCGCGACGCACTGAAGTCTGGAGCGTATGAAAAATTAATCTGAGGCTTGAAGACATGGCGGATACGGTCGATCTTGTCTCCGAATATCTTTCTGTTTGGAATCCAGAAGCCATAGACTGTCGTCGTAAAGCCAAGGCTTGCTCTCCAGTCATAGACGTTATTAAATCCGTAAATCGTATCCCTCACTTCCTTCTGAGCTATTTCATCCCACGACCGCTCTACCTTACTAAAATACATACGGTCGGTGATGTTGATATTCGGATTCACATTAATATAATTAAATAAGGTGAAGTTTGCGTCTATGGGGATGGAGTGCTGGATACCATTCCTCCAGTCTTTGACCAGATTGGAATGAAGAAGCTTATCTTCTTTCGTACGGATAGAATTAGAGATCTGTCCTCTATAGCTCAACGATATTTTTTCATACCAGCGTTCTTTTCCAGCTGCATGCTTACGCTTGAACGGATAGATGCGTGCGAAGTCGATATTCAAGTCAGGCAAGGTCATGTCAATCGTCGTGTCACGCATGTTCTGCGACAGACTGGCCGTGGTATTCAGCGACAAGTTAAGACTGGATAAGTTCACTTTCCAGTTAACTGACGAAGAACGAGTGGTCTGAGTCCTTGCCTGCGGATTGTACATGCTCGTCAGGTTATGCCGCTCGAAGCTCTCCGTTGCGAAGTTTACTCTTGCCGAAAGCGTGTTGAATGGGTTAGACTTCGGGTCTTGAGCATGATTCCACTGCAGCTTAAAGCTCTTCCAGACTTGATAGTCGTACATTCCTTTCTCACTTGATTTCGTATTCTGGAAGTTGAAATAGAACGAGCCATTGTACCTGTATCTTTTCCGGTAATTACTTGCCAAGGACACTCCCCACGATCCTTTCGTAAAGATCTCTCCCAACACTTTCAAATCCCAATTGTCACTGATGGCAAAATAATATCCGCCGTCTCTCAAATAAAAGCCTTTGTCGCTCTCGTCACCATACGTAGGCATGATGAAACCGCTGCTATAGCTTTTGGTGAACGGGAAGAAGCCATAGGGAACGGCAAGTGGTAAAGGCACATCGCAGACGACCAGATAGGCGGGACCGAAGATGACATCCTTGCCTGGGCGTACTTTCGCACGTGACAGGGCGATATAGAAATCAGGATGCTCCTCATCACACGTCGTGTAGGTTCCATGCTGAAGGAACAACTCACCGTTGGCATTGCGCTTCGACAACTTACTTGTCAGGAAACCGTCCTCCTGCTCTGTCGTCACATTCCTGATGATTCCCTTCTTGGTCTTGAAGTTAAATGCCATCGTATCGTTCTCATAAGTATCCGACCCCATTTTGAAGACCGGCGTACCTGTCAGCTTCATTTCTGTCGTGTCCATCGCACCCGTTGCATGGACGATACTGCTGTCAAGGCTCATGTAAACCTTTTCGCTCTCCAGATCCATATTCTGATACTTCACATTCGAAGAGCCGAACAGGTAGGCAGCATTTGAACCGGCATAATAGACGATGGAATCTTCAGCAGAATAATCGACGGGAGAATCGATTCCATTCTTCCTCTGTCTGTTGAGAGAATCGGAACGGATGGAATCATCGACGGCACGGTTGTGTCGGTAGATAGCGAGCTCGAGAGAGTCCATCTTCGTGGTATCAATGGCAGCAGTCAGTGAATCCGTCAATGACTTCTTTATCTCTGCCAGTGTCTTTAATGAGTCAGCGGACTGTCTGACTATCGTATCAGTAGGAAGAGTGGTGAATCCAGTATTAGCAGAAAGGGTGTCATGGCGCGGCAAGACGGTAACAGGTCTGACAGAAGCAGCATCAGCAACTTCCGGCATATCATCTGTAATGACATCACTTAACTGAGAGATGCCATCCATCAGCGTCCTTTCTAATCCATGTTTACATCCCGCCAGAATAAAAAGGAGGGCAAATGCCAACATGAAGACAAATGAGTTTCTTCTCATAATTCTCAGTGCAAAGGTACTGATAAATTGCTAAACACCTACTCTGCTAAGATAAATTAACGTAAAAAAGGGTATTTCAACCAAACAATTTGTCCCATTCACGGAACCTGAGAAGTCCCGCTTCACCAAATTTGGCAATGCTCCGCTCCACATGTTCCTTGTCTTTCTCTATCTCAAGACGAGTTTTCGAATAGAACTTATCTGCATAGCAGATGACCTTTTCTTCGATGGTCACGGGAAGGTAATCGCCTAAAGGGAGGTCGAGGTGCTGACGGACAATCTCATCCCGTGAGATACCGGCTCCTGTATGATGGCTGCATACATGTGCAATCTTCCGAAGGACAGCTTTCTCTTGTTCGTTCTCTGTCTCCTCACAATACGCAAGTAGCATCTCCTCACCAGCCAGTCCGTGCTGGATGTATGGACGAGTACCGAAACAATGGATACCGGGTGCATCACACTGAATGATACCAATGTCGTGTAACATGGCAGCAGCCTCAATAAAATTGCGGTCAAGCTGTAGTTCAGGGTGGGCATCACAGATGTGCAAAGCCTTGTCTGCCACCGCGCGACTATGCACAAGGAGGATACGTCGCAACGGCGTATCCTCCTCATAAAATTTATCGATAATAGTTTGATAGTCCATTATTCAGCAGGTCTTTCAATATAGGCAATCACATCACCTTTGCCCACTTTCGTGCCTTGCTTGGCATTAATCTCCACGAGCTTTCCTCCAAGAGCAGCGGGTACGGTGACTATCTCGCCCCATGTGGCAACGATGTAGCAGAAGACATCTCCTTCGTTGTACTCCTTACCTATGTAGGGCTCCACGGTCGGTTCAGCCTCGCCGTCACCGCCGAACTCCCAGAAGAGCTGACCCTTCAAGGGTGCAGTGATGGCATCGGCCTTAGCGTGCTTGAAAGCAGCCAATTCCTCTGGGGAGAGCTTGCTGCCCAGTCGTGCGTCCTTAGCCTTCTGGATATCAGCCAGCAGGTTCTTCTTTGCCTGTCCGCTCTTATAGTTACGGTACTGCTCAGGATGCATTGCCAGTTCCCAAAGTTCCTCGTCATCCTGTCCGTACTCCCAACCGTTCTCGTCCATCTCCTTACGGAAGTCATCGAGGGCATTGGGGTAGAACGAGCGTGGATCATCGGTGACAAACTCGCGGCCTTGTGCCTTGGCAAGCTCCACAATCTCGGGAGCCAACGGTCCGGGAACCTTTCCGCTCTTACCTAAAATCATTCCCCACATGGAATCATCCATCATCACAAAACGTCCCTTACCCTGTTCCATGGTGAGAAGATTCATCAGTGAAATGTTCTTCACATACTGAGAGAACGGTGTTACCAATGGAGGATAGCCCACACGCGGCCAAACATATTCCACCTCGTTGAACAAGGCAACCAGCATATCGTCTGTGCTGAGAGGTTCCTCACCTTTCTTCTTACGGATATTGTTGATTGTTCCCTTGATACCGCCGAGGTCGGCCATCATCGAACCCATCATTCCACCAGGCAGACCACAGCCAAGCAATAAGGAAGACATCTGCTTGTTACCAGGGTTGATAAAATAACCCAGCCAATCATCAATGAACTCCTGTGTGAGCGAACGGGCTTTCATGTAAGCGTTCATGTTGATTTCCGGAACGTCAAAGCCTTCGTTCTTCAGCATCGACTGTACACTGATAATATCTGGATGAACCTTACCCCATGACAGAGGTTCGATGGCTGTATCGATGATGTCGGCACCATTCTCACATACCTCAAGGATGGAAGCCATCGAGAGGCCGGGGCCACTATGACCATGATACTGGATGATGATGTCAGGATACTTTGTCTTGATCATCTTCGTGAGCTTTCCAAGGAAAGCAGGCTGACCGATACCAGCCATGTCTTTCAGACAGATCTCCTCTGCACCGGCAGCAATCACTTCATCGGCAATTGCCATGTAGTAATCGAGTGTATGAACAGGACTGGTGGTGATGCATAGCGTAGCCTGAGGAGTCATGCCAGCCTCTTTAGCCCACTTGATGCTCGGGATGATGTTGCGTGTGTCGTTCAATCCGTCGAAGATACGGGGAATATCAACACCCTGCGCATGCTTGACCTTATACATCAGAGCACGCACATCATCAGGAACAGGATACATACGCAACGCATTCAGACCACGGTCGAGCATGTGTGTCTTGATGCCCGCTTCATTGAAAGGCTTACAGAAAGCACGCACGGCTTCATTAGGATTCTCACCTGCCAGCAGGTTCACCTGTTCGAAGGCACCACCATTGGTCTCTACGCGGGCAAAGCAACCCATTTCGATAATCACCGGGGCAATACGCTCCAGCTGATCCTTACGTGGCTGAAACTTACCTGAGCTCTGCCACATGTCACGATAAACGAGACTGAATTGTATTTTCTTTTTCATCTTCTATTTCTTCTTTCCATTTGGGGTGCAAAGGTAGGCAAAAAAAACCACACCACCAAATCAACGCTTTATATCTTTTCTAACGGAATGTTTCTTCGTGTTCATCGCATCAATCTCTGCCATTTTGTTCATGAAGAACTGTCTGCAGTCCTTGTTTTCCATTAAAGGAGTGAAAATCTGTGGACATGCGACACCTGGGAATGTATTTATTTCCATACATTTGAATCCTTCATCCGTCGCACCGATATCAACACCAAACCACTGCAGGACATTGAACCGATGGGCAATACCCAATACCATCTCAGCCAAAGAAGCATAATCCTCTACTCCACCTTTGATGACTGCTCCTGTCTCAGGGTGGACGTCTGTATCCTCAACATGATTCTCAAAGACTTTTTTGGCTTTGCCGAACTGACCTGTCTGGACATCAATACCCACAAAAAAATTGTAATTGACAATGTCATTTGTATCCAAAACCGAATAGTTGGCTTCTCCGTTATTATCCATTGGGAATCTCACATATCCACCGACAATCTGCGGATTATCTCCCTTCTCATTCAGCACGATAAGACGGATTGTATGGATTTTCTCACCATAGCATCGCAAGTATTCAGCAGGGACAATGTATTGGGTATAAATGTAATTAGGATGGGAAGAAAGAAATTCCTGTATACCGTCGCGACTGACCACCTTTCCATTCAGGTAAAAGACATCATCTATATATGACATCTTTACAAATCCCATTGAACGGCTTCCGTTACATGGCTTACAAGCAAAATGCTTCTTCTCACGAAGCAATTCGATAAACTCTTCAAACTTGAATCCATGATAAGGGCAATCTATCAAAGACCTGATACCAGACTGCATTGTGTAATAATAATAATCAGGCATCAATTTTCCAAACTCGGTAGAAGCCAGCAAATATTTCAATGTCAACTTATCATTCACCCAAATGCGTGTCCAGGGATTGTGCGGCCATGTCTTGTAATAGACATAGTCAGAGAGATAACTCTCAGGATTGCTTCTCACGTGTTCATAATAAGAAGCATGACTGGCAAAAAAACCATGTTGATGTGCCCATTCTACATCTTCGGGCATATAATGGGGAGAATTCTTCTCTGAATTGATTTGTCTAAGGAAATATTGGGCAAACCGCTCTGTCCATCCTTCATCAAGCATCTTCTCTAACTGGTAATCCATATTTAAACACATGTGTCATTTATTTAACAATAAATATCCTGATTTCTCAAGATATACTTCAACATACAAACTTCCCGGAAGTATTTATGTGCAAAAGTATTGAAATAAAATGAAACTCACAAATATAATTTGCACAAACCAATTAAAAACACTATTTTTGCAGATGATTATTCTATTCACGACATGAATTTCAAAATACTTATCAGCTTAGCAGCCATCCTGTTTCTCGCAGTCTCATGCGGGCAGCAAACAAATAAGAAAGACTCCAAACACGGTTTCTCAAATGAAGAACTGCTCTTGGAAGGTGACAAAACCGTTTATGGTCTGGCCTGTGAAGGCTGCTCAGATTCTGTCATCATTCTACTGCCCAACGACGGCAGCGACCCTGTGAAATACGACATTATCGATGCTACACAAAATCATAAGGTGATGGGAAAACCTAAAGTCGGAGACTGGCTTGGACTTGTCCTTAACGAGCAAGACTCGACAATGGCTGACCTTGTCATCAATCTGGATGAACTGAAAGGAACCTGGTGCTACGTCGTGATGCCCCAGATGCGCGACTATGACAAGCTGAGCGAGAAACTCCAGCGACGCATTATGCGCGACATGCCAGACTCCATCAAGAACACTTATTTGATACCTCGTGAATATGGATTCACCCTCAAACGCCAATGGACAGCTCAAAGTGTCGGCTATGTAAGAGAAAGCTCACTGGAAGAGAGTCCTGTCGTTTATCCGAAGCTTGGCTATTTCACCGAGTGGCATATCTGGAACGGTAAGCTGATCATGACGAGCGGTGACCCCGTCTTCTCCAAAGGGAGCAGTCGTCCAACCATCAAGAACCAACGGTTGGATACCTGCGACATCGATTATCTTGGGAACGATTCACTGGTGCTCAGCAGCGACGGAATGTCACGCAGCTACTACCGCAACAGCGACGTGAGGAACATCAACAAGAAAGCCAAAGCTATTGCAAACGAACAAGCCCAGAAAGCACTGGAAAGCATCAAGAACTAATCAGACATTCCGTGTCTGAACAAACGCTCTTCGGCAAGTTTCTCGTATTTCGTCCCTTTCCGTCCGTAGTTAGCATACGGATAGATACTGATGCCTCCACGCGGAGTAAAGAACCCCGTCACCTCTATATATTTAGGATCCATCAGCTTAATCAGATCCTTCATGATCTTATTCACACAGTCCTCATGGAAGTCACCATGGTTGCGGAAACTGAAAAGATACAGTTTCAGACTTTTACTCTCTACCATGCGCTCATCCGGAATGTACGAAATGCGGATTTCGGCAAAGTCGGGCTGTCCTGTAATCGGACAAAGTGACGTGAACTCTGGGCAGTTGAACTGTACCCAGTAATCATTTTCTGGATGCTGATTCTGAAACGATTCCAGCACTTGAGGGGCGTAATCGTTCTGATAAACAGTCTTTTTGCCAAGAGCCTGCAGCTTCTCTTCTTTTCTATTATCGCTCATCTTATATATTAAAAACTTTCAATACATTATAACTGATATCTTTATCATAGGTGTCTTCACCTTCGTAGCGTTTAACGATATTTACGACACGGATAGTCAAAGGCAACACCAAAACCTCATAGGTCGTCTTCAACACGACCTGCCACATCATCAGCATAGGCAGTTCGGAAGTTGGAATGACTCCCCAGAAAGCCAGAGGAAAGAAAATTATCGAGTCGGTCATCTCACCAAGAATCGAACTGACGACAGCCCTCAAGGGGAAGTTGCGACCTTCAGAGTGTATTTTCATCCGGCTCATGACATACGCATTGACAAAACTGCCACTGAGGAAAGCAAGGAAAGAAGCAAAGGCGATGCGTGGTGCCAGCCCGAAGATGGCATGAAATCCCTCATCATTTGCCCAGTAGGATGCTCCCGGAATCCAGTCGCACAAAGCTCCCATCATCACAAAGAAGAAATTCATGATAAAACCTACCCATATCAACATGCGCGTCTTCTTGTATCCCCAGACCTCACATACACAGTCGTTGATGATATAGGAGATAGGGAAGACTATCAGTCCTCCTGTTAATGAGACAGGACCCACTGCTATCTGCTTTGTTCCTAACAGGTTTGCTGCTATCAAGCAAACACAGAAGAATATGCTGAAAAGCAGGAACAGCATACTCACTTTTTCACTGTTTCTTTTCATTTTCTTGTTTTGTTAAAGGGGGTTAGCAAGTACCCCTGTCCGTAAAAATGGGACGCAAAGATACAAAAAAATCCTGTACGCCTCATCATGCGCACAGGATTTTTATGTTTTATTTATTATTCATCAACCCGTTCAATCTGGAAATCACTGGCAGAAAACCATTGTCCAAGCCACGACTGTCCAGTGAACGACGGGTCGGTTGTGACACCATATTTAAGAGCTGCAGGCTGCTTAATAGTAATCTTATCAAATGTCAGACGCTCCCAGCCATAACCTTTACCATCGTTGGCACCGACGATATTCTGAACATCCTCGGGTATTTCACCATCGCTTTTATCCTGTATCTCTTTCGCCTCCTGCCAGATTGATCCTCCGGTATTACCTGTTATCGGAATTTCTATCAGTTGTTTATGACCATCAAGTAACGTGTAGACGAAGGCTCCCCTACCGTCAGCACGAACAGCAACGGTTAGCTTATAGACACCCGGCATGAGCGAATCCGTCCGTTCTGCACGATAGTGCTGGCGGCGTGTTTCATTATAGCCATTGAGATAGCGTTTGTCATTATCCATATAGTATTCTCCACTGTCCGTAAAGCTTCCGTTGCACCCCTCACTATTGAGAATACGCCAGCCATGCGCTGTCAGGAAATCGTATTCCGACTGGTTCATTTTAATGTTGTCATCAGTAACCACTTCCTGGTTGTTCTTCATTTCAAGATAGTTATGCCAATAGTTATCACTTATATTGGTAAGCATGATACCAAGGGATATTGCCAATACGCCAGAGACAATCCATAGGACAACACAGCAAATGCGCTGAGTAATTCCCATACGAGAGAAAATGCTGTAAGTAATGGCTATCACAGGGAGAAATAACAAGACGAGAAGCGACAACAAGAAAATGATAAAGGCAGGCATGTGTCCGTCGATTATACTGGCAAAATGCCAAGCGAAAAAGTTCGGAATCTCATCAGAGAAGAAAAAAGCCAGCACCGCCCATACTAACACAATGATTCCAAAAATAGCCAGACCGATGGCAAAGAGCAGGCCCAATGCCTTGATACAGATTGCCAGGAAACGCATTGCAGCATTCAGGACATTGACTAAACCACTGGTTCTCTTGACCGGTTCTTCGCCATTCTCTACATTCTGCACTACCTCATCAGTTAAATTGCTCATATTTACAGGTCGTCCCTGCATCTTGAGCTGCTGTTCAGGTGTTTCTGCCTCGGGCATAATCACAGCAAGAATGATATAGACTACAAGTCCGACTCCCTGAGTTACCAGAATAAGCACCGTAGCAAGTATTCGCAGCAATGTGACATCACATTCGAAATAGCTGGAGAGTCCGGAAACAACACCCGCAATCATCTTGTCCTTTGGATTACGGTAGAGCTTTTTACCTTTGAAGAAACTCTTCAGCCCGTTAATGCCTTTATTCTCATAATTTTGTTCATTGCCGGCAAATGCAGCACTGTCTGCCCGTTCAGCACCGCTTTCATCATCTGTAAACTGCTCAGGACGACCGATACGGTTGATGATATCCTTCACGTGATCGATATTGATAGCCTCAACGCCCTGTCCGTTCAGCTCACTTAACAGTTCTGCAACACGTTCTTCAATGTCATTCACTATGTCGCCACCATCCACTTGATGACTGAAAAAACTGCGGAGTGTCTCTAAGTAGTTCTGCAACAGACTGTATGCATCCTCATCAATATTGAAAAGACGACCGCAAAGATTTATTGTTATATTCTTTTTCATAAATTCTATTCCTTTCTAATACTCATTATTATATTATATAGTAATCCCTAATTCGAGACTCTTCAAATGATTCACCGTCAGTGAAATTTCATTCCATGCAGCGTCTAATCCTGAGAGAAACTGCTCACCCATTTCGGTAAGCGCATAGTATTTCCGAGGGGGACCCTGAGTGCTTTCTTGCCAGACGTAAGAAAGCAGACCGTCATTCTTCAACCGTGTAAGCAACGGATAGAGTGTTCCCTCAACCACGAGAAGCCGAGCTTCCTTCAGTTGCAGAATTATGTCTGAAGCATACGAAGGCCGCTGGCGCAAAAGAAGTAGGACGCAATACTCAAGCATCCCCTTCCTCATCTGAGATTTTGCATTGTCAATGTTCATAATTTTATTTGTTAGCGTTGGATTTCGGTGCAAATATAGTTCTTTTTATAGTACCTTGCAATACAAAGTACCATATTTATACTATAAAATAACAATTATTAACTAAAAGGTATTTATAAAATGTATGTCAGTTAACCAAAAAACCGTATTTTTGCACGCGAATAACTATCTTTAAATAATTAACTTACAGAATTTATGAAGAGAATTATAGCAATTGCGATAGCAGGGATTCTTTGTCTGCCTATATGTGCACAGAAGCCCAAAGCTGTAAAAGCAGCAAAAATCATCCCTCAGAAGGTGCAAATGTTCCAGGGAACTCAAGATGGAAAGAAAGTAAGCTATGACATTAACGGTACTTGTCCTTCAGATGTCAACGAAGTAATCCTTACTGATGCTGCCACCCGCTACACCCCTATTGATACCATCAAGGTTGCAAACGGGAAATTTACATATCAGGGAAAGGCACAGGAAAACACTTTCCTCGGACTGACCACTAACGGGCAGCACCATGTCATTTTCATTGCTGACGGAACACCTGTCAGCATTGATATGTCCACAAGCATTGTAAAAGGATCGGCTTTAAATGAGAAACTGAATAAAGTCGACCTGCATTTAGATGAGATCAATGGCAAGGGAATGAAACTTATCGAGCCATACATGAATGCTCAGAAAGAAGGTAAGTCGGAAAAAGAACTGTTAGAACTTTCAGCATCTATCACGGAAGGTCTGAAGCCTATTCAAGAAGAATTGACCGCCTATTGCAAGCAAGTCATCAAAGAAAATCAGGACAATGTTATTCCTGCTTTTGTTATTCCTAATGTCATGTACGACTACAGCTTTGAAGAGTTAAAGGAGATAACCGACAGCAAATACGTCTATGCAAATCATCCGATGATGGCTCCGTTGAAAAGATATATCGTAGAAGAAGAAAAGAAACAAGCCATCATTGGCAAGCAGTTCATTGACCTTGAGGAGAACGATGTCGACGGTAAGGCACACAAACTGAGCGAGTATGTGGGCAAGGGCAACTACGTGCTCATTGACTTCTGGGCTTCATGGTGCGGGCCTTGCATGGCAGAGATGCCAAACGTAAAGGCCAACTATGAGAAATATAAGGCTAAAGGGTTCAATGTCGTCGGACTATCCTTCGACAGAGCAAAGGAGCCATGGGTAAAAGCTATTAAGGAGAAAGAACTTAACTGGGTTCATCTGTCCGACTTGAAGTTCTGGCAGTCCATTGCCGCTTCCACCTATAGCATCAATTCCATTCCTGCAAGCCTGCTCGTCGATCCTACGGGTAAGGTGATTGCCCGCGACCTGCGCGGCGACAACCTCGGAAACAAACTTGCTGAAATCTACGGGGAATAAGCTTACAAAAAAAGAGGCCGTAGAATTACGGCCTCATACTACGCTCATCACCAACCAGCTTAAATAGCCGACAAAGATGATGGTGAGCACAGCACCCTCCCAACGGGCAATGGTGTATTTGGTGTAAGAGAATATCCATAAGAGCAACATCGACACCGCCATCATAGAAAGGTCAATCAACGTGATACCTTGTACATCCATAGGTGCGATAATTCCTGTCAGACCGAGGATCATGAGGATATTAAACACGTTCGAACCCAGTACGTTTCCAATGGCAATGCCACTCTGACCCTTTCGGGCAGACACTACACTGGTAGCCAACTCGGGCAATGATGTTCCGCCGGCAACAATGGTCAGACCAACGACCGCCTCGCTCACTCCCAGTTCTGTGGCAATATTTGTAGCTCCATCGACAAAGATATTACTACCGACAATGAGGCAGGTCATACCCAGTACCAGAAGGAATACCGACTTACCTACTGTAAAGTTCTTAGGAGCAGATGGTTCATCAACATGACTGCCTTTGGCACCGCGCAATGTCACAAACATGAACACCAGGAATATGGCAAAAAGAATAGCAGCTTCGAGGCGCGTGACATCACCTCCTATCATAATCATTAGCATGAGAAGGAATGAAGCCAGACAAGCAAAGGGAATATCCTTGCGCACAGTTGTAGGAAGAACTGACATCGGAGCTACCATTGCTGCCACACCCACAATTAACATGGAGTTGAATATGTTCGACCCGACAACATTACCCACGGCTAAATCAGCCGTTCCTCTCAATGCCGATACAAGGCTTACACACAGTTCTGGGGCAGATGTTCCCATCGCAACGATGGTCAGTCCGATGACAATCTGCGGAATATTCATCCGTTCAGCCAGAGCCACTGCACCATCTGTCAGACGGTCAGCCCCCCAAAGAACCAAGATGACACCAATAATAACAAATAACAGGTATAACCACATAATAGTAAGATAAAATTCGTTGCAAATATACGAAAAAATAACTATTGAGGGTAAGAATGTCTAAAAAAAATAATAAACAGTCAAATATTAATATAATATGAAGAAAAAAGTCATTTGCGGAATATCGCTCTTGCTGTTTGCATTCACCTTACAAGGATTCAAGCAGGACAACGAACCTATCACAAAGGAAGATGGTATGTATATTGTCAACACGACAACACTATGCAACAAGGTTGGGTATGCCGGAACCACTCCTCTGAAAATCTACATCCAGAAGAACAAGGTGGTCAAGATACAGGCTCTGAGGAATCAGGAGACACCAAAGTATTTCACACTGGTAAAGAAAGAATTGTTAAAGAAATGGGACGGCATGAAAGTCAGCGATGCTGCTAAGAAGAATGTCGATGGCGTCACTGGGGCAACCCTTTCATCAAATGCATTGATAGAGAATGTGAAAAGCGGCTTAAAATATTACCAGAAACATAAATGAAAAAAGGGAACGCAATGTTCCCTTTTTTTCATGAATAATTTGTAATTTTGCAGAAAAACCAACAACTATGCAGAAATTACTTCTAACCATCGCATTTGTTCTAACCACGCATGTCTCACAAGCGCAAAGCACACAACAAGTGATGAACGACCTGACAGCTATGCAGGTGGCTGAACAGATGGCACCGGGATGGAATCTCGGAAATACTTTAGAGGCTGGTAATAATGCCTATAACTATAAGAATTCAGGCATCGGGACAGAGACATCATGGCAGCCGACGAAGACCTCACAAGCTGTCATCGACTACGTGAAATCTCTTGGCTTCCGCTCTATCCGTATTCCTTGTGCCTGGGTGATGGGACATATCAGCAATGCCAGCAACTATACCATCGATTCCAGATGGATGGAGAGAGTAAAGGAAGTGGTTGACTATTGTATCAATGCCGGGCTCTACGTCATACTGAACGACCACTGGGACGGCGGCTGGCTGGAAAACAACATCGCCAACAACGACACTTCCCTGAAGGCAAAGAATCATGAAGTGCTGAAATCTATCTGGACACAGATTGCCGAGACGTTCAAAGACTATGATGAACATTTGCTCTTTGCCGGACTCAATGAGCCTAATGCCGACAATCAGACTGCCACTGATAACCTGCTCGCCTACGAACAGACGTTCATTGATGCCGTCCGTGCCACCGGCGGAAACAATGCCAGACGAATCCTTGTCGTTCAGGGACCGAACACCGACATCGACATGACGAACAATTACTACAAGAAGTTGCCGAACGACATTGTTGAGAACAAACTGATGATGGAAGTTCATTACTATACTCCTTGGCAGTTCTGCGGCATGACAAAAGATGAGTCGTGGGGCAAGTACATGCTCTATTGGGGAAATGAAAACCGCGTCAGTGGGTCGCAGCGTAACTATGCTAACGGTGAGGCTGAGATGGAAAGGCAGTTTAAAAAGATGAAGACAAAGTTCATCGACAAGGGCATTCCTGTCATCATCGGAGAATATGGCGTCAACTGGAAGACCGTATCGGGTGCCAATGAAAGCCAGGAGAAGCACGACGCATCTGTCAAACTGTACTTTAAGATGCTCAACAAGTACACCATGCAGATGGGAATGGTTCCTTACGTATGGGACATCAACTACACAGGACACCCTACCATGACCATCATCAACCGCAAGAATTGCTCCATCTATGCCAACTGCATGATGGACGGTATCCGTGAGGCGATGGACGAGACTCAGGTTGAGGCCATCAACCCCAGTCAGGAGGAAGCCGACGGCACCATTTATGACATCTCCGGAAGGACAATCCTCCGCAATGCCACAACAGCAGATCTGTCACGGTTGAACAAAGGCATTTATATCCTGAATGGAAAGAAACACATTGTAGAATAATATAAACACATATCACATGAAGAACATTCTGATAGCCTTTTTCTGCCTTATTGCAGTGGCTGGACAAGCGAATCCTGTTGACGATATGCTTGAGCGTATTGACAAAGGTGCTTCTAAGAAATTCAAGATTCAAAAGAAGGATTCTCCTGTTGATTTCTTTGAACTCGACCAAGCAGGAAGTAAGATTGTCGTAAGAGGGAACACCTGGGTAAACATCGCAACAGGTATCAACTGGTATCTGAAACATTATGCGGGAATCCATATCTCATGGAACAATCCCAAGGCAAAGTTGCCAGACAAGATGCCATCGGTCAACAAACCTGAACGGCATACCACAGAGTTAAAGCTGAGGTATAACTTCAACTATTGTACGTTCTCCTACACCATGGCTTTCTGGGACTGGAAACGATGGGAACAGGAAATCGACTGGATGGCACTCCATGGGGTCAACCTCCCTCTGGCTGTCGTCGGTGAGGAATGTGTATGGGCAAATATGCTCTCCAAGTTGGGGTATTCTGACAAGGAAATCAAGGATTTCATTGCCGGTCCGGCATTCCTCGCATGGTGGGAGATGAACAATCTGGAAGGTTGGGGAGGTCCCCTCCCTACTTCATGGTTTTTCCAACAGGAAGCGTTACAGAAACAGATTCTCAAAAGGATGCACGAATGGGGAATGGAACCTGTACTTCCCGGATATAGCGGTATGGTGCCAAGCAACGCAAAGGAGAAACTGGGACTGAATGTCGCCGACGGAGGAATATGGAACGGTTATACACGTCCTACGTTCCTACAGCCTACTGACAAAAAGTTCAGTGAGATTGCCAGCCTCTATTATCAGGAACTGACAAATCTCTATGGCAAAGCCAACTATTATTCAATGGATCCGTTCCATGAGGGGGGTAATATTATAGGTGTTGACCTTGATGCGTCGGGAAAAGCCATTATGAGAGAAATGAAGAAGGTAAACCAAAAGGCTGTCTGGGTCATTCAGGGATGGGCAGAGAATCCTCGCAATGAACTGATTGGGAACTTGCCAGAAGGCGATTTGCTGATACTCGACCTCTTCAGTGAATGTCGCCCGAAATGGGGTATTGCCTCCATCTTCCAGAACGACAAGGGCTACGGACATCACCAGTGGCTCATGTGCCTGCTTGAAAACTTTGGCGGTAATGTCGGTCTGCATGGACGCATGGACCAGCTGCTCAGCAACTTCATGCAGACAAAGACCAATCCGATGGCTGCTCACCTGAAAGGAATAGGCTTCACCATGGAAGGCTCGGAGAATAATCCCGTGATGTTCGAACTGATGAGCGAACTTCCCTGGATTGATGATACTGAAATGAAGAACCCACAGAATGCCACGTCAACTTTTATCTCCTCTTTCAAGAAGCAATGGATTCACGACTACTGCTTTGCACGTTACGGTACAACCGACGCGACCATCGAAGAGGCATGGATGATTCTGGCAAACAGCATCTACAACTGTCCGGCAGGCAACAACCAGCAGGGACCTCATGAGAGCATCTTCTGTGCCCGACCCTCACAAAACAGCTATCAGGTGTCTTCCTGGTCGAAGATGTCCAACTACTACGACCCTGATGATACACGGAGGGCTGCGCTTCTTTTTGCAAGCGTAGCGGAAAAGTACAGGGGAAACAACAACTACGAGTACGACCTTGTTGATATCGTCCGACAGGCTTTGGCAGATCAGGGACGCGTGCAATACCAGCAGACGATAGCTGCATACAAGTCGTTTCAGCGCAAGGCGTTCGACCTTAATTCAAGGATCTTCCTGTCAATGATCATCGACCAAGACCGCTTGCTGGGTACTCGACCCGAGTTCCGACTGGGACATTGGACTGAGGCTGCTAAACAACGTGGCTTGACAAAAGACGAAAAAGAACTCTACGAATGGAACGCACGGGTTCAGATAACGACATGGGGAAACCGTATCTGTGCTGATACCGGAGGACTGCACGACTATGCCCACAAGGAATGGCAGGGATTGCTGAAAGACTTCTATCTCAATCGCTGGAACACGTATTTCAAGGCACTGAAGAATCAGATGGAGGCGAAGTCGAAGCCTGACATTGAGAAGCTGGGAAGTGGACGGTACAAAGGTCTGACTACCGATGAGCTGTTCAAACTGGCTGTCGAACAGGAAGTGAAGATTGACTTCTACGACATGGAGGAGAAATGGACACGGATGAACAATGTATACTCACTGGAGCCGGAAGGTGATGCCATCACTATCGCCAGTGAGATTTGCAAGAAATATCTGGAAAACAAATGACAGCGAACAAGACACAACGATTGCAGTCACTCGATGTGATGCGAGGGTTGACGGTGGCAATGATGATACTGGTGAACAACCAATATGGAGAGTCGTTTGCACCGCTGCAACACGCCAAATGGAATGGGATGACACCGTGCGACCTGGTGTTCCCCTTCTTCCTTTTCATCATGGGTATCTCCACCTACCTGTCTTTGATGAAGACGGGATTCAAGCCGTCGGCACCTGTGATTCGAAAAATAGTCAAACGCACCGTCCTGCTCTTCCTTATCGGTCTGGGCATCCATTGGTTCGATATGGCTCTCGACGGACATGCCACCGACTTTGCCCACCTTCGTATCTGGGCGGTACTGCAGCGCATCGCGCTCTGTTATCTGGCTGTTTCTGTCTTTGCCCTCACGGTAAATCATAGGCATCTCATCAAGACTATCGTGGGACTGCTCGTGCTTTACGCCCTTATTCTCATCTTCGGAAACGGCTATGACTACGATGCTTCTACCAACATCCTGGCACGAGTCGACCTCCGTCTGTTCGGTGCCGGACATCTGTATCACAAGAGTCCCGTAGACCCCGAAGGGCTGCTGGGTACCATACCGTCGATTGCTCACACGCTCATTGGCTTCTATTGTGCCAGGAAGATGATGCAGGCCAAAGACATTCAGGCAAAGGTGCTGGGATTCCTGCTGACGGGAGGCATCCTCGTCATCTGCGGTTACCTGCTCTCTTACGGACTGCCGCTCAACAAGCGCATCTGGAGTCCCAGCTATGTACTTGTCACATGCGGACTGGCTGCCCTGCTGCAAGGAATCATCATGTTTGCGATGGACGATCCGAAGGCTCAGCCAAAGAAGAGTTCTTCCTTCGGAAACCTTCAGCCTTCGTTTACGACCTTCTTCCAAGTCTTCGGCGTTAACCCGCTGTTCCTCTATGTGATGAGCGAGTTACTGGCTATCATCTTCGGACATGTGGGCATCAGCAATGCCGTCTTCACGGGTATCTGCCACATCATTTCAACACCGCAGATTCAGTCGCTTACCTATGCCCTGCTGTTCACAGCCTTCCATTTCGTCATCGGCTGGCCGCTCTACAAACGTCACATCTATATCAAGTTGTAACACGGCAGTTACCATAATAATCTATCAAAGAAACTTGTCAACAACGAGAAAGTAACAAAGGTATGAGAAGAAAGACTATAATATACTGTTTGGCAGTGATGACCGGTCTGTGCATGAAGGCTTCTGCACAGGCTCCGTCTTCCGAACCTGTTCAAATGTACTTAATCCACAGCAGTGGAAACCATCTGGTCATGGCATCCGACAACGTGGCACGGCTGGAGAGTCCGACGGCAAGTAACAAACGCCCGCTGTTGTTCATCCCTGACGGAAAAGGCTATTTCTCCATTCAGGCGAACTCCTCGACTCCTCTGTTCCTCTCGTTGTCTGGTTCCTGGAACACTGCCTTCATCGCCGATTCGGCATCCGACAATGCCAAGTATGCCATCGAACAAGCTTCCAGCAAACTCTATAGACTAAGATGCAAGGCCAACAACCGCTATTTAGGCACCGACGCCAACACGCCGAACAGTACCGTGTTCTGCGACAAGAGCGGCGATGATGCCCGTCACATCTGGTATTTCAGCAAGAAGGCTGACACTCCACTGCCTGCCGACACCACGGCTGTCTATCCCGTCTGCCCCTCGGTGGTTCGCCAGCACTTCGACGGATGGGGCGTCTCGCTCTGCTGGTGGGCAAACATGTGCGGCCACTGGAACGATGAAAGTATTGACAAGATGATCAACTGGCTTGTGAGCCCCACCGGACTTAACTATCGTATTTTCCGGTATAACATCGGCGGCGGCGACGACCCGCAGAACAGCCATTGCGATGCTCACCACATGGGACACGGCAAGGGACTGAGAGCTGAAATGGAAGGATTCAAGGATTCCAGCGATGATGTGTACCATTGGGAACGGGATGAGGCACAGCGGAAGATCATGCTGAAGATTCGGGAGAAACGTCCCGATGCCATCTTCGAGGCATTCAGCAACTCATGTCCTTACTACATGACTTACAGCGGTTGCGTATCGGGCAACACCAGTGGCGGAAAGGATAACTTGCGACCGGAATACTATGAGGAGTTTGCCCACTATCTGGTAGATGTATGCAAGCATTACAAAGATGAGTACGGGATTGAGTTCCGCACGCTTGAGCCCTTCAATGAGCCTGTCACCAACTTCTGGTATGCCAATGGCGTACAGGAAGGATGTCACTTCGATGCTTCCTCGCAGTCGAAATTCATAAAGATACTCTCTCCCATCCTCAAGGAATCAGGACTGAATACTATAATCTCTGCCAGCGACGAAACCAATGTGGGACAGTCAATCAACACATTCAATCGCTATCTGTCCGATGGAGTGATGCCTCTTGTCGGACAATGGAACACCCACACTTATGGCGGCACCAATCCCGAACGTGCCCGGCTGAACTTCCTGGCATGGCAGTCGTCCATACCCTTGTGGATGAGTGAAGTCGGCGAAGGGGGACAAGGACTGAGCGGCAATCTGAGCCTCACTCAAAAGCTCTTTGATGACATGCGTTATCTGCAGCCGTCTGCATGGATCGACTGGCAGTACATGGAAGAGAACAGCGACACATGGTGTACCATCCGTGGCAGTTTCGCGCAACAGACCTTCGCGCGTGTCAAGAATTTCTATGTGAGAGAGCAGTGTTCACGCTTCATCCCTGCCGGATACGACATCATCACGTCACTCAACAACCAGTCGCTGGCGGCAGTCAGTCCACAGCGGGACACACTGGTTCTCGTCATCCTTAACCAGACAGTGGGTACCGTGACTCATCGCATCGACCTGTCTCTGTTCGATTATGTGGCAGACAAGTCCCTTATCCAGACCTATCGTACTTCCAGTAGCGAGAGCATTGCACGATTCAGCGACTTCGAGATTGATGACCGTCTGCTCACAATTACGATGCCTTCACAGAGTATTGCGACGCTCGTCATCCCTGTCACGACAACAGACAAGGACATTCAGACACTCATCAGCGAAACATCCCCCGATGACGGACGGCAATACCTCATCGTGCCACGTCATGAACAGACAAGGGCTGTGACAGCCAGTGATAACGGAAAAGTGGTCATTAATGATCTGAACATGAATGATCAGGCACAGCGGTGGTCGCTCATACCGCAGTCCGACGGCTCGTTTATCATCCAGAACGAACGGGGACAGCGACTCACCGGACACCGTTCTTCCAACAGCAGTTCCCTCACTGCCGAGACCGACGCCAAGAGTGAACAGTCTTTCTTGGTGGAGTCTGTGGACCCCGTCCACTTCCGGATTCTCTCAGCCTATCAGAAAAGCCAGGCTCTCGACCTTGTACGGGAAGAGACAAAGGCCGGTACTGCCGTCGACCTCTGGCAGTATTCTTCGGGAGGCATACCCACACACAGGCAGTGGATGCTGATACCGCTCCCCGGTCGTACCGACTTAGGCGTGAGAAGCATTGAAGTGGAAAAGGGAAAGAGCATCAAGGATTTGACGGATGACCAGCATCTGACCGTCTACGACTGCCAGGGAAAGAAGTGCTTCAAGGGGAGTCCTTCGCAGTTCAACCATGCACGCTCTGCCCTGCCCGCCGGTGTTTACATCGTCAGAATAAAAGGAGAGACACGCAAGGTCGTGCTGTAGAATTCAGACGATTATTTCGGCTGGTCTTATCTTAAAGAACATTTTTCTCCTTACATTATTAATGTAATCCAGAAAAAATCTGTAACTTTGCAGCAACAAACCAATAAGACAGATAGAATATATTTATGAATATACTGGAATTAAGTGAACAAGAGATTGTCAGGAGACAGAGTCTTCAGGAGTTGCGTAACATGGGAATCAACCCCTACCCTGCCGCTGAGTATCCTACGAATGCCTTCAGCACTGAGATAAAGGACAGCTTCAAGGACGAGGACGAACCGCGTCAGGTATGCATCGCCGGACGAATGATGTCGCGCCGTGTGATGGGTAAGGCTTCCTTTGCCGAGATACAGGACTCAAAGGGCAGGATTCAGGTCTATGTGTCACGCGACGAGCTGTGCCCTGGCGAGAACAAAGACCTTTACAACGTGGTGTTCAAGCGACTGCTGGACATCGGCGACTTCATCGGTGTGAAGGGTTATGTGTTCCGTACTCAGACTGGCGAGATCTCTATTCATGCCCAGGAACTGACGCTGCTTTCCAAGAGCCTGAAGCCGCTGCCCATCGTGAAGTACAAGGATGGTGTCGCCTATGATAAGTTCGACGACCCTGAGCTGCGCTACCGCCAGCGCTATGTTGACCTCGTGGTGAACGAGGGTGTGAAGGAGACGTTCCTGCAGCGTGCCACCGTGCTGCGCACGATGCGCCGTGTGCTCGACGAGGCCGGCTATACAGAGGTGGAGACTCCCACCCTGCAGATGATTGCAGGTGGAGCCAGTGCCCGTCCGTTCATCACCCATTTCAACGCCCTCAATCAGGATATGTACATGCGTATCGCCACTGAACTGTATCTGAAACGCCTTATCGTCGGCGGATTCGAGGGTGTCTATGAGATTGGAAAGAACTTCCGCAACGAGGGAATGGACCGCAACCATAACCCGGAGTTCACTTGTATGGAACTCTACGTGCAATACAAGGACTACAACTGGATGATGTCGTTCACCGAGAAACTGCTGGAGGAAATCTGCACGGCTGTCAACGGAAAGCCGGAGCGTGAGATCGACGGACAGATTATCTCGTTCAAGGCTCCCTACCGCCGTCTGCCGATTCTCGATGCCATTCTGGAGAAGACGGGCTTCGACTGCAACGGCAAGACCGAAGAGGAGATTCGTGCGTTCTGCAAGGAAAAGGGAATGGACGTGGATGAGACGATGGGCAAAGGAAAGCTCATCGACGAGCTGTTCGGAGAGTTCTGTGAAGGAACCTTCATCCAGCCTACGTTCATCACCGACTATCCTGTGGAGATGTCTCCGCTGACGAAGATGCACCGCTCGAAAGCCGGACTGACCGAGCGTTTCGAACTGATGGTGAACGGTAAAGAGCTTGCCAATGCCTACTCTGAGCTGAACGACCCCATCGATCAGGAGGAGCGTTTCATCGAGCAGATGCGACTCGCCGACAAGGGTGACGACGAGGCTATGATCATCGATCAGGACTTCCTGCGTGCCCTGCAATACGGTATGCCTCCGACGAGCGGCATCGGTATCGGCATCGACCGTCTGGTGATGCTCATGACGGGTAAGACCTTCATCCAGGAGGTACTATTCTTCCCACAGATGAAACCGGAAAAGAAGATTCCGCAGAGCACCATTGCCGAATGGGCTGCCATCGGTGTACCCGAAGACTGGGTACATGTGCTCCGCAAGGCTGGGTTCAACCTCATCAGCGACATCTGCAAGGAGAAGGCTCAGGGACTGCAGCAGAAGATCGGAGAAATCA
>Ga0247611_10003382_pt1 | contig 23731 bp, 25 predicted proteins | sample 177DNAGHGhighgp2_FD_192422 | JGI IMG/M metagenome (GOLD analysis project Ga0247611, IMG submission 192422) | Sheep rumen microbial communities from Palmerston North, Manawatu-Wanganui, New Zealand - 1770 DNA GHGhigh gp2 | ecosystem: Host-associated > Mammals > Digestive system > Stomach > Rumen... | reverse complement strand
AGGGCAGACGAGCGGGTGGAGACGGATGGCGCGGCCATCGACCAACTTCGGCTGGAAGGCCTGGATCGAAAGGCGGTGCAAGGTCGGGGCGCGGTTGAGGAGGACGGGGTGGTCGCCGATGATCTCTTCAACGATGTCGAAGACGATCGGGTCGTAGCGGTCGATGATCTTATCGGCCTGGCGATAGGCGGTCACTTTGCCGTCCGCGAGCAGTTTCGCGGCGATGAAGGGACGGAGCAATTGGATGGCCATCTCCTTCGGGATGCCGCATTGGTACATCTTGAGGTCGGGGCCGACGGCGATGACCGAACGGCCGGAGTAGTCGACGCGCTTGCCGAGGAGGTTCTGACGGAAGCGGCCCTGCTTCCCCTTGAGGGAGGCGGAGATCGACTTCAGCGGGCGGCCGTTGGGGCCGGTGACCGGCTTGGTGCGGCGGCCGTTGTCGATGAGGGCGTCGACGGCTTCCTGGAGCATACGCTTCGCGTTGGCGAGCATGATCTCCGGGGCCGACATGTCGATGAGGCGCTTCAAGGCGATGTTGCGGTAGATGACGCGGCGATAGAGCTCGTTGAGGTCGGAGCTCGCGGGGCGTCCTCCGTCGAGGAAGAGCATCGGGCGGAGATCCGGCGGGATGACCGGGACGACGTCGAGGACCATCCATTCCGGCTTCTGGTTGGAAGTGCGGAAGGCGTTGATGACCTCGAGACGCTTGGCCAATTTGACGCGGCGGGACTCTTTGGCGCCTTTGAGTTCTTCGGTGATCGAATTGAATTCCTTGTCGAGGTCGACTTCCTGCAAGAGCTTCTTGATGGCTTCCGCCCCGTCGCCGAATTCGACGTCGGGGAGGTATTTCTTGATGAAGTCGGCGGTGGTGAAGAAGTCGAAGGCCTCGTTGCGGTTCTGCAGCTTCTCGACCAATTTGTCGGCATAGGGGGCGTCGGCATGGCCCTCGGGGATATTCGGGCGGATGTCGGTTTCGATGACTTTGACGAATTTCTCACGCGCCTCGGATTCGGAGAGGAAGTCCTTGTATTGAAGGACGGTGGACTCACCTTTGTTGAGGCAGATGTGGGCGGCGTAGTAGATGACGTCCTCCAAGTGCTTGGGGGAGACATCCAAGACCAAACCCATGCGCGAGGGGATGGATTTCAGATACCAGATGTGGGAGCAAGGCGAGACGAGCTCGATGTGCCCCATGCGTTCGCGACGCCACTCCTTGGAGATGACTTCGACGCCGCACTTTTCGCAGGTGATGCCCTGGTAGCGGATCTTTTTGTATTTGCCGCAGTGGCATTCGTAATCCTTGACCGGGCCGAAGATCTTCTGGCAGAAGAGGCCGCCGATCTCCGGTTTCTGGGTGCGGTAGTTGATGGTTTCGGCGCGGGTGACCTGGCCGTGGCTCCACGAGCGGATCTCGTCGGGGGAGGCGAGGCCGACCTGCATGGCGCTGAGGGTGTTGATGTCGAAGGAATGGTCTTCGTGACGGCGGCGTTCTTCGCGGGCGGGGGCGGCTTCGCCCTCGGGGGTCGCTTTTTGAACCTGCGCGTCGAGGATATCTAGTTTGTCAGACATGGTTCGCTACCTTCCTTTCTCAGTCAACTTTGTCGCCGGCGTAGGGGTTAAGCCCCGCTTCGGCCACTTGCTCCGCAAGGGACTCGGGCGCCGCGTCCGCCGCAGAGAGGGTGAAGTCGCGGGCGAAGTCCTTGTGGATGTTGGAATTGGATTTGCGTTCTTCGATGAGGGACTGCTGGGCCAGCTTGTCCATATCGATCGTGTTGCCTTCTTTGTCGAAGAGCTTGACCGACATGCAGAGGCCTTTGAGTTCCTTGTTGAAGACCTTGAAAGCCTCAGGCATGCCCGGGGTCGGGATGGGCTGGGACTTGATGATGGATTCGTAAGCGTGGGCGCGTCCAACGCGATCGTCGGATTTGATGGTGATCATTTCCTGGAGCGTGTGCGCGGCGCCGTAGGCCTCGAGGGCCCAGACTTCCATCTCGCCGAAGCGCTGGCCGCCCTTCTGGGCCTTGCCGCCCAAAGGTTGCTGGGTGACGAGGGCATAGGGGCCGGTGGCGCGGGCGTGGAGTTTGTCGTCGACCATGTGCACGAGTTTGATCATGTACTGGACGCCGACGGAGATGCGTTCGGAGAAGGGCTCGCCGGTGCGGCCATCGTAGAGGACGGTCTTGCCATCTTCGGAGATGTGTGCCCTCCTCATGAGGTCAAAGACCTCTTCGTTGGTGACGCCGTCGAAGGCCGGGGTGGCCACGCGCATATGGAGCTTGCGGCAGGCCAAGCCGAGGTGGACCTCCAAAATCTGGCCGATGTTCATACGGGAAGGAACGCCCATCGGGGAGAGGAGGATGTCGATCGGGGTGCCGTCGGCGAGGAAGGGCATATCCTCGACCGGGAGGATCTTGGAGATGACGCCCTTGTTGCCGTGGCGGCCGGACATCTTGTCGCCTTCGGAGATTTTTCTCTTCTGGACGACGTAGACGCGGACCATCTCATTGACGCCAGCGGGGAGCGGGTCTTTGTTCTTGCGGGAGAAGACCTTGACGGCGTGGACGATGCCGGCGCCGCCGTGGGGGACGCGGAGGGAAGTGTCCTTCTTCTCCTTCGTCTTCTCGGCGAAGATGGCTTGGAGAAGCTTCTCTTCGGGGGTCGGGTCTTCTTGGGATTTCGGGGTCGCTTTGCCGACGAGGATGTCGCCTTCTTTGACTTCGGCGCCGGGGATGATGATGCCGCGCTCGTCGAGGAAGGCTTTTGCCTCTTCGCCGACGTTGGGGATATCCTTGGTGATTTCCTCGGGGCCGAGTTTGTTCTCGCGGCACTCGATTTCGTATTTCTCGATGTGGATGGAGGTGAAGACGTCATCCTTGACCATCTTTTCGGACATGATGACGGCGTCTTCGTAGTTGTAACCATTCCAGGTCATGTAGGCGACCAAGACGTTCTGGCCGAGGGCGAGCTCGCCGCGGTCCATGGCCGGGCCGTCGGCGATGATCTGGTCGGCATCGATATGCTGACCGACCTCGACGATCGGGGACTGGTTGATGCAGGTGCCGCCGTTGGAGCGGTCGAATTTCTGCAAATGATAGGTACGGCCGATGACTTTGATTTCCTTCGCGCCGCAGGAGGCGACGATGCCCTCCGCGGTCACTTGGGCGGCCAAGCCGTTGGTGTTGATGATGACTTCGTGTTCGAAGACGTGATCGCCCTTCTTCACGCGGCGGGCGGTGGCGAGGTCGGCGACGCCCTTCTTGAGGGTGTAGCTGCGATCCTCGGTGCCTTCGTCGACGATGATGCGGTTCTTCTCGATCTGGACGATGATCCCAGGATGCTCGGCCTGGCAGCAATAGCCTTCGGGGCCGATGACGATCATGCCTTTGGCGACGACGTCGCCCTTCTTGGCCTTCTTGGAATAGGGGAGCGCGGAAGCGTGCTTCTCTAGTTCGGTGTAGGAGACGAAGGAGCCGTCATCGACGATGATGGTCGAGCCATCTTTGTAAAGGACGGTGCCGGGGGCTTCGGAGACGACCGCGAGACCGGAGTCTTTGGCGATCTTCTCCTCCATGCCGGTGCCGACATAGGGGGTGTGCGGGCGGAGCAAGGGCAGCGCCTGACGCTGCATGTTGGCGCCCATCAACGCACGGGTGGCGTCGTCGTGGGCGAGGAAGGGAATGCAGGCCGCGGCGATCGAAACGATCTGCTTCGGCGAGACGTCAACATAGTTGACAAAGCCCTTGGCGATGGAGAGGTTGTCCTCATCGTGACGGACGACGACGTCCTCATCGATGATTTCCTTGACGGTCTCATTGCCCTGGTATTCCGGATCGACCTCCGAGCGGAGCAGCGGTTTGGAAAGGGCGATGTTGGCCTCGGCGATATAGAGCGAACGCTCGTCATCGGCGGAGAGGTAGACGGTCTCGGTCTCGGAGACGAAGACGCGATCCCCGATGCGGTAGACCTTGCGGTACGGGGTCATGATGAAGCCGTGCTCATTGATCTTCGCATAGGAGCAAAGGTTGTTGATAAGACCGATGTTCTGGCCTTCCGGAGATTCGATCGGGCAGATACGGCCATAGTGGGTATAGTGGACGTCGCGGACTTCCATCGAGGCGCGGTCGCGGGTCAAACCGCCGGGGCCCAAGGCCGAGATGCGGCGCTTGTTGGTGAGCTCCGCGAGCGGGTTGGTCTGGTCCATGAACTGGGAGAGCTGGCCCGAAGCGAAGAATTCGCGGATCGCGGTGGTAAGCGGGCGGATGTTGATGAGCGACTGCGGGGTCGCGGTGTCCGGATCGGAGATGGACATCTTCTGCTGGACGGCCTTCACCATCTTGGAGAGGCCGATGCGGAACTGGTTCTCGAGCAATTCGCCAACGCTGCGGAGGCGGCGGTTGCCGAGATGGTCGATATCATCGAAAACGCCGATGCCGTCCATCAAATTGACATAGTAGCTGAAGAAGGCGACCATGTCGGCGGAGGTGATGCGCTTCACGGTGAGGGTGAGGTCGGTGCCGATGATCGAACGGACGACCTTCTTGCCGGTCTCGCGGTCCTTGACCTCGACTTTGACAAGGTTGACCTTGTTGAATTCGTCGATGGCTGGGTTGACCGGGAGGCTCTTGACGTGGGCGCCGTTTTCAAAGAATTTCTGCTCTTTGAGCTCTTTGACTTCGGCGGCGGTCAGTTTGTGGCCTTTTTCGAAGACGATTTCGCCGTCGGCGGAGACGAGGTTCTCGGCGAGGACCTGATCCGGGAGGCGGTTATAGATAGAAAGTTTCTGCGCGTATTTGAAGCGTCCGGCGCGGCCGAGGTCATAACGCTTGTCGTCGAAGAAGCGCTCGCGGAGGAAGGCGACGCGTCCGGCGGCGGTCGAAGGTTCGCCGGGCTTCAGTTTCCCGAAGATGCGGGCGAGGGCTTCGTCGGCGGTCTGGATGCTTTCGTCTTTCTTGAGGGTCGCTTCCATCGAGGCGGAATCCCCAAAGAGTTCTTTGAGGTCCTTCTCCTTTTCGATGCCGAGGGCGCGGAAAAGGATCTGGGCCGGGAACTTGAACTGGCGGTCGACGCGGATGTTGAGGATGCCCCTGGTATCCGATTCGGTCTGCAGCCAAGTGCCGCGGGAGGGGATGATCTCGCCATAGTAGAGATAGGCGCCGGTCTTGCGGTCCTGCTCCATGGAGAAGTAGGCACCGGGGGAACGGACGATCTGCGAGATGATGACGCGCTCGGAACCATTGATGATGAAGGTGCCGGATTCGGTCATCAAGGGGATGTCCCCCATGAAGACTTCGGCCTCTTTGATCTCACCGTCGGCGAGATGGAGGTTGAGGGTGACTTTGAGCTTGCTTGAATAAGTCAAATCGCCGGTTTTGCACTCCAAAGGAGTGTATTTGGGCGCTTCCAAGCGGCAGGACACGTATCTCAGGTCGAGCGAGTTGGAGTAGTTCGGGATCGGGAAGATCTCTTTGAGCACGCTGTCGATGCCGGTTTGGAGGAACCAGGAATAGGAATCGGTCTGGACCTCGACGAGGTTAGGCAAAGACAGGCGGCCGGAGATCTTCGAGAAGTCGAGGCGCCCGTTGACGCCGACGGGATAGTTTTCGCCATCCGGGTTTTTGTAGTCGGTGTTCGGGATGAACTTGTCGTTTTCTTCGTTTGGCATTGTTTGCTCCTTATGCGTGGGCGGATAGGACGCGGAACCCTTTCTTCTGCGCGAGCTTCTCGACTTTGGGGAACAAGGTCTTGAGGTAGGCTTCGGCGGATTCGGCGCCTTGCTTTTTACGGATGACGAGGATGAGCTTACCACCTTCTAGAAGGTGATCTACGGCACCCGCGTACATCGCGTACGTAACCTTTTTTCCCGCGCGAATGGGCGGGTTGGTCACGATGGTGGAGAATTTCTTGTCAATGTTGAGGTAGACGTCGCTATGGACGATCTCGACTTGCTCCGACACGCCGAGGGCGGCGGCGTTTTGCCGGCAGCATTCGAGGGCCCGGTCGTTCACGTCGGCTAAGACGACATGGCGAGACGGGTCGAGGTGGGCCAGGATTAGTCCGAGTGGTCCGACTCCACACCCAAGGTCCAGGATTTCATTTCCAAGATCGGTCTTGGCGATGGTTTCAAGCAGCAAACGGCTACCATCGTCGAGGCCATCTTTCGAAAAGACCCCAGAATCGCTTTTCAGGAGGTATTTTTCCCCGAGCAACTCGAAGGAGATGCGCAGGTCTTCGTGAGCCAAATTCTCATCGTTTTCGAAGTATTGACCCATGATTTTCACCCTCCCATAAAAACGCAAGACCCCGCCCAAAGGGAACGTCCAATGGGCGGGTTAGCTTGTTTAATAGGAAACCAATTACTTGATTTCGACTTCGGCACCGGCGGCCTCGAGAGCCTTCTTGTGCTCTTCGGCTTCGACGGGCGAGATGTGCTCTTTGATCGGAGCGGGGACGGCATCGACGACCTTCTTGGCATCCATCAAGCCAAGGCCGGTGATGGCCTGGACGGCTTTGATGACGGCGACTTTGGAAGCGCCGACGCCTTTGAGGATGAGGGAGACTTCGGCCGGTCCTTTGGCGACGGCTTCTTCTTCCTCGGCGGCCGGGGCGGCGGCGACGGCCGCGGCGGCGGTGACGCCGAAGGTTTCTTCGACGAGTTTGATGAGGTCGTTCAGTTCAAGGACGGTGTACTCCTTCAATGACTCGACGATCTCTTCTTTGGTGAGTTTAGCCATGGTTAGATCCTCCTAATTAGTTGGCTGCCGCAGCGGAAGCTGCCGGCTGTTTGTCCGCGACGGCCTTGACGGTGGCCGCGAACTTGGTGACGGGTGCCTTGAGGCACGATAGGAACATAGAGAGCATGCCGTTCTTATCCGAGAGCTTGCTGATTTCCTTGACCTGTTTGGCGTCGAGGACGCGTCCTTCGGCGATGCCGCCTTTGACCACGAGGGCTTCATGGGCACGGGCATACTTCAGGAGCACTTTCGGACCGTTGGACAATTCTTTCGAGAAGACGAACGCGTTGGGGCCTTCGAGCGCTTCGCCCAATTCGGGCTGCTTCAGCTCGGCGAGGGCGCGGCGGACCATCGTGTTTTTGTAAACGGTGAGGGTGGCGCCTTCCTTCTCAAGCTTTCTGCGGAGTTCGCTGATCTCGGCGACGGTGAGTCCTTGGTAAGAGACGACCGTGAAGGAGCCGCTGTTCTTCAAACCGTCTTCGATTGATTTCACAGCGTTCTTCTTGGCTTCAAGAGCTTGCTGATTCATGTGTTTCTACCTCCTTTCTGCAAATATGTGGAAGCTTCTATATAACTAGTGAGTTTGTGAATGCCTATTCCTCAGCAGGGTGATGTTATTAAGGCAATTGCCCCCGGCTATCTTAGGTATACGAAGCGTTTCACCAATAGGTGGACGGAACTATATGCGACTTAGTTCCTGCCGGCGAAGGTCACTTTGACGCCCGGACCCATCGTCGAGGAGACGACGCAGTTGCGGATGTAGGTGCCTTTGACGGTCGACGGACGGGCCTTGACAATCGCGTCGGTGATGGCGACGAGGTTGTCGAGGAGGTCCTTTTCGGAGAACGAGACGCGCCCGATTCCGATGTTGAGGTTGCCATCGCGGTCAACGCGGTAGGCGATTTTGCCGCGCTTGATGTCAGCGACGGCGGCTTTGACGTCCATGGTGACCGTGCCGGTCTTGGGGTTGGGCATCAAGCCTTTGGGACCGAGGACGCGGCCCATTTTGCCGAGCTCGCCCATCATGTCCGGGGTGGCGACGATGATGTCGAAGTCGAACCAGTTTTCATTCTGGATCTTCTGGAGCATCTCAATGCCGCCGAAGAATTCCGCGCCGGATTCCTTGGCTTCCTCGAGCTTGGTGTTGGTGACGACGAGGACCTTCTTGGTCTTGCCGTTGCCATGCGGGAGGGTGATGGTGCCGCGGATCAATTGATCGGCGAGGGTGGGGTTGACGTTGAGGCGGAAGGAGATATCCACCGACGCGTCGAACTTGGTGACGCTCGTTTCTTTGACGAGCTTGACGGCCTCTTCAAGGCTGTACAGTTTGGAAGCATCGACCTTCTTAGAGGCGGCTTCGTACTTCTTAGCGATTTTGCTCATGTTCGTTGCCTCCTAATTACTTGATGGCGATGCCCATCTGACGGCAGGAGCCCGCGACGATCTTCTTCGCGGCCTCGAGGTCTTCGCAGTTGAGGTCGGGCAGTTTGTACTGAGCGATCTCGGTGAGCTGCGCGTCGGTGATCGAACCGACGATCGTTTTGGCGTTGCCCGATCCTTTCTCAAGCCCAGCGGCTTTCAGGATGAGCGGGGCGACCGGGGTGGTCTTGATGACGAAGTCGAAGGACTTGTCTTCATAGGCCGTGATGATGACGGGAACCACTTGACCCCTCCTGTCACCGGTCTTCGCATTGAAATCGGTGCAGAACTTGGCCATGTTGACCCCGGCGGAAGCGAGCTTCGGTCCGGGATGGGCGTCGCCGCCCGGAAGTTCCATTTTGACGACTTTGGCGATACGTTTTCTCATGTCATTTCCTCCTTTCGGAAATTGCATTTAGTGGTGATCGGGCCGTCGTCAGCGACCCTCCCACAAGTTGCGCGTTGTGAAAATGCGCCCGTGTATGATACGCGTGGCAAAAGGAGGCTGTCAAGGCTTTTCTAAAGAAAGGGAACGATTTTAGGAATTGGCCGAAGATTTCTTTGGTTTTGAGAAGCCCAGGGCCAAAGAACCGAGGATCGTGAGCAACGCCAATCCGGAATCCCCAAGCGCGGAGACCCATAGCGGCAATTGCCAGCCCCCATCGATGGAGGCCCAGACGTTGAGCCCCATCAAAATGGCTTTGACGGATAAGGCAAAAATGATGTTGAAGATGACGCGATGACGGGTTTTCCTAGCGATATCCAAAAGGGTGGGGATCTTCATCAAATCGTCGTCCATGATGACGATGTCCGCGTTGGCGACCGCGAGATCAGACCCGAGCCCGCCCATGGCGATGCCCACGTCCGCGAGGACGATCGAGGGGGCGTCGTTGATGCCGTCGCCCACGAAGGCAACCGCGCCTTCTTTTTTGGAGATTTCTTCGCGGATGCGGGAGGTTTTTTCATCGGGGAGCAAGCCCGCTTCGAAAGCATCGACCCCGATTTCTTTCGCCGTGGATTCCACGACAAGGGGGCGATCTCCGGAAAGAAGCAAAGTGCTGATGTTCTTTTGGCGGAAATGCGAAATGGCCTTGGGGGCGCTCTCCTTCACTTGGTCTTCCAAACGGACGCATCCTTGATAGACATCATCGACATAAAGGCAGACCAAAGACCCCGCTTTTCCTGCGTGGGCAGCGGCGTCTTTTGGGGTGCCAGCTTCGATCTTTTTGCCCCGATAAACTAGGCGGACACCAAAGCCAGGAATCTCCTGATAGTCGGAGATTTCTTCTTCCTCATAGGCTTTTTGGAACGTTTGGGCGATGGCTCTTCCCATGGGGTGCGTGGACCGTGATTCGGCGGCGCAGAGATATTCTTTGAAAAGGGCTTCATCCAGGTCGCCAACTTGGATTTCCACGACGGAGAAATGGCCTTCGGTGAGCGTGCCGGTTTTATCAAAGGCGATGAGCCGCAGGGTATTCAACGCATCGAAGAAACCCGCCCCTTTGACAAGGATTCCTTGCTTGGAGGCGAGCCCCAATCCCGCGACATAAGCAAGGGGGACTGAGATGACAATGGCGCAGGGGCAGCTGAGAACTAGGAAGCTAAGCGCGGTATAGATCCAACTGGCCCAAATATCGGCATTCCCCGCGCCTAAAACCAAGGGCGGGACCACGGCCACCAGCGCGGCGATCGCGAACACGATCGGGGTATACACCCGCGCAAAGCGGCGGATGAAACGGACGGTTTTGTTCTTTTCCTCGCTGCCGTTTTCGATGCTTTCCATCAAGCGGGCGACCGTCGAATCCTCATACTCTTTTTCGACGCGGATCTTCAAAGAACCCGAGGCCAACAACGTTCCTGAATAGACGGGGCTTTCTTTTTCCTTTCCAACGGGGACGGCTTCCCCGGTCAAAGAGGATTCGTCCATCTCCCCCGCTCCTTCCATGACGATGCCGTCGCAGGGGCATTTCCTTCCGGCGCCCAGCACGACGAGATCGCCGACATGGAGATCGACGGGGGATTTCGCGATGAGTTTATCCCCTTCCAAAACGAGGGCTTCCTCTTTCCGTAAATCGATCGCGGAGACGATGGCTTTCCGAGAACGGGATTCTGCCAAATTCTCAAAAACCTCACCCACTTGATAAAGCAGAATAATCAGGACGGCTTCGAGGAATTCATTGTGGCCCGGCCCGTAAAAACGCAACGCGAAAGCGCCCAAAGAAGCCAAGATCATCAACGTGCATTCGTTGAAGAATTCGTGTTCTTTGAACATCGCTTCGAAGGCTTCGACGTAGATGTCGTAGGAGATGAGGATATAAGCCGTTCCCATCACCATCAGGCTCGCCCACCAAGGGAAATTGGCTTCGTTCCAATAAAAATACCCGGCGAGGGCCAAACCCAATGCCACCGCGCAGCGCAGGGCGAGGATCAGAATCGATTTGAAAGAACGTTCCTCTTCCATCGTCACTCCCTTTCAAGGATTTCCACGACGTGTTCGTTCGCCACTTGGAGGAGTTCGATGACATGATGGTCGGCGAGGGAATAGAACACCCAAGTTTTCTCTTTGCGCGTCGAAACGAGGTTGGCTTTTTTCAAAACGGCCAGCTGATGGGAAATCAAAGACTGGCTCGCCCCCACCGCTTCCACGATTTCGTTGACCGACTTCTCCCCATCAGAAAGGGCGTACATGATCTTCAGCCGCGTAGAGTCGCTGGCGATGTTGAGCATGTTTTCCATGCCGTCGATGATGTTGTCGTTAGGGATGGGCATAGGGGCCTCCTTAATATGAACACTCGTTCATGTTTCGACATTATTATATGAACGGTTATTCATATTTCAAGCAAAATAATAATCAGAGATCCAAAGACGTGATCAAAGCGTCGTCATAGGCGTTCCTTAGCTCGATGACGCCTTCTTTTATGAGCGCGTACCCGGGCCCGTCATCGCGGGGAAGGGCGATGGAACCTGGATTTAGATGGATAACGCCTTGAAAGGAATAAAGCTCTTTCCTGTGGGTATGCCCGTTCACCAACACGGACCCCGGCGGGAAACTTAGGTAACTGGGATGATGGGACAAATGGAATTCGTGACCCGAAAAAGATAAGCGCCTAAGCTCAGGCAACGGGAACCCCAATTGATTGGCGTCCCAACGGAAGTCGCAATTGCCCTCTACCGCCAAAACGGGAATGCCGATCTCCTTTAGACCGCGGACGCAATATTCTTCATCGACGTCGTATCCGCCGTGGAGGATGTCGCCCAAAAGCAAAAGACAATCCGGCTGGTGTTTTTTCACCAAGCCCTGGATGCGCTCCATGCCGCGCTTGGAGCCGTGCAGATCGCTAACCACGAGGTAGAGCATGTTTCGATTTTGCCACCGAAACCCATTTTTTCAATGCGGTGATACAAAAATTTTTTTGACTTTTTTCTTTGATGGTGTCTAAAAAATTTGGAAACTCGCAAAAATTGTTCGCCAAATTTGCTTCTTGCTGGGTATAGGAAGGGTGAAAGGCAAAAAACCATGATCGCCCACAAAGTTCTCCTCTACCCCAATCAGGAAGCAGAGGCATTCCTTCAGAAACAATTCGAGTATGCCCGGCGGGACTATAACCGCCAATTGGAGACCATCGTGCGCGGCATCCAAAGCGGGAAGGTGGACTTATTTAACCTAAAGAAATGGATGGATGCAGTATGCGCTCAGGCGAAGAAGGCGCCGGATTTCTATGACGGGGAAAGCTATCACTACCCCGATATCATTGGGTGGAACAAAAAGCGGGTTCAAGCGGCGGCCGAGGATTATTTGGCCAACCCATTAAACAAACCGAAATACCTAAAGCATTCAAGATATCGGAAGATCTTCCGTTTGACCTCCGCTCCGTTGGACGCGCAACGCTTTTCAGTCAGCGAAGACCACCACCTTTTACTGGGAGGCATGCATCGCATCAAGATGGCGGAGCCCCTGCGCTTCCAAACCCGCCCCATCGCCTGCGAGATCAGCTTGCGGAACGATCGTTATTACGCCTCCTTCCTTTTCGCGGAAAACCTTAAACCCTATTTATTGACCGGCAAAACCGCCGGGGTCACCGTCGGAAGCGCGAGCCTAGTGGCCGTGGCCGATAGCGACGGGAAAAAGGTTCGTTTCGCTTTGGACGCGAAAAAGAGAACCAGAATACATAAACGGATCCGTCATTTGGAAAAGGTGCTTTCTCATAAGGAAATCGGGTCAGCCCAATATGAGAAAACAAGGGCAAAACTCATGCGGGCGAAGCGAAAAGAGGAAGACGTCATCCGGAATTTCGTTGAGCAGACTAGCCACACGCTCGTCAAAGCCTATGATCGCATCGGAATCGACGATGCCTCTACGCAAATCCGATTGATTCAGCACGCCTATGCGAAACCTTATTTGCAAGAACCCTTTTCCGCTTTGTCCAACCGATTGCAAAGCAAGGCGAAGTCCCACGGAAAGACGGTCGTGAAAGTCAAAGACAGACGATCGTCCGCACCCATATGTTCTCAATGCGGGGAGAGGAATAGGAAAACGAAAGGTCTCTCCAACCGCAGATGGGCTTGCCCTCATTGCGGGGCGGTCCATGATAGCGACCTCGAAGGTGCTGAGAGATTGTGTAAGGAGGCCCTAAAACAAGAAAGACGTATTTAGAAAGACTTGCCAAGAAAGATTCCGGGCGGGGAACGCCCATTTGAGAACGCACGAGGGGCCCACCCAGACCCCGATTACCGCGTTGAGGCTAAGCCTAGGCCATTGTCCACCGGCTGATGCGATGCCATTCCAGTCATATTTTCCATACAAAAAGGGGCGAATCCTCTATAATGCCCCCATGACCATCCAACATTTCGAAGAACTGCTCGACTGCTTCGACTACACCGTGCGCAATTGGTTGCGCTTCGATGCCAACGAAGGACAACGGAACGACGCCATCACCATCTGCGCCGCTTCTGCTTTCCTATTTGATAACCTCTTCGCCAAGAAAAACGAAGGGGCGGCCTTAACCGCCGCGGCGGCGAAAGAATTCTCCTCTTCGGACGCTTTCGATCCGAAGGCCCTGCCAGCGATGGCGACGAAGATGCGCCTCGCGATGTCTGGCGACGACTTCGAGATGGGAAAATCGCCGTTGCGCGATTATCTCCGTTGGATCTCGCCTACCGAGCCTTCCGTCATGACCGCCTATGCCGATTACGAAGGAAAGCTCGCCCTCCAAACCGCAGAAGAAATCACCAATCTCCTCCTACAGGAAAACGACGCGCACGAATCCCCGATGCATGTCGCGGAACTGGTGTTCCTGAACGTATTCCAGCTATTTGATTCATTCTACAAAGAGTTCTACGGAGTCGCGGGGTTCCGGGAAAAGAAATCCCACGCCTGCTTCGCTTCCGTCATCGAATCGATGGAGAACATCCGAAAAACGATCGCCGATTAATAATAGAAAAACGAGCCACTTGATGGAGGCTCGTTTTCTTTTGCGTTAGATGCGCTCGATTTCGGAGAATTCGACGTCGACCGGGGTGCTGCGCCCGAAGAAGATCGTCTCGACGCGGCAGGCGCCGGTCTCTTTGTCGATGGAGATGATGGTGCCTTCGGTGCCTTCGAGCGGACCATGGATGATCTTAACGGCGTCGCCGACGTTATAGCGCTCATACATGCTCTCTTCGATGAGGTTCATCCTCTTGAGGACGGGTTCGATTTGCTCTCTCGGGACCGGAGCGGGCTTTTGTCCGCCGCCGGAGGAACCGACGATGCCAGTGACGCCCGGGGTGTTACGGACGATGTACCAGGATTCGTCGGTCATGATCATCTCGACGAAGAAGTAGCCGGGATAGTAGTTCTCGGTTTTGGTCTTGCCGGTGGGTTCGCCGTCTTTGAGGACGGGGACTTCGTGCTCGGCGACCAGGACGCGAAGGATCAGGTCCTTCATGTTCATGGAGTCGATACGGCGGATCAGGTTCTCGGCCGTTTTCGCTTCGTGTTTGGAATAGGTGGTGACGATGTACCACGCTTTGTCGCCTAATTTGGCGGCTTTGTTTTCTTCAGCCATGTTCAATTACCTCTGGAACGCATTTCTCAATTGGTTGATCAGCGAAGCGGCGGTCAAATCCTCCAAGGTGAGGAAGAGGGCCGCGAAGGCGCTGATGATGATGACGACGACGATGGCGGGGATGAGCTGATCGCGCTTCGGCCAGCGGATGCGCCGCCCTTCTTTAACGACTTCTTTGGTGTACTTTACTGGATTCATAGTACCTCCTTATTTGCTCTGCTTGTGGACGGTGTGCTTTCCACAGTGCGGGCAGAATTTGCTGAGCTCAAGACGTTTGGGGTCTTCTTTGCGTTTCATCACGGTGTAGTTTCTGCTCAAGCATTCCGTGCAAATCAAAAAAACCTTTTCCCTACCCATCTTTTATTCACTTTCAGCGTGGAAATCATAGGCGCATAGGCGGGGGTTGTCAATGTTTTCCACGAGGGTTTTCTTTCGTGGAATCGCACCGTTATTTGCTGGGATCGTTTTCCCCGCCAACGAGCCCCTTTTTCTTCCTTCTTTTTCTTTTCCACCGCCCCATCTTCCCAGCGTTTGCTTTCACCGAAGCGAGTCCCTTTAGATAAGAGCGATCTAACCCCAATAGGTCTTGGGCTTGAGAGGAAACCAAATAGGCTTGGACGTCTCGAATGGCGTTTTTTACCCGATAGATCGTGCAGCGGAGCTTTTTGGCGATTCCCGTGACGGGAAGCCCCTCCATCCGGAACTGGATGATCCTCGCCGTCCATGGGTCGAATTGTGGGGGCAGATGCAAAAGGAATTCCAACTGTTCCGCGACCTCCACTTCTTCTTCCGGCGCGGGGAAGGAGGACGGAATGATGTCGCATAGGCAAGGCGTCTCCGGATCGTTAGGCACAGGATGACTCAGCGAAAGATACCCTTTGCTCCGGTTGAGGTAATCGTCTTTTCGAAGGAGATTCAGCAAGGCGTTTTGGAAAATCCGGTTGAAATAGGTGCGGAATTTGCATTTGCCGGGGACATAGCTATTCAAAGCCTTCATGAAACTGGTCAGAAAAAGGCTTTCGATATCTTGGGGATCCATCTTGGCCACATGGGCGCGGCCGAGGGTCGCATACGCCAAGAAGACATCGTCCCCTTCATAGCGTTTGAAGAGGTCTCCCCAGTAGCGGCGGTCATGGAGGGCGCCGATCAGATGAAGGTCTTCGTCCGTCAGTTCCTCCAGTTTCAAATTGCCGGCCTTTTCCCGCTTTTTGATCAAGGCCAGGCGCTTATGCAAAAGTTCTTTGATGTGCGCCGGGGCATGAAAAATCCCGGCTCGTTTATCCGAAATCATTTTTTAATGGCGAAAAAAGCGAATCTCGCTTCCCCTTTCTAAGTAACAAAAATTAAAGCCTACGAAGTAGGTCGATCTGGGAAATGATGATCCCCGCCGAAACGGAGGCGTTGAGCGAATTCACGTGCCCGTGCATGGGGATTTTGACGATCTCGTCGCATTTGGATAAAACGGCATGGGAGATGCCGAAGCCTTCCGAGCCGATGACCAAAGCCATCGGACGGCGGTAGTCGACCGATTCGACATTCTTCTCGGCGCTGCCTTCCGCCGCCACGATGCCATAGCCGGCATCCCGAAGTTCTGAAATCGCCTGATTGAGATTCGGCACCACGGCGACGTCGACATATTCGATCGCGCCGGTGCTGACGCGGGCGACCGTCGCATTCAAGGGGACCTCCCCTTTGCTTTTGACGATGAGCCCATCGACCCCAAAGGCATCGCAGACGCGCAAAACGGCGCCGAGGTTATGCGGATCTTGGATTCCGTCGAGGATCAAAACCAAAGGAAGGGGTTTGCCCTGGGCTTTGGCGATGATGTCGTGGACGGAGCAAGGTTCCTTTTCGGCGCTGAGGGCCACGATTCCCTGATGTTTGTTGGCCCGGCTTAGAGTGTCCAACTCCTGTGCGCTTGCCAACTTGACAGGTATTCCTGCCTTTTTCGCTTCGACTACGAGGAAAGATTCCTCTTTGGAAGCGAGGTAATAAAGTTGAGAGACATTGCCAACTCTCAAAGATTCGCGAATGGAATTGATTGAGGTCAAAACGATCATGCCGTTTTACCTCCCTTCGCCCAAAATCAGGGGCGTTTTCGCATGGTTTTCTTTAGAAATACCAGAAACATCATGCAGGGGGCGGGCGGATTTCAAAGCCATTTCAGAAAATCCCCCTTTCGGTCAAATACTGCCGAAGGGCATCGCTCTTGACGAAATCCTTGGCGGCTTTGGCCTCCATATATTGGTCATAGATGGCCTTGTCTTCTTCGGTCAAAGCGGGATAGGGCGCCTTGATGCCGAGGATGGAAAGCTCGTGGCGGATGCGGGCGAACAGAGATCCGAGCAAATCGATGTCGATTTCGCGGGTGCGAAGCGCTTGGTTGGCGGCCTTGAGATCGGCATAAACCGCGGTCAAGGCATTCGGGGTGTTCAAATCGTCGCATAGAGCGTCGAAGAAATCGTCTTCCCCCGCGGGGGAGAGAAGCGAAAGGTCGACGTCGGCCAATTGAAGCTTCACGGCCAATTGTTTTTGGGTGGTGAGGATGCGTTGATAGTTTTTCACGGCTTCCCCGATCGTTTCCTCGGTGAAGCTTAACGGTGCGCGGTAATGGGTGTTGAGCACCATCAAACGCAAAGGCATGCCGCCGAATTTGGCGATGACGTCTTTGGCCAAAACCACATTGCCGAGGCTTTTGGACATCTTTTCGTTATCGATGTTGATGAATCCGTTGTGGATCCAATACTTGGCCAGCGCGTTCCCGTTATGGGCATAGGACTGGGCGATTTCGTTCTCGTGATGTGGGAATTTCAAATCAAAACCGCCGCCATGGATATCGATGTAACCGTTTTGCTCTTTGAAAAGCGAGTCGATCATGACGCAGCATTCGGTGTGCCAGCCGGGCCGCCCTTCGCTCCACGGGGTGTTCCAACGGATGCCTTCGCTGGTCTTCTTCCACAAAGCGAAATCCAAGGGGCTTTCTTTCTGCGAGTTGACCTCGATGCGCGCTCCGGAGATCAAGGATTCCGGCGTATTCCCGGAAAGCTGACCATAATTCGGCACGGAAGCGACGCGGAAATAGACATCCCCTTGGGATTCATAGGCCGCGCCTTTGTCGATGAGGTCTTGGATGTATTGGATCATCTGCCCCATGTAGACGGTGGGCTTGGGGGTATAGTCCGGTTGGAGGCTCCCCACTTCATCCACCAAGCGGCGGAATTCGGCGATGACGGATTCGGTCAATTCCTTCTCCGGAATGCCTAGTTCCTTCGCGCGGTTGATGATTTTGTCATCGACGTCGGTGTAATTGGAAACATAAGTCACTTCATATCCCAAGGCGAGGAAAAGGCGACGCCACATATCGAAGACGATGACGGGGCGCATATTCCCGATGTGGGGATCGTTATAGACGGTAGGTCCGCAGACATAGATGGACACCTTGCCTTCTTGCAAAGGCTCGAAGGTCACCATTTCGTTGCCGAGGGAAGAAAATAAACGGACGGGTTTCATATCCCGTCCATTTTACTATTGTTTCCCTCCCACAGGGAGGGCGACTTGCGTTTTATTTCAAAATGGTCAGCAAATCTTCCGGTTTTCGGAAAACATAGGCGCACCTGGCCAGGACTTCTTCGGTGTATTTCCCATACCCCCATAAGCAGATTCCACAGGGGATATGCGCGTTCTCCGCGGTCTGCACATCAACGACGCTATCGCCGACGTAGACGCAATCCGCTGGCGAAATCGCATAGTTTTCGAAGATGCGCTGCACTTGGATGGGGTTTGGCTTCACCGGATCGCCTTCTTCATGGCCCGACACCGATTCGAATAGCCCCTCTGGAAAACACTTCGCGATGATGGCTTTGGCTAAGGCGTGCGGCTTATTGGAGGCGATAAACAAACGCATCCCCCGCTTCTTCAAAGCTAAGAGGGTTTCGCTCATCCCTTCGAAGGGCGCGGTGGTGTTGCCTTGGTAGAGGCGGTATTTCGGCATATAGGCCTTCTTAAGCTGGAGGAAAGCCTCTTCGTCCTCGCCTTTTTCTTTTAAGGCGCGGCGCACCAACATATCCGCCCCGTCGCCGATCAGGGTTTTGGTCCCTTCTAGATCGAAAGAATAGTCATAGCCGCATTCGCTTAACGCGCAATTGATCGCGTCGCGGATATCGGGGAGGGTGTGGAGCAAGGTGCCGTCCAAATCGAAGATGATGGCCTTTTTCATAACGCGGCTATTATAGCAAAAAACGCATGCATGCCCCTGCTATTTTCTAAAAGAAAACCCCTCCGAAGAGGGGATTCTTGTTGCGTCTAGTCGCTTAGTCGACCCACTTGACGAGGACGACTTCGGCGGAATCGCCGCGGCGCTGGCCGAGCTTGAGCGCGCGAGTGTAGCCGCCGTTGCGGGAAGCAAACTTCGGGCCGAGCTCGCTGAAGAGCTTGTCGAGGGCTTCCTTGCCGTTAGCATCGACGTAGCCGGTGCGGACGGTTTGAGCGGCCAAACGGCGGGCGTGCAGATCGCCGCGCTTGGCGAGGGTGATCAGGTGGTCGGCGAGGGACTTGAGTTCCTTGACGACGCCCGAGGTGACTTTGACTTCGCCACCGACGATGAGCTCGGAAACGACGTTCCGGAGCATCGATTTGTTCTTCGAGGCGGTGTATCCGGCCTTGAAGCGAACGCCGGCTTTGCCGTGGACGTTCTTTCTTCCTTGTGCTGCCATTGGTTATTCTCCTACGTAGTCGCGGAAGTGCAGGCCGATCTCGGCGAGCTTCTCCTTGACTTCTTTGAGCGATTTCTTGCCCAGGTTGCGGACCTTCATCATCTCGTCCTCGCTCTTTTGGGTGAGTTCCATGACGGTGGTGATGCCAAAGCGCTTGAGGCAGTTGTTGCTGCGGACGCTGAGGTCGAGCTCCTCGATGAGCATGCTCTGATACTTGTTCTCCTCGGTCTTCTTCTCCTCTTTGAACATCTTGCCTTCGAGGGCGGAGTCGATGAGGGTGAACTTCTCAAGGTGCGTGATGAGCAATTGAGACGCGAGGGTGATGGCCTCGGCCGGCGTGTACGAGCCGTTGGTGGTCACCTCGAGGGTGAGCTCATCGAACTTGCTGTCATGGCCGACGCGGGTCGGTTCGACGGAGTAGGCGACTTTGGTCACGGGGCTGTAGTTGGAGTCCGTGGAGATGACGCCGACGGTGTCGATCTTGTGCGCAATCTTGTTGGCTTCGGCGGTGACGTAGCCACGGCCTTTGCCGACGTAGATCGTCATCGCGAGGTGGCCTTCCGCGTTGAGGTGGGCGATCTCGAGGTCGCCGTTGACCACGCGGATGAGGGCCGGGCACACGAGGTCGGAGGCTTTGACGACGGTCGGGCCTTCGACATCGAGGGTGATGCGATGGATGTCGTTGGACTCGTCATCGATTTGGAGGACGAGGTCCTTGAGGTTGAGGATGATGCCGGTCACGTCTTCGTCGCAGCCGCGGATGGCGGTGAACTCATGACGGACGCCTTCGATTTGGACGGCATAGACGGCCGCGCCGGGGAGGGCGCTCAGCAAGACGCGGCGAAGCGCGTTGCCGAGGGTGATGCCAAAGCCACGCTCCAAGGGTTTGATGACGAATTTGCCATAGTGTTCCTTGGGATCGTCGATGACATTCACGACTTCGAAGGGCTCGAACGGGCTGGGGAGATTGGATTGAATTTCGGCGTTTTTAGCGGTTGCCATTTTTATTCCTCCTTTATGGTTAGAGCTATGTAGCGCGAAGCGCGGGATTAGCCGCGGGAGCGCTTGGGCGGACGGCAGCCGTTATGCGGCACCGGGGTCGTATCTTCGATGGAGAGAACTTGGAGGCCGACGGTGGTCAAGGCGCGGACGGCGGATTCACGGCCGGGGCCGGGGCCTTTCACTTCGACGTCGACTTGGCGGAGGCCCTGGTCGAACGCGGTCTTGCCAGCGGCTTCGGAAGCGAGCTGGGCCGCGAACGGGGTGGCCTTCTTGGCACCCTTGTAGCCGAGTGCGCCGGCCGAGGACCAGGCGATGACGTTGCCCTGGACATCGGTGATGGTGACGATGGTGTTGTTGAAAGAGCTGTGGATGTGCGCGACGCCCTTCGTATAGGAGCGTTTGATCTTCTTCTTGCGCGCGTTGGTTTTCTTCGCTTGTGCCATGTGATCTTACTCCTTACTTGGTGGCCTCTTTCTTGTTGGCGATGGTCTTCCTCTTACCTTTGCGGGTACGGGCATTGGTGCGGGTACGCTGACCACGGACGGGAAGGCCCTTCTTGTGGCGGATGCCACGGTAGCAGCCGATCTCGGTGAGGCGCTTGATGTTCAAGCTGGTCTCGCGGCGGAGATCGCCTTCGGTGTGGTGTTTGGCAACCTCAGCGCGGAGCGCGGTGAGCTGCTCATCGGAGAGGTCTTTGGTCCGAATGTCTTCGGAGACGCCGCAGGCGGCGCAGATTTTCTTCGCGGTCGTGTCGCCGATGCCATAGATGTAGGTAAGGGAGACGACGATGCGCTTCTCATTGGGGATATCAACCCCGACAATACGTGCCATGTTTGGTTAATTTTCCTTTCTGCTCAACCCTGGCGCTGTTTGTGCTTGGGGTTGGGGCAAATGACCATGACTTTGCCATGGCGCCGAATGACGCGGCATTTGTCGCAGATCGGCTTGACGGACGGTCTAACTTTCATAATTCTTTTGCTCCTAGTTAGGGTTAGTTCCTGTAGCGGAACGTAATGCGCCCACGTGTTAAATCGTAAGGTGAGAATTGGACGGTGACCCGATCACCGGGGAGAATTCGAATGAAGTTCATTCGGATTTTACCCGAAACGCAGGCTTGGACCACCGCTCCATTGGCGAGCTTCACCTTGAAGTTGGCGTTGGGGAGACACTCCAACACCGTCGCCTCGACTTCGATGCAGTCTTCTTTGCTCAAACGGTTTCCTCCTTTCATCAAAGCTTGGTCAATATCTCGCAGCCGTCTTTGGTGACCACGAGCGTGTTCTCATAATGGCTGGTGAGCCCGCCGTCTTTGGCGACGACGGTCCAACCGTCTTTGAGGACGCGGACATCATTCTTATGCTCGAAGATCATCGGCTCGACGCAGATGGTCATCCCCTCGCGGAGGATCGGCCCGGTGCCGGGCGTCCCATAGCAAGGGATGTAGGGATCTTCGTGCATATCGCGGCCGATGCCGTGCCCGGTATATTGCTGGGCGACGGAGCAGCCGTACTTCTTCGCGGTGGTCTCGATCGCATGACCGAGATCCCCCACGTGCGCCCCTGGTTTCACCAGGGCCATAGCATTATCGAAGCATTCCTTGGCGATTTCAATCATTCTTTTTTGCCGAGCGCCGATGATGCCGACCCCATAGGTCCGGCAGGCGTCGCCGCAATACCCGCCCTTCCTGGTGACCAGGTCGAGCGAGATGATGTCTCCATCGCGGAGGATTTTCTTCTCGGAAGGGATGCCGTGGAGGATGACCTCGTTGACGGAGGCGCATACCGAGGCGGGGTAGCCGTAGTAGCCTTTCTCCGCCGGTTCGGCCCCGTATTTCCGCATGACGCGCTCCACTTGTTCATCCAAGTAAGCGGTCGACACGCCGGGGACGACCAGAGGCCCCACTTCTTCGAAGACCAAGGCCGCCACGCGACCCGCCTCTCGCATGAGGGCGATTTCGCGTGGGGACTTGATGATGATCATTTAGAAGCCTCGAGGAGGGTTTGGATCTCCTTGAATAGGTTGTCGGCTCCGACCATGCCATCGAAATGGTGGTAGAGGCCTTCCTTCTCATAGAAATCGATGAGGGGTGCGGTCTGCTTGTAGTAGTTATCCAAGCGGACCTTGAGGGATTCGGCGTTGTCGTCTTTGCGCTGGATGAGCTCCGCGCCGCAACGATCGCAGATTCCTTCTTTCTTCGGCTTCATGTCGGTGATGTGGTAGGAAGCGCCGCATTTGGGGCAGACGCGCCGCCCGGCGATGCGACGGACCAATTCTTCGTCCGGCACGGAGATGTCGATCACGAGATCGATGGCCCGCCCGATTTCGGGGCCGAGGACCTTGAGGGCTTCCGCCTGCGGGATCGTGCGGGGGAAACCATCGAGGAGGAAGCCTTCCGCGCAGTCATCGCGGGAGAGGCGTTCCTTGACCAGGCCGATGGTCAATTCGTCCGGGACGAGGTCGCCCCGTTCGATGATCGCTTTGGCCTGAAGCCCGAGCGGCGTGCCCTGCGAGATCGCCTCGCGGAACATGTCGCCCGTGGAGATGTGCGGGAGCTTGAACGCATCGACGATGCGCTTGGCTTGGGTGCCTTTACCCGCTCCCGGGGGGCCCATTAGGATGATGTTTGCCATATCAGTAGGTGCCTCCTTGCACTTGTTCGAAGGATTTGCCGGCGAGCAAGCCATCGATTTGGTTGTTCAACTCGATGCAGACGCCGACGATGATGATCATCCCGGTGCCGCCGATGGCGAGCGACGTGTCGCTGCCGAAGACCCCGGAAAGGGTCAACGCGATCGGAAGCAAGGAGATGACGGCTAGGGCGATCGCCCCGATGCAGGTGACGCGGTTGAGGATCTTCGAGACATAACGCTCGGTTTCCTTGCCGGGTCGGACGCCGGGGATGTAGGAGCCGGACTTCTGGAAGTTGTCGGCGAGGTTCTCCGGGTCGATTTGCATCTGGGAGTAGAAGAAGGTGAAGGCGATGACCATCACCCCGTAAATAATCGCGCCCCAGGGCATTTGCCATGTCTCGCCGTCGAACCACGGCATGGTGTACATGGACGAATAATTGAAGATCTGCAGCCATTGGGCGCCCGCCGCTTCCGCGCTGATGAACGATGCGACGACCGAGGGGGCCATCATGATCGAAGAGGCGAAGATGACGGGGATGACGCCGGCGCTATTGACCTTGATCGGAAGGAAGGAAGCGCGGGCCATGGAAGCCGTTTGGCCGCTCTTGCCGGCGTGCTGGACGGGGATCTTGCGGCGAGCAAGCTCGAAGAAGACGACCCCGGCCGTGATGGCCAGCAAGGCGAGGATGTAGAGGAAGAATTGGAACGAGCCGCGGATCAGGGCGTTGCTGCCCATCCCTTGGTTCTGGGTGATCCACTTCCCCCACGCGGTGCGGATTTGGATCGGCAGGCTGCGTACGCAACCGGCGAAGATGATGACGGAGATGCCGTTCCCTAAGCCCTTTTCGGTGATCTGGTCGCCTAGCCACATGGTGAGCATGGACCCGGCGAGGAGGATCGTGACGATGTAGAGATAGGTGAAGAACCCATTGTCGACAAAGTCGATGTAGGAGGAATTCTTCATCGTTTGGATGATGCCATAGGCTTGCACCGCCCCGAGCAATAGGGTGAGGTAACGGGTCGCCATTTCGATCTTTTTGCGACCGTATTGACCCTGTTTGGAAAGTTCCGTCAGGGCCGGCAACACGTCTTTTGAGAGCAGCTGGACGATGATCTGCGCGGTGATGTAGGGGGATACCCCGAGCGCGAATATCGAGAAGTTCGATAGGGCGCCGCCGCCAAGCAGG
>Ga0247611_10003381_pt1 | contig 23733 bp, 27 predicted proteins | sample 177DNAGHGhighgp2_FD_192422 | JGI IMG/M metagenome (GOLD analysis project Ga0247611, IMG submission 192422) | Sheep rumen microbial communities from Palmerston North, Manawatu-Wanganui, New Zealand - 1770 DNA GHGhigh gp2 | ecosystem: Host-associated > Mammals > Digestive system > Stomach > Rumen... | reverse complement strand
CATGGGGCTGGACGGGGTGATGGGGTAAATCGCCGCGACTTCGGTAAACGCATACGATACATGGGCGGCCGCGTTATTGCCGTCCATGGTTTTGTAGTGTCTCTCCATACAGTCATCTCCATATCAATATAGTATTTGCCGTTGGATGCTTTTATTTTACCACGAAGCGAGCCTCTTGTAAACTCATAGCGGGCATAAAAATTCTCAGATTTTTGAAGGAACGTCTGTTGCCTTATTCGACATAAAAATGCATAAGTGGGGGAAACGCCCCCAAATTCGACGGGATTTTCCCCACATATGTGGGGCACGATGACTGATTTTTACCCTAAAAATCGCTCAAAACATTGACGATTGAACGAATATGTGTTAGAATGCAGCAAACGCAGGGCTCCCTGCCATCGTTTATTTTTGAAAAAAGAAAGGTGTTGACCATGATCTGTTTGCATTGCGGCAAGGCGATCGACGATGATCTGAAGGTCTGTCCCTTCTGCGGAAATCTGGTTGACGCGCCTGATGACGCATCCGCCTATCACGCCGAGGCTCCCGCCGATCCGCCCGATACCGACTATCCGTCCGATGAAAACGTCGACGACGGCCAGGATTTTTTTGACGAAAATCCCGTCTATCCCGAGGCCCGCAAGCCCAGAAAGCCCTTTTCCGCACCGGCCTTGTCCGGCATGCCGGCGCTGGTCCTGTCGGCCCTGGCCTGTGTGTTCAGTCTCGCGTGCCTCATCATGCTGCTTTCTCTGCGCTCAAGCCTGCGGGCGCAGAACAATGTGCTCACCGGCAGCGTCTCCGAGGTCCGAAACGCCGTCAACGCAGTCAATGACCGCCTGTACGAGCTGGACGACACCCTCTCGCGCGTGCAGTCCGAGGCATATAACCAGCTCGCCAGCCAGTCCATCGCCATCGTAAAGGACATCACCCCGCTCACCGGCCCCGTGGAGGCGGACCGCTACAACCGCATGTTCATCATCAACGCCAAGGGCAATCTGAGCGTGAACACGTCCTTTGACTGGCAGAAGTACAATGAATCCACCGGCGGCTGGGTCTCCGTGGTCTTCACGGGCGACGCCACCACCAATGAGCAGTACGGCCTGCGTCTGGAAAACAGCTTTGACCGCACCGAGGATACCTACACTACCATCCTCTGGGCAAACGGCATCAAGCCCGAGGCCAGCGGCACCTATCGCTGCGTCATCACCGACGCCACCGGCATCACCAAGACCAGCGCCGAGGCCACCGTCTCCGTCAACTGATCTTCCCGTGAAAGCACGAAGCACCCCCGAAGCGTTCCGCCTCGGGGGTGCTTTCGTATGCGCTGTTTACAGATAGCGTCCGTCGACGCAGCCTTCACCGTAGGCGGTGAAGACATGGCACCACTGGATGCCGTCGCGGTAGATGACCTGCCCGTCGGTGACCAGGTAGTCGCCCATGGTCAGGGTGTAGAGGATGGGGCCGTTGGGATAGGGGCGTACGGGCACCGGAATGTTGCCGATGTTGTATTTCTTGCCGCCGCTGACCGTGTCAAGCTCGCCGTCTTTCAGTTTTTCGATTTCTGCCATTGTGGTTTCCCCCTTGATGAAATGTTTTCTTTCTCTGGTTGTACCCAGTATAGCAAAGGACAGAAGAATATGCAAATAAAGAATGCTTAAGATTCTTTCTCGACCGTTCTCGCTCTTGACAGGTATGTTAAAATAAGGACAGCATTCCGAATACGGATTGGAGAGGAGTTATCATTATGCCGCGTCCGAAAGGTTCCAAAAACAAAAAGACGCTCGCCGCTGTTTCCGCGCAGGCAGCCACCGAGATCGACAGCAGGATCGCCGCCGTGGAGGCCGAGATCGAGGAGCTGGGCGAAAAGCTCAAGGCCAGAAAGGCCGAGCTGAAAACGCTTGCCAGGGAGAAGGCCAAGGCCGATGCTGCCGCTGCCGCAAAGAAAGCCGAGGAAGACAAGGCCGCCATCCTGGCCGCTGTCGAAGCCTCCGGCAAGAGCCTGGAGGAGATCCTGGCTCTGCTCAAATAAACAGCACACGGGGGACAGAAATGCCCCTCGTTTTTGTTTTGGGCCTGCTCCCCACAAAGGAGAAGCAGGCCCTGTGTTCTTTTATTCCCGGCTCATTGCTGCCGTCCGCGAGCACTTCATGCGTTCAGCGCCCGGAAGCTTGAGGCATTGGCTTTGTAGAGCTTTTTGAATACTTTATAGTTGCGTTCGTATACTTCTTTATTCTGCGGATCGGGAATGTAAGCATGGTTTGGTTTTACAAGCCGACGCGAAAGCTCCATCACGTCCTCTCCCCGGATGCCCGCCGCGACGGTAAGCGCGGCGCCGATCGCGCCCACCGACTGGGTGTTGTCGATCGTCTCGATCGTCCGGCCGGTAATATCGGCCAGCATCTGGCAGGTAACGGGCGAGAGCGCGCCGCCGCCGACAAAGCGGATCGGGTCGGAGGTTTTTACCTTCTTCGCCTCGCATTCCAGCAGCCAGCGCAGGTGATAGCAGATCCCCTCCATTACGGCGCGAATCATGTCTCTCTTGCCGCTTTCGACACGGATATTGAAAAACATGCCCCCGGCTCGGGAATCCTCAAACGGGCAGCGGTTGCCGTGCAGCCACGGGGTGAAGATCACGCCGTTTGCGCCGGGCGGGACCTTGCTGATCTCTGCGGAGAGATAATTATAGAGGCTGTGATATTTGTTTTCCACATCGGTGACTTTTGTCTGGTTCAGATAAACGCCGATCTCATCCAGCGCAAGATGATTCATGACCCATTCAAAGCACTTTCCGGCGGTTTCCAATTCGGCGTAATAGTTAAAGTAACCGTGCCTGGCCGACAGAGTGCCAGTAATCATCGCGCTGATGTCAGCCGCCTGATGATCCAGACAGGTCGAAACCCATCCGGATGTTCCGACATAGATATAGGTGTCTCCCGGCCTTGTGCTTCCGGCGCCGATGTTGACGAAGGTCACATCCCCGCCGCCGCCGAAAACCGGGATCCCTTCCGGGAGGCCAAGCTCCTCCGCGGCCTTTTCTGTCAGGCCGCCGACGAAATCGGTGCAGTCGATGATCTCCGGCATGTGCTCGGGCCTTACCCCGTACATTTTCAGAAGGCCCTTGTTCCAGCCCTCTTTTCCCTTGCGCGTGTCATAGAGGAAGGTCGCAAACGCGGTATCGGCGGTTCTTATGATTCTGCCTGTGCAGCGTGCCGTGAGATAGTCGCCGACATCCAGCCATTTATACATTCTGCGGAAGACCTCGGGCTCGTTGTTCTCCACCCACTTGTACTTCCAGACCGGGTCCTTGGCACTGACTGAGGCGGCATAATTCACGGCCAAATTCCGCGCAAGCTTAAACACATCGCAGCCGGACACCTTGATAAGCCCCTTGCCCATACAGTCCTTGTATTCCCTGACGCCCCTTTGATCCAGGTAGTTCATCGGCCGCCTGAGCGCCCTGCCGGATTCATCAACGAAAACCGCACCCTGCATCTGGGAGCAAAAGGCCATGCCCTGTATGTCCCCGGGCCTGACATCCGATTTTTGAAACAGCTCCCTTGTGGTGGCGCAAAGGGCCGACCACCACTCCTCCGTATCCTGCTCGGCGCCGCCGTTGGCCGTGATATAGAGCCCGTAAGAGGCCGAAGCGCCTGCCACAAGCTTAATCTCCGAGGCGATCTCAAACAGGCCGGCTTTTACGTTGCTGGTTCCGAAATCATAAATGATGATATACATGTATTTATCCTTATGTCTGCCCGGCGTTCCGTGCATCTGCGGAGCGCAGCGGAAGCCGGTCAGTTGTTCTTTTGCGCACCCTTTTCAAACCATTTCGCCGTATACTTGAAAAGCATCGGGTACAGGCCGATATCTGCGAAGATCACCAGGGTGTAGCGCGCCGTGCGGACGAGCATGGCCGACATGGCGGCAGAGTTCAGAAACTCCTTGGAGAAGGGCAGCTTGAGCAGCTCGTTGAGGCCGAAGAAAACCGCCACGCCGCCCGCGACCCGAAGCACCGAGCGCAGCGTACCGCGGATGTTTTCAAATCTGACGTATTTCCGCTCATACAGATCGCCCAGGATGAAGCCCAGCAGCATCCCATAGCCCGAGAAAAAGTCCTGACTGTCGCAGTAGAAAAAGCCGGGCAGCCCGATGAGCAGCAGCACGATATAGAAATGTCTGTCATTGTTGATCTTATTGCGCAGCCAGGGCACCGCAACGATGATCACGAGGCCCAGAAGCCAGCCGACGATCACGTCCGTGGGATAGTGTACGCCCAGGCAGAAGCGGGACACGCCGACCAGCAGCGGCAGGACCACGCCGATCACCGCAAGCACTTTGCTTGACTTTTTGAAAACCGCGGCAGAGCCATAGACGGCCACTGCGTTGGTGGCGTGTCCGCTCGGGAAGGAGAATTCCTGGGCGGCGATGTTGTAAATATCCGCGTCCTTTTTTATCGGCTTGAGGCATTTGATCTCGGGCGTGTCAAAATAGGGCCTGCGGCGGTCGAAGACGTTTTTGATCATGGGATTTGCCACCAGGCCGACCAGCACGTTTATGCCTACAAAACGCCCGAAGCGCTTGTCATAGCACCAGTACAGAAAGCCGATCACGGCCACGCAGGCCAGTTCCTCCCCGAAGGCGGAAAGGAAAGAAGCCAGCGACGTTCCGAAGCTTCCCATATGCGCCTGCAGCCAGATGATCAGGGAAACCTCCCAGTCAAAGAAAAAAGTATTGCCGACCAATTCCATACTCTTTGCCTCCTATGCAAAGTTTTTTTATTTGGTATTGCTTGGACATCATACCATATATTTGACTGTGATGCAACAAACACAGGCAGAAAAGAGCGGTATAAAAACAACAGATCCGGAATCCGGTTCCGGATCTGCCGCTATTGCAGTATTCGTTTCTATTGCTGTTGATCCTGCGCCTGACGGGGCATTTCCTCGTCAGCCGCTTTTAGCTCCCAGAGCACAAGATCTCCCAGCACGATGCGCTGCACATCGTCGATATTGATCGCGCTGCCCCAACCACAGTGGAGATTGACCACGCCGTTTTCAAAGGGGCAGGTCAGTGCGCCGCCGGTGGAAAACACCGAGCCGTCGGAGAAGATGAGCTTTGCGTCGATGCAGACCCTGTCCTCCAGGATACTCCACGGCCTGTAAGCCTCTTGATCTGCACCCGGCGTGTGGAAGGACGCTGCGTCCTCATAGCGCACCTTCCAGACCGCGCTGAACGGCGTCAGCTCCAGCCCGACGATCTCGATCGTCTTATCAAGCTCTTTATCGTGGTATTGCGCAGGGCCGAAGTCAAAGCTCCTTGTCTGTTCATCCGTCAGTTTGAAGGGAACAGGACCGAAGGTATGGGAATCATTTTCACCGACGATCATATGGACTTGAAGCGGGACGCTGTCCGTGCCCAAATGAGACATTGCCTTTTCGATGAACTTCACATCCGCATAGCATTGCAGGGTCAGGGTCTGCGTTTCTTCGTCGTATGCGTATTCCTGCACGGCATTCCGGATCGCCTCTTCACCGGACAAGTTAAGTGTCACCGGAAGCTGAGGACCGGCAAATCCGCCGATCTCCGTGCCGGCAATGTTCCAGGCAAACCGGACATTGCTGGGAAAACGTGCGATGTCTTCTTTTTCCACAGGGGAAACATCGACATAGATCCGCTGCTCAGTCCCGTCGTTGACAGCGGAGAGCAGAATAAGGCTTGCCGCGCTCCCGGCCTTCTCCTGCTGCGTCACATCGTATTCCATATAGCTGCTTGCGTTGTTTTCTTCAATCTTCAAATCGCTTCTCAGATCCTGCTGTCTGGAGATATGGACACTCCATACCGCATACGCCGCGGCACCCAGCGCCAGCAGAAGCGCCGCCGCAAGCGCGAGCGTGAATATGCGTTTTGATGTTTTGCGTACTGTGTTTTCGTTAAAATAAAGCTTTCCGGCCATGACTATATCCTCCTCATGAATGCCGTTCATAGCGCGCAGAAGTGTCAGTTCGTCCAATATAAGCCCTCCTTCTGTAATGCTTCCCTCAGCTTCTTTCGTGTGCGAAACAGGCTGCTTTTGACCTTTCCCTGACTGCAATGCAGTTTCTCGGCAATGTCCGCAACAGGCACGAGATACCAGTAGCGCAGGACAAAGATCGTCCTGTCTGTCTCTTTTAAGTCCGCCGTGAAGCGCCCGATCAGCTTTTCCAGTTCTTTTTCCTCCAGAACTTTTTCGGGACTTCTTCCGTCGGGGATGCACTCGCTGAGTTCCTCCAGGGCAAGAGACGCTTCGCCTCTGCCGCGCTTGATTCTGTTTTTCGCCTTGATCGTATTGATGGCGAGGTTTCTTGTGATACAGCCGAGAAATGCCGATAAGACCGTCGGGCGCTCGGAGGGCATACGGTTCCACGCGCGAAACCAGGTGTCGTTCACGCATTCCTCCGCGTCCTCGTTTGTCCCGCAGATATTAAAGGCAATCGTGCGGCAGTATCTGCCGTATTTTTGTTCCGTTTCCGATATGGCCAGATCGGAACGCTTCCAGTACAGATCAACGATTTCTCTGTCTTCCATACGGAACCTCCTTCTTTTCAAGAGCTCTCACCTATATAGACAACAGAACGCGGAAAAAGTTTTAAATTGCTTTTCGTCTTTTAAAATGACTTGCGGCGGGGAATGCTCCCCGCCGCTGTTATAACCATATTCTGATCGCTGCTTATTCCCACTCGCCAAGCAAATCCCGACTTTAACTGCTTTTGTTTAGGGGATTTGTCTCGACGTGACTCCGGTTGATTCCCATTATCCTCAACCTATGGGGTCTACGGACTTTTGCTATCAAAAAGCTATCATTGCTGCTATCACTGGCCCGAATTTTCTTTCCGCTTTTTCAAAACCGCTTCAACCTGTGCGATCAGTTGCTCTTTGTTTGGAATATACAGCACATAGCGCGAGGCGAAGATGTTGTTTGACAGCCCGCCCAAGGCGTATTCTGCCGTGATGCTGTCCTTCTCGGTGCACAGAATAATCCCGATCGGCGGATTGTCGTCCGGATCGTTGACCTCGGAGGCATAGTAATTCAGATACATATTGATCTGCCCCGCGGCTTCCGGCGTCAGCTTTGTGGTCTTCAGCTCGATCAGCACGTAGGCGCGGAGGATCTTGTTGTAAAACACCATGTCCACATAGTAGTGGGTGTTGTTGATCGTCACCCGCTGCTGCGTTCCGACGAACATGAAGCCCCGCCCCAGCTCCAGCAGAAATTTTTCGATCTGCTGTACCAACGCCCGCTCAAGATCACTCTCCAGCATAGGTTTGTCTTCAGGAATGCCGAGAAATTCAAACACATACGGGTCGCGGATGAGATCAGACGGTTCAGCGATTTCAATTCCTTTCTCTGCCAAAGCCAGCACCTGTTCCTTGCTTGCGTCCCCGCGGGAGAGCAGAAGACGCTCGAACAGGGAACTGTCGATCTGACGTTTAAGTTCGCGCACAGACCAGTTGGAATTGACCGCTTCCTTCTCATAAAAGCTGCGCTTGGCTGGGTCTGAAATCGTGAGCAGCTCACAATAATGCGACCAGCTCAATTTGCCAGACAGCGTCTGGCATTTTTCGTAGGTCAGATAAAACGAGCGCATGTTTTGCAGATTTGCACGCGAAAAGCCCTTGCCAAACTCGTTGGTCAGCGCTTTTGACAGCTCCTTGAGTGTCTGCTTTCCGTAGTCGGCCCGCTCCGGCACGGTCTGCTCATACTCGGCAATGATGCGCCCGATATTCCAATAGGTGCTCAGAAGCTCATTGTTCACCTGCCGGGCGATATTGCCCTGGGACGATGGTAGGCAATCACTAATTTGCTATGCGCAGAAACATGGAGTAACAAAGGCTGCGATCCGCTACCGCACAAATCGTCAATACATCTACCGCTGGATGAAGAGATTTGACGGCACACTGCAAACACTGGAGGATCGTTCACATCGGCCTCACAACCATGTAAAGCAAGAGATCAAGCTCATCGATGACATGCGCCGGAGAAACCCTTACGCCGGCTTGGTGGTGTTTTGGGTGAAACTGTGGCAACGTGGGTACACCAGATCCATATCTGGCCTGTATAGGTTTTAAGGAAAAGAGATCAAATGGAGTTTAAGCTGCCGAATCCAAAGAACCTTCCCAAAAAGTATAAAGCAGCAGACTATCGATCGATGTGAAATACGTCCCCGCATCATGCTTGGTTGGAACTGCTGTTGAGGATGTTAAAGAGAACGGTGGTTATTATTAGCGGTACACTTTCATGGATGAATACAGCCGTTTTCGCTATCTGGAAGCCTTCAAAGAGCACAATTCTTATTCTTCCTCACAGTTTATTAAGCACTGCGCGAAACGCTTCCCTTATGCTCTTGAGTACGTTCAAACAGACAACAGCCCGGAGTTTACCAATCGGCTCAACTCATAATGCTCGGACAAGAAAATGCTCTTTGAAGTGACTTTAATGCAGCTCGCTATTCAGCACAAGCTCATTAAGCCGTATGCGCCCAGACACAACGGCAAGGTCGAGCGCAGCCACCGCAAAGACAATGAATACTTCTATGCTGACCACAAGTTCTTTTCTTTCAACGACTACCAGAAACAGCTTGCTGTCTGGAATAGAAAGAATAATGAATTCCCTATGCGTCCTCTTAACTAGCTCTCTCCAAAGCAGATCCTATTCTCTTTCCCTAATTCTGTAACACATCATTGACAAACCAATACAAAATCTTCATGGCAAATGTCAATATACCATTGACTTTTGCTTGAACAAATTATATAATATAGAAAAGTTGTAGCAGCCTCGGGAATACGAACGAAAACGATGTATGCATATGCACACAAGCTTCCCGGAACAGAGGCGGCTACATTTTTACTTCATACATGGCAGGAAAGGAAATGAAATCGAATGGATACTTTTGTGGGCGCTGAATATGTTATTGCCAATGCGCTTATTGCGTTGAGCAAGAAGGGGCAAGATTGTATTTCATACAGCAGGCTGAGAAATATTGGCGTCAAAATTCAGCAGTATTGCAACAGAGAGGGAATTGACGCTGTAATACTCACATCCAGTGATAAAATAAACACAGCGATTTACGATTTTTCGGACTATTTCGAGTATATCGAAACTGACGGCGATACGAACAATCCAATGATTCGCATACGCAAAAATACACCAATTACGCAACTCGAAAAAAGATTCGTCGGATACTTGCCGGTGGATATTATTAAGATGTTGACAGCAAAAATCGAGGAGTTTGTCGCGTAGGAAATTCTAAATTATTGTGTGGTGAGCACATTGAGGCGTTGCCCCTGTACTGGTAAAAGGCCAGAACAAGGGCAAGCCTCTTTTTTTGTTGCATCAGGGCATATTAAAGTGCTTTCTCAGAAAGTCAATAAAATCGGCACCCAAAGTATCATTTCCTTGTAAATTCTCCGCCGTTGTATACAAGTAGAAGAGTCGGGGCAACTCATGATTTGCTTCCTTAGCCTGTACTGATAAAACATCCGTCAGCGGGACGATTCCAGATTCAAGCTGAATGCATATGTCGGCGATAGATAGCTTCTTATAGCCAGTCTGAAAACGGTTCGTAAATAGAAGCATAAACTCAAAGTCATGTAGACGCTTTTCCGTCCGAAAATCTGAAAAAATGCGACACAAATCCGCTGCCCTTTGATAGGATTCCTTCCAGCCGGGTTCTGTGGCTTGCTCCACGCGAGATGTCAACTCATCCATCGCTGCTTGGTTGATGATTGCTGCGCCGTTGACTTGAATTGAGTCCGACAAGCTTCGAAGATCTAAAACAATCTGATTAAACACATCCTTAGACAAAATTTTGTTGACTAGGTGCTCGAACGCCGCTTCCGTCTTCCAGAGAGGTTTGAGTCGTTTACTTCGAGAAAAGAACTGTTGCGCTATTGGCTCGTTACACTCGTTTTTTATATAGGAAATAATATCATCATCGCAGAGAAGCTTCAGTGGATGTACAAGACCCGGCATTCCCGTTGTCGAAAGTGCTTCGCGAGTAAAAACTGTCGGAATCGATCGGTCGAGTCCGCGCATATAGCTATCATAAAGTCGTAGAAGGGAATCGACGATCTGGCAATCATACAGAATAGCCGGGTGACTTTGTATCCATCTTCGCTCCTGATCATTAGCATAGATAACGTTTTCGATGACGCTGAGGGCGCCCTTCATATAAACGGCCTGATATTTTCCATCGGGTAGAGGACACACTGTAAAGTTGGACAATAACCGGTCAATATCCAATGACATACTCCTGTAACCAGTCACAAAAGAATCTCTACTGATATAGTCCAGCTTATCCACATCAATGATGTCGCCATTAAGCAACTCAATCACTGCATTTAAAATAGTTGAATATGCCTGTGAAAATGTACAGTCTTGTCCATATTTTGCTCCAATAATGCAGCGGACAAACAAATCTCTGTCTATTTCGATTGAGTACCGTTTGCACAGCTCAAGACCAATCAGTGCGCTCATGGCCTCGTGTGGTTTTCCGGTTCCACTTTTGCCTTGCTTCAAATCCAAGAAAAACTGAAGGCCTTGCTTCTCATCGTCGTTTTTCGGCTTATAGTTTGCATCTAATGCGTACTCGGGCACGCCCACCGCAATGGCAAGCTCCCTAACAAAATCAATGCCTTTATTATAAAATTCCTCGCCTGTATGAGAAAAGGGAGAGTGCCCAACGTCGTGCAGTAGACAGGCTGACAGAAAAGTGCAGCGAACAGTCTGCCAAGAGTCCCCCAGTAGGCTCTCGTCCTGAGAGATAATGTTTTTCTCAAAAAAATCAATCGCCTTGTTACCTAGACAAAACACTCCCAGAGAATGGACAAAACGATTGTGCAAAGCGCTTGGATACAGTGCTTGGTAACTGGTTTGCCGGATATTTCTGAGCCGCTGAAATTCAGGAGTATCCATCAAAATGGCGAGATAGCCCGGTACTTTGATGTACCCGTACATTGGGTCTCGAATTACTTTATCTTTTGCCATAAAAAGCGCCCCCCGACAAGATCGATTTATTATATTTTAGCGTATTTCCTGAAAATAGTCAATCTATAAGAACAATTTGAAAAGCGAGTGACCGGCTGGCAAAGCAGATGGCGGCGCAGGAGGGCATCACTGAGCAGTTCAAGGCCAGCGACCAGATGGCATGCGTCGGTGCGTTGGGTTGCGTCTGCGAAATAGTGAAGAAAGCGACTAATTTTTGTTAATGATGTGGGCGGCAAGCCAACACCTGCCGCCGCACGGCGTTTACCTTTTGTTTAAAACAGCTTGTGAAAGATAGCCGACTGAACTAAAGCTATAGTCATAAGCGAATAGACATAGGAAATCAACACTTCATAGCAAACTTGACTGCTTTGAGAGCCTCGCACCATTTGTCTCGGATTCCTTTAAACAGTAGAAAAATGTAATACCCTATGCAGGCACCAACGGTGTTTGTAATCAAATCGTTTATATCCGTTGAGCCACACCCGAACATCTGAACGAACTCGACAGAAAGCGAGAGCAAAAATCCGTACAAGGACACTTTTCCAATTCGATCATAACATCTGTAAAGCATTGGAAGAAAGAATCCCAAGAGCATAAACAGAAATATGTTTAACATTGTGTCAACCGGCCCTCGTATCATATCAAAAAGGGGAGCCAAACAATTTGAGGAAAAAACGCTTTATCCACCAAATACCTGTCATCGTCAGTAGACCACTGCAGGCGTCAGCGCAGGACGGTATCAATCTTGTGGTTGCCCTTCTCTCCCGCTGTGTACAAGTGACTATGAATACTTTCGATGACATGTTCGGCGTCGAACAGACGGTTGAAGCAGTAGTACAGTGTCCTCTGATCCGAGCTTCTGGATGCCACTGAGAAATTGACCAAGTCATCGCCCTTGATCATGTAGGTACTGCCATCGAAAAGACGAGTTTCAGTCTGTCGTCGATGACCTCTTGCACACTTGGAATATTAGCAGATTGTCAGGCCAACGGGAGAAATTATTGTTTTGATCCCATTGCCGGTCAATTCGCGGACTGAAAATTTTCCTACGCAGGAATAGTCAGTTCTGCTGTAGGCCAATCACGCGGATTCATGTCATCCTTTATTCCAGTTGCATTGCGTTGACGCAAGCAGACAGAGCCTGTTTCCCCATTAAGCTGAAACAGGCCCTGCTTTTCTTTTTATTCCCAGCCCATCTTGCGGCGGCAGTTGCCGTCCACGTCATAGCTGTAGTAGATATTGCCGCCGGTGAAGCCCGGTGCGTCGTCATTGTCGTGATGGATCTCCGCCGTCAGGCGGCCAAACTCGTCGTACTCGTAATCGCTGATACTCACCACATTTCTTGTGCGGGTTTCACTGTGAAGAATACGACCATTCTCATCATAGCTGCTGACGATCTCGTTGCTCATAACACCGCCGTCCCACCAGGTCTCCCGGACACAGTTGTGGTTTTCGTCGTATTCATATCGCATCTGACGAACCTGATCCGACATGATCCTGCGCTCAATCAGATCCCCGTTCTCAGTATAGTCCATCTCAATCCATTTCAGCATACTCTGATCCGGCGAATCCACATGTGCCGTAAGAATCCCCTCATGATTTGTGTATCCCTTTGCCTCAAGCGGAACGCCGAAGAGGTCGAAGATCGTCCTACCATACTGATATGCCTGCCACATCCCAAACTGCCAAAAGGCATTGGCACCACTGGCCGCGGTAAAGACAAGGTCGCGGCTCCCGTCGGTGTACGTGAGGTACAAGGGATTGAAACGCGAATCCCCGGCGTCAAAGGAATCAATATCACTGTCCCTCAGCATCAGCGTCAAAGCCTCAAGGGCGGCAGGATCGGAGACGGTGTAGGTCTTTCCGTCCTGCTGGACATATAGGGATGCAGACGCCAGATCCTTTACTTCGTTCTTCATCCATACCCAGTCCGGATTCTCCTCCGTTCCAATATTCTTTGACATGTCCTTTTTGGGGATCGGCAGCATGTCGAAGGACTCCAGTGCCAGCGGCAGGCCGTTTTCATCTCTCGTCACACAGACGCTGCGGCAGTAGACAGTGCCCTTGTCGCTTGGCACTGTGCGCCAGTTGACAGGCTTGACCGGCGTTCCGGTAAAGCTGATCCAGCCGATTTCTGCCCTGCCCCATTCAATGCTGTAATCCACAAGATGGAAGTCCTGAATATAAGGCGCGATCTGCTGTTCATAAACGGCGGAGATTGTGGGTTTCAGATTCGCTTGGCTCTCCGGAATCATGCTCAGGTCAATGTCGGGATTCGTGAGGCGGTCGAAGGCGCTTTCGCTGCTGTACTGGTGATAGGTGAACTCTCCGTCCATGCCGAGGGCGGGATCGTCCAGCGCTGCCCAGTTGAAGGAATCGGCAATGGCCTCGAGGTCTTCATGACTCAGTGCAAAGCTCACGAACTTATCCCCCAGGCCGTCCAGCCTGCCGTCGTTGAAAGAATCGGCCCAGCCGGATTTGGCGACGGACACCACCACAAAGCTGTCCGTCCTGTCGAGAATCAAAAAAGCCCCGTGCGCAGAGTCGGAGATGGTGAGCGTCTGGCCGTCAGACGTCGCGTGCTGCCATTCCGTATAATCATTGGGATCTCCCGCGTTCATGGTCACATAGCCCAGCACGCCCTTCATCGCCCGACGGAACTGATACGGGATCACGACCTTGGCTCCCCCTTCGGGGGAATTGTCGCCGGTGTTCACATCAGCGACTGAGAGGGTTCCCGTCGAGAACAGCGTCCCGTCGAACTGAAAGCTGCCGCTTGTGTAAACATAGCCTCCGCCGTAGTCGTTTTCAAAAGCCTCGTTTCCGCGCGTGAGCTTGCCGACACCCGCCGCTTCATAGAAGCTACGCTCATCGGGCGGGGTGCTCAGGGCTCCCAGGCGTTTCAGACCGTATTTGCCGCACAGCGCGTCGATCTCGTCCGCCATCTCTTTTGTGGTCACGCCGTAAGGGCCATAGTCTTCCATAAGGTCAATGGCCTCCTGCGCGTCAAAGGGATCATTGCGGTGGGCGTCGTAATAACTGAGCCACTCGGAAAGCGCATGGCCCTCCGGACTGTCGCTCAGGCCCTCCATGCTCAGCATCTTCATGCCGAAAAGGCTGCCTGCCCGCATATTGCCGAGGCCGACAAGCCCGGCCGCATAGGCAGCGCCGATCAGCAGAGCCGAAAGCACCGCCGCGATCAGCACGATACGGACGATTTTTCCCGCGCCGCGTTTCCTCTCGCGGAGCTTATAGCCAAGCGCCTTGCGCGTGCGCTCCAGAAGCGCGTCGTCCATGTCGTTCAACGCAAAGAGGAGCATTTCTTCATTCAGCATAATCCTTCCTCCTTCAGATAATCCTGCAGCTTTTTCCGGGTGCGGTGCAGCATGGTGCTGACCTTGCCCGGCGTGAAACCAAACTTCTCGGCAATCTCCTTTACCCCGGCCATATACCAGCACCTGGCAAGGAAAACCTGCGCTTCTGTCTCGTCAAGACCAGCGAGGAAACGCCGCAGGGCTTCGCTGAGCTCTTTCAACTCTACACGCTTCTCTAAATCTGTCCCATCGGGGACGACTTCAGAAAGCTCGTCCAAGACCAGCGCTGTTTCTCCGCCGCCGCGACGCAGGACGTTCTGTTCACGAAGCCGGGTAAGGGAAAGCCATCGGGTGAGCTTTGCCAGATACGGTGCAAGCACTTTCGGACGATTCGATGGCATGGAGTTCCACGCGCCGAGCCATGTGTCGTTGACACATTCCTCCGTGTCCTGCGTATCCGACAGAATGTTATAAGCAATGGTGTGACAATAGGGGCCGAACTTTGCGGCGGTCTCCGGGATTGCGTCCTCAGAGCGCTGCCAGTACAACTCCACAATCTTTGCGTCCTCCAATCCACTGCCTCCTTTCTGTTTTTTGTCTCACCCTAATAAAAGCGTTTTGCAGGAAAATCTTACAGAAAAAAGAAAAATTTTTAGAAGGGCAACAGAGCCTGATCCTCTGTAAGAGAGAAACAGGCTCAATGTCACCTAACATATCCGGCGCTCTTAATCCGTTTCACGGTGAAACGGATTCCGCTCCAAGCTGTGGGAACGAATATGTCGTTCCCATTACGGTTATGGACTTTACTTTGCTGATATCAATGGTCGCATCCCAGTTTGATGTTAGTGTCACAACGCCGTTTTCATACGGCGCGGCTGCGCTGGGTGTCAACTGCTGCGTACTCCCGTCCTCGAAGGTCAGATATGCGCTTGACAGGATCTCATCTTGGAAGCCGATCCACTGGAGCTGTTTTTCAAAACCTTCATGAAATCCCTCATCATTCGGAGACAAATTATGAAGCTTCTCCATGTCATCATAGGTCACTTTCCACTCTACGCAGTTTGCGGAAAGCCGAATATCAAGGATATTCAGATTCCCGTTATCCGCCGGGTTAACAAGGTGGATAGGCTCTGAAAGCACAAGAGAAATGAATGCTGTATCGGAAGCCTCCAGTATTACCGTACCATAGTCCTCCAGATACACGGGGGAATAATTAGCAGTATAATCCTCGATTGGCGTGTCAAAATCAGTCCAGACCGAAGGCCCGTCCAGGCATCGTACCGAAAAATATACCGGTTTTGAAAAATCGACGGTCTTGCGATAGACCGAGCACATCAGCATCAAACTTTCCGTCTCACGGTCATAGGAGTGTTCCATCAGGATCGGCAGGAACCAGTCCGGGTCAACCACTTCAAATGTTACCCAGCTTTGAACACCGTTTTCATCGGGCAGTCCGGTCTGGGAACTTCTGGTGACCATGTGCTCCGCCTCATGACCTTCTGTGTAGGGAACCGGATTTGAGAAGCTTTTATGCACAGGAGAGTCAATTTGACCGGCCGTATACCAGCTGTTCTCCGGAATCGGTTCATTGCTTGCAGCATATGTGAACTCTATCTCCATATTTCCGAAGAAAAAGCGACGTGCAATTTCCTCCGGGACGGGAGAAACGCTGAAATAGATTTCCTGATGGTCGCCGCGCTGTATGGACGAAATCAGCTGGATTTGCGGTTCTGTTTTTGGAGCGGCTTTGCCCTGTTCCTCGCTCTGTATTAGCTCTGGATATTCCGTATAACCGCTTACCGTATTTTCCTGTATTTGCAGCTGTGCTTTGATCCGCTCCTGTCGGGCTGTGTGAATACTGCTGATGGCATATGCAGACGCACCCATCAGGGCAGTAATCACGGCTGCGATCAAGATAATTCTAAAGATTTTCTTTGTTCTCACTGCTTTTTGCTTCATGGCTTGGACCTCCATTGTTTTTCGATCCACCATGGTAAGAAAGCGCTCATCAATCTGTGTTAAAGCCCTGTTCAGTCGGAAGTCATTCATACGGTGATTCCCTCCTCCATCAGTCTGGATTTCAATGCTGATCTGGCCTTTGTCAGCATGTATTTTGTTTTCCCTTCCGGCAAACCAAACTGCTCGGAGACTTCTTTCACAGTATGCGCGTAATAATACCGGGAGAGAAAAACGCAGCATGTCAGGGGCTCAAGCTCTCCGAGAAAGCGGTTTAGGATTTCTGTGAGTTCACTCTCTTCTAATACTGACTCGGCGCTGCCGTGCGGATCGGGAAGGCACGCTTCCAGTTCCTCCAGCATTGCAACGGTTTCCACGTTTCGCTTTTCTGCCGCATAATATTGAAGTCTATCAAGGGAAAGGTTTCGCGTGATGCGGGAAAGGAAATGCTTCAACACCTTGGGACGAGTCGGCGGAATTGCGTTCCATGCCCGGAGATATGTGTCATCCACGACCTCTTCGGAATCCTCCAGACTGTTTAAGATTCGATAGGCAATGCTGCTCAAATAGGAACCATATTTTTTTGAGGTATTCTCTATGGCTGTCTCAGATCGTTGAAAGAATAGATCGATGATACCGCTGTCTTCCACGATGTTTCCTCCTTCGTTTCTGTAAGGTCCTTACACCTATATAGACGGAGAAATTTCTGAAATGGATGAAGTTTTGAGAAAAATTTTTTACAGCATTACAGCACATCCTCAAAGCTTTGGAGCCTGCTTCCCCATCAAGGGAAACAGGCTCCGAAATGTGTTTCAGTTCTTTGTCGTGCCTAAGATTTCTTTTGCCATCTGTGTGAGGGTATCAAAGGAGATTCCCGATGCGTACATGTCCATCAGGGTATAGTTTACGCCGTCCATCACAAAGTCGGCAAAGGCCATGTCGTATTCCATGATCTCATCCGAACCCCAGGAGATGTAATAGTGTCCGGCGGACTTGCGGGTGAGGTCATCTTCTGTCTGTTCATAATTGCCCGGGACGACCTTGTAATGGTCAAGGTTGAGGTTTACGGTCACACCGTCCACTGTCCGGCGCTCGCTGGGCTTGGGCGCTTCGCCGCCGCCTTCCAGTTCCAGAACCGGAGTGAGATTGAGGATAATGTCCGGCTCGTCTGGCTTGGTGTAAGTTACATGGACACCGTAGTATTCCTTCAAAACTTCGTTGCCGTCTCCATACACGGCCTCGCCGTCCACGCTCAACTTCGAGAAAACGTATCCATTGGGAAACTGTGCGGGCGCTGTCACGGAGTAGCCCACATCCTTTTCAATCTTTGACAGCTTCTCCAAAGTGTCATACTCTGCTGTCTTCGGCATACGGTGGGTGCCTGTGAAACGGGGAATCCCCGACAGCGCATAGGCCGCAGCGCCCAGCGCAAGAATAAGTGCCGCTGCCAATGCAATCGCTAAAATCTTTCTTTTTTTCACCTGTACGATCCTTTCCGGGGGCGTCAAAGCATCTCCGGGCGCATAGCGGATCGCTTCGGCAATGAATCTGTCATCAAGCTCAGAGAGAGTCTCAAATGCCTGTTCCCGGTTCATACGACAAAGCCCTCCTTTTGTAAAGTGTTCCGCAATTTCTCACGGAGGCGGAAAAGACGCACGGAGACACGGTTTTCCTTTGTGTTCATCGCGGCGGCAATCTCTTTAACAGGATCGGCAAACCAGTAGCGCCGGACAAAGAGATAGCGGTCGTCATAGTCGAGCGTGGACAGAAAGCGGTTGATTGCGGCTGCCAGTTCCTTTTGGGCATAGTCTTCTTCCACGTCCATGTCTGAAGGAAGAAACTCCGCCAGCTCGTCCAGTACCAAATCGAACTCGCTGTTTCGCCGGGCAGCTTTTCCACTGCGCAGTCTGCTCACCGCCTGATTGCGGGCGATCCTGCAAACGAAGCTGACCAGGGGCTCCGGGCGGTGAGGCGGAATACTGTTCCAGACCCCGAGGTATGTATCGTTTACGATCTCTTCCACATCTAACCGATCCCGCAGGATATTTCCGGCTGTTTTTCTCACAGCCGCGCCGTGTGCTTTGTCCAGCTCACCGATGGCCTGTTCCGAACGCGCGAAAAACAGGTCAATGATTTTGCTGTCCTCCAAATGCGTCACCTCCTTTCCGCCTCACTTATATATTCGCAATCGGCGGGCGGATCTTACAGGGATTATATAATATTTTTCAAAGGGAGCAGATCACTTCCCAATATTGCCGTAATTCAGGTTATCTGCAACAGCATCAACATCCGCATCGGACAAGGCGCTGTCACTCTGTATGTGCATCTCAAAGAAGGAATCCGGGAGGTAGACATACAGGAAAGCTTCGTTGTCCTTCTGCATGATCGTCAGCTCTGTGCCGTCCGGCGCTGTATGCGCCCGGGTCTGGAACCGCTCCGGTTCCGATATCTGAGACACCACTTCCCGTCCGCTGGAGAGCGTGGCGTACATGGAGTTATAGCCGTAGCAGTCCACACGTCGTCCATCCGCAAGCTGCTGATCGTAGCTTACGCAGAAGGTGCCCTCATCAAAATAGTAGACCTTATCAAAACCGCGCGGGATCTCACGGAAAAGAGGCCCACGGCAGGCTACATCCGCTACGCGCTCACACAGCTCTCGGTTGTTGAGAAAGCGCGGGTCGCTGGTATCTTTGGCTTGATATTCTGTTCATAGAGCTTCACAAAACTCTCAAAACTCATATTCGGATCTGAACGTTTGGTGCGAAGAAATTCGCGTTCCCACTCCTGAGCCTCACGCTTGGTCGTGAATCCTCGCTTGAGTTTTTGCTGCCGCTCGCCGGTCCAGTCGGTGTAGCGGAAATGCACATACCATGTGCCGTTTTTCTTGTCTTTGAATGCTGCCATGATCAATCCTCCTTCTTTTTCTGAGTAGCATACAAGTGCTCGTGGAAAAACTTTCGGTCAATACGACCATTGATGACGATGCAGCCGGCTGTCTTGAGTTCCTTGTTCAACTCCCGAATCAGCTTATAGGCATAGGAGTTTGAAACTCCAAGCTCGGCTGCGACCTCGTCCGCCTTCATAAAAATCTGTTCTGCTATGAGAACCACCTCCTTTCCCTCTCATCAAAAGTGAGAGCAGTTATTTTAAAACGAAAATCGGTTTGCCGTTTTACCCAATTCCAGTTTCCTGACAGGCAACCCTGCGCGGCGCTGTGTCGTCCCCCTCTGGGGCGCTCCTTTCCTAATTAAAGATCGTGGCGGTGTATCTCTGATCGGACGGTCATTTAGTTTTACTAAGCATTTTTGTTTAGCTTACAATCATTATACTAAACATTTTCAGTTAAGTCAAGAAGAAATACTAAACAATTTTATTTAGTTCTTTCTTGACAACACTAAACATATTTGCTAAAATGCTTGTGCTAACATAAGAAGACAGGAGTTTTTGCTATGGCTATCGGTGAAAGAATTCATTACATCCGCACACTTCGGGGAATGACGCAAAAGTATCTGGGGCAGATGGTCGGCTTCTCAGAAAAAACTGCTGATGTACGTATGGCGCAGTATGAAACCGGCGCGCGAACCCCCAAGGCCGATCTGACCGCAGAGCTGGCCAGAGTACTGGATGTATCTCCTAAAGCGCTGGATGTGCCGGAGATCGACAGCTATGTTGGACTGGTGCACACGCTTTTTGCGCTGGAGGATATCTACGGACTCAAGATCGGAGAGATCGACGGAGAAGTTTGCCTGCGGCTGGATAAGTCTAAAGGATCTACTTATCTTCAACTAATTGATATGTTTCGTTCCTGGCGGGAGCAAGCCGCCAAGCTGGAGCGCGGAGAGATCTGCAAAGATGAGTATGATCGATGGCGTTACAAGTACCCGGAGTTGGATAAAGCCAGGCAGTGGGCCAAAGTGCCCTCGCAAGTTCTGTCCGATACGCTGATCGAAGAATTGAAAAAAGGATAAGGACATTCAAAGGCAAAAAAAGAAAGAGGTCAACCCGGCTTGCAAAAGTCAGGTTGACCTCTTTGGTTTATGGATGATGGGAGACAGCACACTCGCAAACCCTTGGATTTGCTCTCAACAAATCTCGAGTTCTCGTGCTATCAATTTGCTATCACTCGGAGCAGTGGGAACTCAAAAGTCCAGTGTTTTCAAGGCTTTCCGGCCTCGAAGAATCACTTTTTTCTTATTCCCACTCTATAGTTCCGGTGGGCTTGGGGGTGAGGTCCCAAAGGACGCGGTTGACGCCCTTGACCTCGTGGGTGATGCGGTCGACGATGTGAGCCATGAGCTTGAAGTCCAGCTCGGCCACCTCGGCGGTGACAGCGTCGACGGTGTTGACGGCACGGATCACGACCGGCCAGTCGTAGGTGCGCAGGCCGTCGGTGATGCCGGTGGATTTAAAGTCGGGGACAATGGTGAAGTACTGCCACACCTTGCCCTCCAGGCCGTTGTTCTTAAACTCCTCGCGCAGAATCGCGTCGGACTCGCGCACGGCCTCGAGGCGGTCGCGGGTGATCGCGCCGACACACCTCACGCCCAGGCCGGGGCCGGGGAAGGGCTGGCGGTAGACCATGCCGTCGGGCAGGCCGAGGGCCTTGCCGACCACGCGGACCTCATCCTTGTACAGGAACTTGACCGGCTCGACCAGCTCAAAGTTCAGCTCGGGGGGCAGGCCGCCCACATTGTGGTGGGACTTGACGGGGCCGGATTCGAGAATGTCGGGATAGATGGTGCCCTGGGCGAGGAAGCTGATGCCGTCGAGCTTGGCTGCTTCCTCGGCGAAGACATCGATCAAGAGCTTGCCGATGATCTTGCGCTTGGTCTCGGGATCGGCAACGCCGGCGAGCTGATCGAGGAAGCGGTCGACCGCGTCGACATAGATGAGGTTAGCGTCCATCTGGTTGCGGAAGACCTCGATGACCTGCTCGGGTTCCCCCTTGCGCAGGAGGCCGTGGTTGACGTGTACGCACACCAGCTGTTTGCCGACGGCCTTGATGAGCAGGGCCGCGACAACGGAGGAATCCACACCGCCGGACAGGGCCAGCAATACCTTCTTGTCGCCGATCTGGGCCTTGAGGGCGGCGATCTGCTCGTCGATAAAGGCCTGGGCCAGCTCCGGCGTGGTGATGCGCGCCATGGTTTCGGGACGTCTCGCTTGTTCCATAGTACATTCTCCTTCTTCTTGTTTTTGTTGCGGTTATTATACAGCAATCCGCGGCCTGCAACAAGTTTTTTCGCTTTTGCGCGCATAGAAATTCACGTGCCGCTCGGCGCCGACTTTGTAAATAATTACCGAACAGTGCCGGGACCGCAAGGAGCGATCCCGGCACCGAGGTCATGTGTTTACTCGCGGATCTCCACGGCAAGGCCGTTGAGCTCCACGCCCGCGTCGGCGGAGATGAGGATGTACTTGTGCCCGTCGATGACGCGCGTCTGGATGAGATGGCTGTGCTTGGGGTCGACGCTGATCTTGACCTCTGGGGTCTGGATATCCATGCGGCTGGCGCTGGAGATGTTTGCCGGGCGCAGGGGCGTCCCGTCCCCAAGCTGCTCAACGCATTTGGTGCAGAAGGCCTCGGCGTGCTCGGGGCTGACGCCGCTGCTTTCCAGGATGTCGCCCATTTCCCGCTCGGTGAGGGTCAGGGGCTCGGGGTCCTTGCTCTCCTTATGGAGGACCATGCGCTCGGAAAGCTGCTCATGTACGGCCTGGACCACATCAAAGCTGCAGTCGCCCTCCAGGCTCTCGCTTAGGATCTCGCCGAACAGCTCCTTCTGGCGGCCGGCGGGGATGGGGGCTTCGGTGTGGAAGACGGCGTCGACAAAGTCCCGGTGGTCCTTGCCGCTGTCCTTGGTGTAGAAGAGGGCGTTATAGATATTGGCTGCGCGGTCGTCAAAGGCCGGGAAGAGGAAGCCCAGCTCCGGCACGCCGACAGCCTGGCCGATGGCCTCGGTGTGGAAGCGCTTTTCCTCCGGGGCGTAGCCCAGTTCCGCCTTGCCCTCCTTCACCGGGCAGACGGAGCAGACGAAATACTTGTAGAGGTCTCCGCCGCTGTCCTCGTCGCGCTGTCCGTCCTTGCCGTAGTGGGGCACGTCGTAGACATCATAGGCCATGAGGATGAGGTAGTTGCGATCCTCCATGTCGAGCTTGTCCACGATGCAGCGGCAGAAGGCCTCGCGCAGGGTCTCATCCTGCAGCTCCGTCTTGCGTAGCCGGGACAGGAGCTGATACTCCTCGCCGTCCATGACCTGCTTGGTGGCAAAGCTGATGTCCAGGAGGTTCTTGCCCAGAGCGCCCGAGAGCGTCTTCTTGAGCAGCGTCAGATATTTTTCCGCCTCGGTCTGCGAAAGCAGACCGAAGGATTCGTCAAAGCTTGCGATGATCTCCTTATTGGTGTTCACATAGCAGCCGTAGATATGCTGGATGTTGTTGTGATCCGGGCGAAAGCGCCGACGGATCTCGCCGAGTTCTTTTTGATTCATGATATACTCCTGTAGTTGAATTTACGCAGCGCGCCTATTATGCCACAACAGTACGGAAATGTCCAACAAAAAATCGTCCCCATACCCAAAGCGCAGAAAAACGCCTCCGGACGTTGATCCGGAGGCGTTTTACAATCGGGCGGTCTATCGGCCAGGGACAGCGTGTCCGGGGAGATATCACCCGTTGGAGTCGAGCACTTCTTCGGTCGAGCCTTCATCCAGGATCGTCATGAAGGTGATCCCGTGCTCGCGTGCGTAGCTGTCCGCGGCGCTGCCGTCCACGCCGAGGATGATCAGATTGTCAAGGCCCGCAAAGGCGTCTTCGCTGATGTCCGTTACCTGCGGCGGAATGTGGATGAAACTGAGATTCGGGCAGTTTGCAAAGGCACGCGGGCCGATGGAGACCGGCATGTCCGGCAGGACCGCGTAGAGAAAGCTGCCGCTGAGGGCCTCGTTTTCGATTTTGGTCAGATCGGCGGGCAGAATGAAGTCGGGGGTAAAGCGCTCGGGTGAGTCGTCCGTGAACAGCTTGATGCGCGCGTCTTTTCCCTTCAAGTCTCCCTCGATGATCAGACCGCTGCCGCGGTTGGAGATATAGCGAATATGGTACTCTATGTCATTGATCTTTCTGTTAAGGGTGTTGGGACCCTCGGCATTCACGATCAAGGGGCTTGGGCCGGTGATGACATACTGTACGTTCACCTCCGACTTCTCAATGGCAGTGATCGGCGCGGACAGCGGCACCACGTAATACCCGGGGGCACCGATGGTAAGCTCCGCCTCGCTGCTGACATTTCCGCAGGTCACGGTAATGCCGAGGTTTGCGCCTGCTGTCTGGCAGTAAATGCCGACTGCCTTGATCTCTTCTCCTGCGTCGACCTGGAACCACTGCTCGATGGCATCGCCGCCTTTGACCGTCCAATACCAGATCTGCGGCGCGTTGTCGTAGGAGTAA
>Ga0247611_10003380_pt1 | contig 23737 bp, 32 predicted proteins | sample 177DNAGHGhighgp2_FD_192422 | JGI IMG/M metagenome (GOLD analysis project Ga0247611, IMG submission 192422) | Sheep rumen microbial communities from Palmerston North, Manawatu-Wanganui, New Zealand - 1770 DNA GHGhigh gp2 | ecosystem: Host-associated > Mammals > Digestive system > Stomach > Rumen... | reverse complement strand
GGGAAGAAGTGATAGCGGTTCGAGTTAGCTCACTATAATAGAAGTTGAAAAAAAGAAGGGAGAGTGATATCATTAAATTTGGAAATAAAAAGAAGGGAGACATTGTATATGACAGTATACAGGGTAATGAGAAAAGTCCCGGGAGCTGACAGGGAGATCTTGTCGGAAAGTACCAGCAAGCTCGAAGCCTGCCTCCGTTTTGAAGGAAGGCGTGAGGGTATTGATGAATTTGAAGTCGAGATAGATAACGGAAAAGAAAAAGAAACTTATACAGTCATGGAGTTTTTCAGGAAGTGGCTTTTAGATATACGGAACATGACAGGGCTTTCGCAGCAGGTGTTTGCGAAAGAATACGGGATCCCAAGGCGGACGATAGAAAACTGGGAGTCCAAAAATAATATATCGAAGGCGCCGGCATATGTCCTTGCGCTGCTTGAAAGAGTGGTGAGTGAGGACTATGGCCCGGGGGATGAGCCGGAGACCTGAAAAACCGGAAGGGAGGACAGATTGAATAATGCTTATACATATGCCATGAGGAAAGGAGCTGATGAGATATTTCCTGCACTTGTGGAACTTGACAAGAAAAGAGAAAAAAATGAAAAGGTGCTCGAAGCTATAACATATCGTCTTGGAAAGAAGATGGAGGGACTTAACGAGAACGAGATAGCCGAACCTGATACATACGGCTGTGAGTGCATGTTCCTGTACGGTTTCATCACAGAGCAGATGGGTACGGATTTCAGTTTCATAGCCAGGGAGTTTTTGCTGAATGATTTCCACAATATAGATTTTAAAAAGGGCATAGTCCAATACATCAAAAAGGATAACAACGAGCGGAGCATAAAACTGATGACTCGCTATAACATACTGAACCTTATGTGGAACTCCGTGAAGCAGGGCAGCGAGTATGCAAAGAACCTGTTCCTTTATCTTTATAAGACGTATTATGGAAAAGAATACAGGCAGCTGAAGCGTTTCAGGGTTATATCAGTAGGCGAGGTGAATGCCATTGCAACAACTGATCCGGATAACCAGAGCGTGTTCGATGTTGCAAGGGTTTATACTATGGCCCAGCTGATGGGCATAGAGATCAGCGATCCTGTTGAGAGATATTTCAAGTATGCGGCATTGTCTGAGTTCTATGATGTATGGGAAGAAAACCTGTCTGAAAAGATGTCCGTGAATGATAACGATCAAGTTGCCGATGAAGATGATATAGAAGATTTAATAGATGATGTGACATATGAGTGTAACGAGATCCGGGAGAGATATCATATTTCCGACAAGGAAGCCATAAGGTATCTGAACAAGGTACGAAGGTATGTGGATTATATCCGTGACAATGACTGTGGCAAGGCAGCAGGCGATATATTTAATGTGCCAGGTACGGAAGATGTGAATTTTTTCCTTGGTGATACGCTGCACAACTTAAGGGAAGTATTCGGCGGTGATGATTTTACAGACAAAGAAATACTTCTTTTCTGGGCAGTAGATTATATCGTGAGCCTTGTGAACTATAATGGAAAACACAACAATATGATGATGGAGGAAATCCTGTTCGGCGGCAAGGTTGACGAAGAACTTCATGGAAAATCCCAGACTCTTTTTAATCCGGATGATGCGAAAAAGGGTGTATTCTGCCTGGATGGATCGGGGAAGGCTTCAAAAAATGACAGGAATCCTGCAACGGACAAGAAAGAACAGAAGAATACTGACAAGGATAGAGAAAAAGTTCTGACTGCCGAGATAGAAGAGCTCCGGTGGAAGCTGCATCTCCAGGAAGGCGAGATCAGGGGGCTTAAGTCTGAACTGTCCGATATGAGGAAAGTTCAGGAAGAAAAGGACAGGCTTTTTGATGAAAACAAAAACATGCGTACCGAACTTGCCGCCCTCAGAAATCATGTTTATAATCTTACCGAAAAGGAAGAAACTGTGGAGACCGTTTCTGTTGATGATATGAAGAACACGATCAGAGATAAGCGGATCATCATCATTGGCGGAGATATTAACTGGATAAACAAGATGAAGCAGGAGTTCCCGGAATGGGCCTATGTGAAGCCTTCAAACTCCGGAACAATGGATACAAAGATCGTGGAGAAGGCTGACAAGGTTTATTTTTTCACGGATACGATAGATCATGGGACATATTACCGGTACTGCAATGTGGTAAGGGACTGCGGTACACCTTTTGGTTATATACACGGGGTAAATATCAGTAACATTACAAAACAGCTGTATAAAGAACTTGCAGGAGGATAAAAAATGACAGCAAAGGAATTAATCGAAGCTTACAACATCTTTGACGCAGGCAATGGACAGATCGGGATTAAAAACGTAACTCGTATTAAAAAGGATAATATGATCGACGAAGTAAAGGCAAGGAAGAAAGAAATCCTTGAAGTGTTTGAGGCAGAGAAAAGAGCCGAAAAAGAAAGGTCTGATAAAATAGCAGCCATTGAAGGACTAAATGAAATAAACGCAGAGAAAGAAAAGCTTACAAACTGGAATAAAAAATTCAGAGAATCCTTTGAGGGAGAATATGCAGTCGGAGGTTTAGGTGTCGGCAAGAAGCCCGAATATGATTTTGAGGCAGCTTATAAAAAGTATCCAAGAGCTGCGGCTTATCTTAGAGCAGAGGAAGAAGAACTCAAGACAAATTATGAGTTATCTCATATCGGAAGCAAGGCAAAAGAGCGTATAATTAACGGCGACGATCCTGAAAGTGTTATGCAGGATATGGATAAAGATATACATGAATTTACAAATAGACATTTATGGGACTGAAACGACGTGCAATATGATAATTACAGACGGGAAAAGTAAATTTGAAATCAAGATGAGGATGTGGTCCGGTCCTATGAGCTGGACAATACAGAGGATATGCTGATCGACAGCAGTTTTAGTTATACCGACGGCATGTATCACGAAGAGCCGGAGTGGGTGTGACATCCTGAAAAATAATGCTTGCAATCTGACTGAAAATATAGTATATTATCAGTGTATCGATTTCTTATTGCACAGCAGTTCAGCGACTGTTCTACTAAACCTTCCTCTTGACGCAGGATTTGTTTTCGTGCACACAGAGGTTTGTTCCAATGAGAATGAGATGTGCATAGCGATATGCACTAAAAAATCAAACAGGGCAAGATATTAAAAAGCCAAAAGACGCATCGGTTGTCTTTTGGCTTATTTTATTGCTCAAAAAGAAAACAAGGAGGTGGTGCCATGCTTCAGGTATGGTTGGGTGACGAACCCTTCCTTATGTACCAGCGTATCGACAGGGAGGTAGCCGAGATCCAGTTTCCCGATATGAACTTTACAAAGGGAAATCTTGATGACAGGCTGTATGATTCCTGTTTCGTATCTCCGTTCCTTGCGGATAAGAGATATGTGCTTGTATACGCAGGTATGGGAAACCCGCTTCTTGAAAAACTGATAGACAATGCCGAAGCCATTGAAAATGATGTTATCGTCATTCTTGAAGGTGAGATCGACAAAAGAAAATCGGTTTTCAAGAAAGCACAAAAGAAAAAAGTTATCTGTTCCTTTGACAGGCTCGACCAGAAGAAATTCAACGAGTTCTGTCTTTTTGGTTTGGCGGGAACACAGATAACTGAAGATGACTACCGGTATCTTAAGGACCGGATGGCATACGGAGTGCGTCCTGACGCAGACCTGTATACTGTCCGTGCATGGCTCGGTGCTCTTGCATCAGCTCCTCAGCCGGTAGAAAGGAGGTACATTGACCATATTATCCCGGAATATACCGGCGGTGATGCGTTTGGTCTGTTTAGCTTTCTTGTATCGAAAGATTCCAAGGGCTATTTCAGACTGCTCGACAAACTGCTTGAGGAGGATCCTCATTCGGGGATATCGATCTTGTCAGTTCTGCTCCGTAACTTCCGCCTTGCGTACAAAGTTTCGCTTGTCGGGGCAAAGGATGCGGAAAAAGAGACAGGTGTTGCTTCATGGCAGTTAAGGTCAATGTCAAAAGTAACCATGGAGTCGGCTAAAGAGGCTATGCAGCTTCTTCAGCATGGTGTCAATGATATCAAGAAGGGCTATCCGGCCCGACAGCTGATGTCAGAGATCTCTGTAAGGCTCCTAAACCTTGTATAGGGCTATGCCCTTAAATGAAAGGAGAAACGTATGTCGAGAAACAGATATGTCAAGACATACATCCTTATCTATGAAGACGCTGACGGGGAAGAAGATGTACATGAGGTGTATGCTTCAACCCAGGCGCAGGCGGAATACTACGCACAGGAATTTTGCGAGGAACGGGGTGCCCGCGTCCTTGCGATTGAGTGGGCGATGAACCGCCACGAGGTAGTATAAGGAAGAAAAAAGCGCCCTCCGAGGTGCGGAAAAATTTTATGGAGGATACCCGGCAAAGTCCCGGGGAGAAAAGAAGTGAATATTGTTAATTTCACACTCCGCGATATTGCGGAAGAGGCAGCAAAGAAGCTGATGGAAAAGGGAGTTCCAACAGAAGTAAAGGACGTGACCAAAGAGAACGGTCAGACGCTTACCGGTATCATGATAGGTAACGGAAATGTGCGTCCCTGTGTTTATGTGAGCGAAAGGGATAGTGTTTGTACCATTGTTGAACGTTCCCTAATGGCGTATGCAGACAAAGAGTTCGCTAATACGCTCACGACTGGTATTGACCGAATCTGGGATTTCGAGGAGGTAAAACTTCAGTTGCGTCCGTTTGTGATCAACTATGGACGTAACAAAGAGATGCTTGAAGAAAAGAATCTTGTCTTTAGGCAGTTTCTCGACCTTGCGGTTGGCGTCAGGATTGTCCTACAGCAGGACCGTGAGGGAGTTGTTTCAATAAAAGTAAGTGAATGCTTCCTTGAAAAGTGGCAGATGTCTGCTAATGATGTAATTAACCAGGCTATTGAAAATCACAGGAAAGAGATGTTTTTCATGTCAATGGATGAACTGTTAGGTAGTTTGGTTAAAGAGATGAGCGAGTCTTCATGCGATGATGCAGTAGATGAACTTTTGAGCTGTGGGCCAGCGCCTTTGTTTGGCGGTGTCCGTATACCAATGTATGTCTTGAGCAATAACCAGAAAATTGACGGGGCTGCTTTTATAGCAGATGATGTCACGATTCGTGACATTGTAAAGAGGCTCGGTGCGGATGAGATGTATATCCTACCAAGTTCAAGAGGGGAGCTTATCGTTGTACCAAATATAGTTGGGGCTAATGGGTTCACTTTTCAAAGTATGGTCGCTGATGTAAACAGGACCATTCTTAATGTAAGCGAGTTCCTTTCGGACTCCGTTTACCTGTACCATAACGGACAGGTAAGGATTGTTGCATAAGATTTTTTGAGGAACCCACAGGGGCTGATAACCCTTGAGGGCGGAAAAACAAATGAAGGCAGCGTACCTTCAACGACGAATAAAGGTGCGCTATATGCCGCCTTTATTATGCGTCGTCGTCCGGGGAGATTCCAAAGGAAACTCCTACAACTTAATAGTTGGGCCTGACCAGTGGAAGTGTGAGGCAGGCTAACGTGACGATCGGTAAAGGCGTCAAGGCCTACCCTTCAAAGCGAAGGGAACACAAAAATTAATGGAGGAAGTAGTCGGACCGTGCAGTGCACCATAGGGTGCTGCGGAACCGGCGAAAGAAAAAAATGAAGATTTATGGTTTAGCAAGACTTACAAAGGATGCAGAGGTAAGGTACTCACAGGCAGCTCAGCCCATGGCGATAGCTTCTTTCGGCATTGCTGTTGAGCGTAAGTTCAAGCGCGAGGGTGAGCCAGAAGCAGACTTCTTCGATTGCGTTGCATTCGGAGCAAAGGCTGAGTTCATCAGCAAGTACTTCAAAAAGGGCAGCAGAGTTTTCATCGAGGGTGACCTCCGTAATGACAATTACGTCAATAAGGAGGGTGTAAAGGTATACCGAAACCGCATTTATGTTGAGGAGATCAACTTTGCGGACAGCAAGAATACCGATACACAGGCACCTGCTCAGACAGCTCAGGCACCCGCTCAGACAGCTCAGGCTCCTGCAAGACAGGCAGCGCCCGCTCAGACGATGAGACAGGCTGCTCCCCAGACTGCAGCACCCGCTCCTGCACAGGCTCCCGCAAAGAGAACCGGCACGAGAAAGGCGGCACCTGCTCCTGCACCTGTTGACCAGAACGGATTTATGGCTATTCCCGAGGGAATGGGAGATATGCCGTTCTTTAACTGATAAACCTAAGAGAAGGGTTGACCACGCCCTACAAATAAAGTGGTAAAGCCCCAAATCTTGAGGGACGGTATCTGTTGTTTATGCACCTACCGCCTCTCTTGAGAGGGGCGGTTTTTTTATTATCAGTTTGTTATCATATAGATATGATACTGATATGATAATATTATCAGATGAAAGGAGAAAGTTATGGAGTGCGATCAGTGTGTATACTTCGACGTAACTGAAAGTGAGGAGTGGAAAGGCAAGCCACATTGCTGTTTCCTTGAATGGGGACATAGCGATGACGAGACTGCCCCATGTGATGATCCGGATTACGAGGACAGTGTTCCGAGTGAATATTACGGTGAATGATAAAAAAGAAGGAGATAAAAAATGAATATTACATTTAAGTGCAAAATTAATAAAGATTATATAGCTATCAATTCTCTGAGCTGCAGGCTTAAGAACGGCTCCGAGATCATAATAGACAGGGATACTACCCAGTATGATATAAACGATGATATGCTTACTATGACATGGAAAAATACATATCTGTGGGGCATAGACGGCAACTTCGTTTTCGACCAGGGTAATTCCTATCTTGATGGCGATAGCTATAAGGCAGCAGAAAAACTTCTTGACGGGGCAAAGGTCTGGTTTAATTATGAATCTGAAGCTGACGGTGATTACAAGGTCACTATCGAGGAAATGTTCATATACGACCGGAAGATCAAGCTCGCAAAGAGGTTTGAACCTGAAGCTTTTCTTGAGGCACTGTCTGCGGAAGAGCGTGATGCGGTTTACCGTGCGCTATGGAAGGAACATGTCGTAGAGGATATGTATTCTGAAATGGACGGAATGGTAATGGCAGACCTGCTGCCTGATGATGAAAAGGCAACTATTGCAGATATGGCTGCGGAAAGGTATGTCTATGAGGGTGATTACGATTGCAATCTTGACTACTGGACCAATATCCGTAACCTGCTAACCGATCCTGTCAACGAGAAGGCCAGGGAGGTGCTGTCATGAAAAACAATCATATCAGCTGACGGGGTGAATTGCCCCGTCTGTTCTTTTACAATGAAAGGAGAAGATAAAAATGAAGAAATCAATAGATGATTTCGGAAAGAAGATAGGCGGGGCAAGAAAGGACCAGTGGAAATCCACGGGTATCCTCGCAAAAGATGTAAAAGAAATGTCCGACATAGAAAAGACCACATATATCAAGAAAGATAATGTGTGGCCAAAGCCGGACTATGTAAAAATGGTGAGCAATGGCATTCCCCAGAGCATAGCTTACTTCCATAAGGTCGTAAGGGACTCTGTTGCCGTTACTCCCGATACCGGGAAAGAGGAGCTTTATTGCGAAGCTATCGAAAAGGTGCGGGATCACCTTAATGATGTGCGCTGTGATGAGGATATCGATGAGTTCAGGTGGACTATAATCGGGGATCCTTACTTTATCAAGGAACGAATTTCCAGGACAAGGGTAAGCATGTCTGATGCCATGTGGGCTATCGGTGGAAAAAGGTTTCTCAGGGCGATACAGAAGTCCTCATACGAGATGGAGAAAAAGGCTGAGAGCCGTGACTTCGGACTGTCTGAGGATGAAGTACTGCTTTCCGGTGCAAATTACAGGATAGTGCTCCGTTCTGACGAAAGGGAGTGGAACAGGATAGGCGGTCTTGCCGGTGAGGAAGGTCTAAATATCCCTGCAGATAAATATGTGCTCTTCTATAAGAACTGCTATCACGGTTTTTATGATACGGAAGATGATGCAATAAAGAATCTGCTCCAAACCCTTAAGGAAGAAAAGAAATCCGGGAATGAGGATAAGCCTAAAAGGAAAACGGGAAAAGAGAATTTCTACTACCGAAAACTGAACAGGGTTATCCAGAGCAATTCAAAGGAGTTCCCGGAAGAAGCTGAAGGCGAGGATTTTTTGAGAGTCTTTGGCTTTGCCGGTGGGGAGTTCGGAAACTGGGTTTCAAATTCTGAAAGGCAGAAAGATCTTGATCTGGCTTTCATCAGTTTCAGCAACCTTGCAAGGGCTCTTGAACTTCCGCCGTCTGCAATATCTCTCGGCGGTGAACTTTCCATTGCTTTCGGATCGAGGGGCAAGGGTTCCGCGCTTGCTCATTACGAGCCGGTAAAAAAATGTATAGCACTTATCCGACGTCATGCCGGCAGCCTTGCGCACGAATACGGTCATGCCCTGGATTTTATCCTCGGTTACGACTGTGGCCTTGGTATGTCGTTCATGCAGTGTGCGTCTAAAAATTCCACGAAAGTGGTAAAATCAGAAATCCCGTCCATGTACCCTCTGCTGAAAAGCCTGTGGTATGTCATGGATGCGAAAGGACAGGTAATAGCCCATACGGACTATTATCGGAACTCCGTGAAGATGGACAAAATGTTCAAGAAAAACGGGGCATACTGGTCCGACAGCACGGAACTGTTGGCCAGGGCATTTGCAACATACATCAAGGACAAGCTTGAAAGCAAAGGGATTACGGATGATTTTCTGTGCGGGCACGCTGAAATGGCGTGTGCAACAGACGATAAGGGCAATGTAATTTGTGCTTACCCGACAGGAGCTGACAGGGTGCGTATCAATATCGCATTCGATAAGGTCATGAGGGAAGTACGCAGATATTTTTTAAAGAAAAAGGAGAATTAAAAATGAATAAGAAAAGTTTATGGAATGGCGAGGACATTTACCTTGCCTATGGAGATATGGTGCTTATGATCGCTGAGGGGACTGGGGATAATCTTCTTGATGAAGATGCCGGACAGTATGTTGATTACTTCAATCTGGAGCTCTATAAGGCTTCCGAGTTTGATTTCAACAAGATCGGAACCCTTGATACCATCGGAGGCGGTTTTATGATGAGAACAGCGATGATCCGCGATGAGTTTTACGGACTTCCTGTGGAAAAGATAATCTCTGCCGTCTTTGAGGAAAACGGACATGAGGATGCTTTTAATCTGCATTCCGATTCACTTCCCGCTGAGTATGAAATACTCAATGAAGAAAAGGAAGTTCCTGATGAGTACAGACAAGCTCTTTCAAAAGAATCGAGAGAGCATCTTGAAGCTCTGGAAGAGAAGTATGGAAGAGATGTGCTAAAAAAGAAACCCTGGTTCTATAACAATGATATAGAAAAGGTGTCTTATCCCGTTGAAATGCATGACGTTTCTGGAAATCCTGATATGATCCATGCATCCAGCGGAACTGGTGATGAATTCTTTGAATTGTTCACCAGTTTCTCGCCCGAACCAGTTTACAAGACGCAGTTCTTAAAGGAACTGACAGGTGAGCTGGGAGAGAAATTTAAGAAGTGGGCGGAATCCAAGATAAGGGCTGTAGCACATGACTTTGAAAGAGGAAATATCCTTCTTGATAAGAATGGAGCGGCTTTCTGGAAGGAGAGCGGAACATATATCCACCCGGATGTGTGCGAAGTACTTCTTTACGGATGCCATGATTTTTCCATATTAAACTGTGATGCTACTAAAGTCGCAAGAACCAAGCAGTTTGCAGGAAAGGAGAATTGAAATGGCATATGTTAGTCAGGAAGATATCCAACCCATTACGGCAAAAGAATATCTGATTAAAAATTGGAAAGCATACAAGGTTGCGGACAGTAAAGAGGATTTCGTTGCATTGCTGAATATCCTTCAGGCGTGCGGTGAAAGCCTTGACAGTCTGCACAACGCTTTCTTTAATGGATATTCAGAGTTATGTGATATCTATCATGGACAGCCTTGGGAGAGTGACCGTGAGGTTGCTGATACTTTGAAGGAGTTCTGTTCGTTTTATACTGAAAAGGAATTCATTGATATGATCCTTGACAGGAGGGCAGATTTTGAAACATCAACGGAGTGGTCGGAAGAGATTTTTGCGAAGACTACTGACGAGGCAGACGGAGATAATGATACCCAGATTTCAAAGACGGATGACGGCTATGTTGTCCGGGTATGGTACTAAAAAAATAACGGAGGATAAAAATGAACTATCTTGAATATAGGAAAGAAAGGGAGACGGAAGTATCCAGTCTCCCTATATTTTATGCGTTTACAAACGCACAGCTCGCAGAAGAGCTGTCAAAACGAGGCTTTAACGGACTTGAAGGAATTTCTGAGATATACAAGATTGGAAAAACCGGAGGTTTTTACTTAAAGAAAGATGCTCCTATAATTCGTGAGTATTTTAATAAGCCTCACAAGAGCCTTTTTGAGCTCATGCAGGACAAGACGTTTGCGGTTGACGCGTTCCTTTACGAACTCGGAAATCACGAATATGTCATAAATTATTATCAAGGAGACTGGGATGTCTGCAGCTGTTTCAGCGAAAGAGAACTCGAGTTTGCCGAGGATAAGAAATATGACGAGTATCTGCGTGAAGCAGGGTACGATGACAAGGTGATCGGTTATTTCAAGATCGCCCTGGCAAAGTACAATAGAAAGGCAGGTTTTCTTTATTAAATTTAATGGAGGATATAAAAATGACTATTTCTTTTAACGACGAGCTTGTGGCTCGCACTATCGGATTCTGCAAAGACAATCTCTCATTTCACATCGGTGAATGTGAGAGCGAGGAATATCATGAGGAAAACCTTGCGGAGATCGAACTGCTTTACCGTCTTGGTGAACAGGAACTTGCAAAAGGATATAAGGATGATTATTCCGAGAGGCTTGCAGAGTTAAAAACAACAGATGATTACTATGGAACTTTATATATCGAAATGCTCATGAAGGAGCTTGAAGATATGTGGCAGAACCTCGTATATGAGGCTGTTGTTGCCGAGGGTTTCCGTGATAGATGATTATGGGACAAACTTTTCAGTATATGGCGTAGCCATAAGAAAATAACGGAGAAAAATATGTTTTGACGGACAGGGTGATACCTTGTCCGTCTTTTTTTTGGTTTATGTAATGTTTTGCAAGGTTCTGATATAATTAGTGTTTTATAATACTATATTTTTAGGAGGTAATCTAATGAAGTATGGATATGCGCGTGTGTCTGCACAGGACCAGAATCTTGACAGGCAGATAAATGCACTTGAAAGTGCAGGAGTTGGTGATAAGAATATCGTTTCGGAAAAGGTGTCGGGAAAATCTTTTGACAGAAAACACTACAAGAAGCTTAAAAAGAAGCTCAAAGAGGGTGATGAACTGTATCTTTTATCACTTGACAGGCTCGGAAGATGTTATGAGGAGCTGTGCAGCGAGTGGTCAGAGTTTAAGAAAAAAGGAATAGATGTTTCTGTTATAGATATGCCGGTCTTAAAAAAATCTGTTACGGGAGATTCCCTTGTGGACAGATTCCTGAACGACCTGATATTGCGGGTTCTTGCATTTACATCCGAGCATGAGAGGACTGCTATCAAAACAAGACAGGCGCAAGGTATTGCGGCAGCCAAAGAAAGGGGAGTGAAGTTTGGGAGACCTAAACTCAAACTGCCGGACAATTTCTTTGAGGTATCAAGAAAGGTCAGTGATAGGTGCCTGTCTATCAGCGATGGGGCAGCAGTTCTTGGCATGTCTTATGGAGCCTTTTACTACCACTATAAGAAATCTTTGCTATAGTGTACTTTTCCAAAATTGACAAGAAATTACATAAATTAAGAAAATAATATCATAAAATTGACAAAAAATCAAGTTGTATATTCCACAAATCTATGCAATATAAACAACCACAACATATGGTATTTTCGTTTTGGAAAAGTACACTTTTTTTAAAACGAAAGGATGTGAGGAAGTTGGGTAAGGTTATTCATGTACCGCGCGTTACAGATAACGAAGGTGTTGTTAATGTCGATATTTCGATAGAAAAGCACCAGTTCGGACATGCTAATGTAAAAACCGAGATACAGAGGATAATTGCCTACTTCCTTTCATATCCGGATTCAAAAATGTATGTATGGGGAAAGAGGGGAGCTATAAAGTGCTGGACAACCGCGAATTGCTGCACTGTATGGGAATACTATAACAGGGTGCTCTCACCTGCTCTAAAGACTAAAAATCTTAGTTTTTCTGTCCTTGGACGGGCAAAATCCTGTCCGGTATGGAGCGTCAATGATGAAGTGATCAGCTATATGGAAACTGCAGGTATGCTGGATGTCAGCAGTGACAGAATGACCGCAAAGCCTACAAAGTGGCTTTTTGAGGTCGGGGAGAGAGGTAGCAGTGACTGAGGAAAACAGAAAGAGGAATGAGATTGTCATAGATGCCATAAGACGTATGCAGGAAGGTGAGCGTGCCAGGATGTCGCTTGATCTTCTCGGCTGGAATTATTGCGATGAGAAACGCAAGGCTGCCGTACTTGACGAGCTTGAAGAACTGAACGAGGCGGTTGAGAATGCCGAAGAAGCCGAGGTTGTTTTCTGGGGATACGCTGACAGTGTTATAAATAAGATAGTGAAGCGTGCAAATATCGAGTTCGGATATGCCCTTGACTGTAAGGACTGCTGTCAGCTCCTAAAGGGTGAAGTGCTTGAGTACCTATACAGGGTAGATATTTCAGAGTGCGATAATTTCTTTGGAACTTGCGAACATTTTCTGAGGGGGAGGCTTATAGAATATCTCGGGCTTGAACTCAGTTGCGGCATAGTCAGTGGAAAAGAATACAGGAAACTGCATAAGGACGGTGTAATTAAAGGCGGGAGAATGGTCTATTTCTTCAGTGAATACAACGAGGAAGATTATGATGAAGATGAGACTGGGCAGCAGAACAGGCTCCCTGAACAACTTATCATAAGTGATCCGAGCGAAGAGATACTTAAGAGTATAGACCGTGAAAAGATGAGAAAGATCTTGCGTGAAGTCGTGCAGAAGATGCCGGATGAAGAACGCAGGCTTATCAATCTGCGCTTTTATAAGGGCATGAGACCTGCTGAAATACAGAGGGAGCTCGGTTATGGACAACTAAGCACAGTGACGAGGAAACTGAAACGGGCATTGAAAAGTATAGTCAGAATGCTCAATGAGACCGGTGAACTTGAAGATATGCGGAAGTATTGTGTGATATAAGGGGGCTTTGTTTTATATGGCTGAATATCTTACGGAGCTTGAAATAGGCAGTGATTATCTGTTGTTCAGGTCTGACGGGGAGTATGGCGAGTCTTCCGTGCGTGATCATGGGAAGCAGTATAGGGACAAGCTCAAGAATGTGCGACTGCTCGGAAGATATTATGTAACGGCTGATTGCGGCTGTTTCTATACGTGTATGGAAAAGGAGAAAAGGAGCGGAAAGAGGGCTGCAGCCAATTTTTCAGTCCAGAAGAACGATCTTGTATCCAAAAATGTGATCGCTGTGCCTTGTGGAAATGAGATGATCTTCCCTATCCCTGTAAGCCAGGGTGATAAGATTGTAGATGATGAAGAAAAATAAATGCACGCATAGTTTTATTGACTGTTGTGAGCGCAGGGTGATATCCTTTTCTTGAAAATATCTGCCGATATGGCAGGAAGGGGGTATCACTTTTATGACTAAAAAATTTGATTCTTTCAAAGACCGCATGGACGAAGCAAGGTTTCTCGGACATCTGCGGGGACTGAACGGACTGAAGCTTCCGGAGAAGCCGGAGACGGAACTTGATGGGGTGCTTTACGGAAAAGATGAGGACAGGAATGCTTCCAATGTGTGGCTTCTTGCCGTGTATGAAGATGCATACCGCCAGGGTAAGATCGACAGGCAGGGAAGTATCATATCCATAACGACGGTTTATAAGCCGAGGTTTGAATTTAGCCAGCTTAAGACGGCTTTTAATTGTGGAAGGGAATGGAGAAAAGAGTCAAAGACAATGGCGTGGTTCCTTGATTCCGAGTTTACGGAATGGAAGAAAAAACCTTTCGTTGCCAGTACGGATGAATGGGAATGGATAGAGGCAAAGGATATGGCTCTGATGGACTGCTGGATCGCAGGCTTTAAGTATGAGGATGAGTTGAAGAAGTCTGAAGAGGATCCGGAGCCGGTACTTGTGCTGAACTATGACAGGATGTGCAGGATCCGAGAAATGTATGAAGAAGGAATAGAGCCTGCAGAGGGTGACGAGGAGTATGGTGCATATTTTGCATATTGCGATGCCCTTGATACCATAAGAAAACTGGGAAGGGACGACTTTATAAAGTGTCTGACCTGTCCGGGTATATACAGGACAGAGAATGAGAGACTTGAGGATTATGACGATTCCCCGCTCAGTGACTGCGATACTGATTGCCTGGAGGCTTTCCGCTGCATAAACGAGGAGTGCGGCAGTGAAAGGACTGTTCTTATGGATTATTTTCTTGTTCCTGAAGAAAAATAAAATTTTTTTGAAAAATTTACGACATTTATGCAAGTACTTTCCGAAAAGTTCTCTTATTATAATTAGAGGGGTAATTTTTGCCTTCTCTGAAAAAGCAGACCGTGATCATTCTGTCGCGTGATTTTGGAGGGTGCCGTGAAAAAGATATTCATATTCCTGTTCATTGTATCTATAAGTATGTTCATACTGCCGCAAGGCATAGCAAGCGCTGCTGATGTCGAGATCAAGGAGACCGACAACTCTTTTGGGGAGGAAGGCGGCCATGCATATGATTCCGTGAAAGACAATATATGGAATCATGGTGATGAGGCAATGAACGAGCTGTTTGAAGGAGTGAAGTCTACCGGCGAGTCCATAGTCGAGAGTGATCCTATAAGGGCCGGATGGGTATTTATCTTCCATATATACGATGTTGTGGCTGCTATTTATCCGGGTGCCCTTGTTATTTCATTATCTGTCGGATTCTTAACGGCGATGTTATCGTCTAAGAATAAAAAAAGGAGAAAACGTGCCGTTCTGCTGGGACTTATAACGATACCCGTGATGTTGACTCTGTTTGTCTATGTCCTGCCGTATCTTTATCTTAAGTTTGCCTGACGGTGCGTGGGAAAAAGCAGGGCTTGAGCCCAAAAACAATTCAGGAGGAAAAGCATATGTCGTACAGCTACACCAACTTCGGTATCAACACTCCGCTCATTGGCAAGAAGTCCTTTGATGAGAAGAAGAGGGATGCCGTAAAGGAAGGTCTTGAATATTTCAAGACTTTGAAAGCAAAGAAACGCCAGTATAAGGTTACTTTCCAGCGTGTTAATGAGAATGGTGACCTTGATTCATTCGAGAATGGTATCCATGTGATCCTTCCCAATGAAGAGGTAAGGAGCGATCTTGCCGAGATCTCCACAAAGGGCAAAGGCAAGAGATACGATGCTTCAAAGAGAAGTACATACCTGCTCTATCAGTACAATGTAGATATCGTAGAGATCAACGAGAAGAAGAATGAAGTTATTGTTTCCTGGCGCAGTGTTAAGCTCAAGGAGCGTGACAAGGTATCGAGGATGCTGAGATTTATGGTAGGCGAGAAACAGGCTGAACGTAAAGAGATCGAGAATATAGTTCGTGACGAAGTGAAGGCTCTTATAGAAGGTGAACTTGCTGAACAGGTTGCTAAGATGAGCCCGCGTACAAGGAGCAGTTATGAGAGAAAACTTGTCCATGAGGGCATGACAAAAGAAGCGGAAGAAAGAGGAATGGAAAAAATCGTCGTTCCCGCACAGGTTGTGGATGTTACCGAGAAAGGGTGCGTCATCAATCTCCTGGGTTATGATATCCCCGGATACATACCTGCTAATTACTGGACATACGGACGCATGGACGATATGAGCGCTGTTGTCAATGTAAACGAGATCGTAGATGTTGAGGTATATGCTTACAGGACTTACAAGGAAGGGACTTCACTTCCTCTTTATACAAAGAATGGAAAAACTCAGAAGACGAGGGGACTGTATCTGTGTGCAAGGACTTCATTGATGGATAATCCTTGGGATTCCCTTCCGTTCAAGGAAGGCGATTATGTCCGTGTTAAATGTGTTGATGTTAAGCCCCATAACTGGTTTGGTTTCATAGACGGAATCGACCTTGAGATATATTGCGAGTATCCATCTGGCGAAAAGGAGATCAAGGTTATAGAGGGTAAGGAATATGAGTGTTATCTTTACAGGATAAATGCTCAGACAAAGAATCTTAAGGCAAAGACTATAAAGGAAGTCCTTCCAAGACTCTCCAGGACATGATTTTGACAGAAGGGAGAAGGGCAGCAGTTTGACTGCTCCTAAGCTTTGATTATGGCTGAAGAACTCACAGTAAGATACCTTAACCTGATGAAAGCCGAGAAGTGCCAGTATATAGTCCGCGACGGATACAAGATGTTCGATGATGAGATCTGCGATAAGGGTGACTTTGAAAGAAGATATTCCCTCATAGAAACTTTTGACCAGACCATACAGGTGCTCAGGTATGAGACCTTTATGACCTTTGCCGATATGCCGCTCATATATGCGATGGCTGCAAGCTACGCAAAGAAAGGACTTATCCCTAACGTGGTGACGGAAAAGAATCATATTGATAAGATGATGCGTCAGCTCTGCTCACTGGGAGCTGTGGGAAAAAAGAGATATGTGCCCGTAGGAGAAGATAATGCCAATGAATCCCCACTCTGTACTTATTTTCTTACGGCTAACGGGATTCAGCTCTACAAGGAAAAAACATGGTCGGAAAAGTTTCTTGAAGACAGTCTCATAATTAAAAATGAGGTAGAAGTAATGCAACGCCTTGCTGCCAATTACGTCATGCTCGAAACCGAGAAGATGTGTGCCGGGCGCGAGGTTTCTTTCTGCCGCTGCGAAAAGGTTGAGACTCCGAAACGCAGACAGATAGTGTATGGTACTATAGAAGATGATGATATGTTCGTGGTATTTGAACCTGTATTTTTCCGTAGGAACAAGTTTGCCGGAGAATACAAGGAGTTCGAAGACCATTTTGAAAAGAGGCCCAGATTCCTTAAGACTTTCATAGACGAAAGGGGAAAAGATAAGAGAAAGATACTTGTCTTTATCGTTGAGGACAGTTCAAATCTTAAGGACGCATATTTTAAATACCATGATGCGGTAGTGGACTGCGATCTCGTATATGCCACACATGAAATGCTTATGAAGGTAAGGCCCGGTAATGCAGACAAGACCGCTCCATTCCTTAAGGTGGCAACAAACATGAAGGATGCGCAGAAGATTACCATTAAAGCGGAGAATCCGCCTTTTGTACTCAAGAAGAAAAAATAAATATATATAGGGTGAATTGTCGCCCTGCCGAGAGGCGAATCCTGCACCGAACCGAGTCAGTACCGGTTGGAGAAGCTCGTGTACGTGCAGCCCTTGTTATGGATTTGGCCCTTTGGAGGATTATAAATTTACAAGGATAAAAAAGTATTAACTAAAGAAAAAAATAATATTCATTTGAAGCACCTCGCTTTATGAGGTGTTTTTTTGTATGCTTTTTACTACTAATGTCTAAAGTAGGGGTAGAATACTCCCGACTCCCCATTCCCCCAGGCTCCTGCCACATTTCCTCTTATATAATTTGTTTTTGCCTTCCGCCGCCGTGGATCTTCCCTTTGGCCCATGAACCCTGCTGCCTATTTCTTCCTTTTTTCTTTCTTTCTTTTCCCTTTCTTTCTTTTCCCTTTCTCTGTCCTTTTGGGGAAACCTGTCTTCTTTTCTTTTTCCTTTACTTTTCCTTTCCTTTTCGCCGGTTTCCTGCCGGGCGTGGTGGCACCGGAAGTGATATTGTATTTTATAAGTGGACAGGGCAGTGATCTACCTGTCGGGAGTATCTTTCTCCTACTTTAGACTAAAATATGATATTTTCTACTAAACGCACACATTGTTTTATTGACCTTGCTCTCCCGCACGTGATAATATGGCATCAGAAGGGTAGCAGTCCTTCAGACAGATCATAAATAAGGAGGTACTTACAATATGGCAGACAAGACTACTGTTTTATACGAGGCAAGGGCATACATGCACGGAAAGGGCAGGGAACCCGAAAAGAGATATTTCGATACCAGGGAAAAGGCCGAGCTCTGGCTCTCCGACATGTACGACGGCGAGATCGGCAGGATCACCTTCGAGAGCGCAGAGGTCATGGGTTATCACGACGGCTGTACTTACGAAGAGATGATGCTCCTTATCGACAGCATGGAGCACAAAGCAGATTGACTTATCTCGGAAAGTCCATTATAATTCCCTTAATGACACATGTTAACAAAGGAGGCGCACATGGCTGATTTTCTCATCTGGCTCAAGGATTCGATCCTCACGCTCTTTTCATTCCCCGGCATCATATTCGTCTTTGCGGCCATCTCGATATGCGTAGGCATCTGCGAGTACGCAAGGTGCAAAAGGATAAAGGATTCCGAGGACGAGAAGGAGAGGAAGCGCAGGGAAACCCTTGACAAGTTCAACTGAATAAGGAGGCTCATATGGAATACGACCTTTCAGACATATTCCGGGAAGACGTGTGCACGCTGATCGGCTGGTACATGGAACTCATCAAGACCGATGCGGACAAGCGGGCAAGGGCAAGGATATTCCGTGACTTCAATTCCGTGACGGGCGCAGATCCGCTCACGGCTGTCGAACAGGACTACGAGGCTTATACCGCAGAGCTAAAGAAAAGGATGGCAGACGGGAAGATGAAGCTCGGCACCGCACTCCGCAACCAGAGGATACTCGCAGCCTTCGTGCAGTTCCTGTTGAAGCGCAAAGGCAGTGACGGCATCGTCCCCGCCTCTTTCACGGACAGGACTCTCACTTCAAAGATAGAGGAGCCTGCTGAACAGATATACTTCAAGGACGTGCCCGGGCTTTCCGATATAGACACGCTGATCGGATATCTTAAGGCAAGGTGCGACAACCAGACGCTCGCGGCAGTCATGCTCTCCTTCAAGTGCCACCTGAAGACCGGCACGATGCTCCCTTTGAGAAAATCAGACATAATGGATGATGCCAACGGCGATACCTATATAATGTCAGAGGAGGGTGTGCCGAGAAGGATACCGCAGGATGTCGCCTCGGTCATAGATTCTGCCCTTGCGGCGATCCCCGACGGCGGATACCTGTTCTCTTCGGGGAACGGGAAACAGCTCACGCTCGACGGTCTTGAAAAAAGGCTCAAACGTGCGTGCGAAGGCGCGGGCATAACGCCCGTGAGCTTCAACAGACTGAGGAACGCCGGTGCGGTCCTGTCCGTTGCGAACGGTGCCGATCCCGGCAAGCTCGCCGACAGCATGGGCTACCGCAACCACAGGCACATAAGGAAGCTCACGTCACTTCCCATGCAGTTCATAGACACGGGACAGTACGTGAATATAGATGTCAGGCCCTCAAAGGCCATGGCACAGAAAGAGGATTGATAAGAAGGGGGCTGTGAAAAAAGTCCCGTAAAAAAGAACGCTTTCAGCCATAAAAGTCTGGCAGCGTTCTTTTTGTTTTGGTATACATATCTTCAAGACTGATCAGCTTAGTTTTGCCTGTTCTTCGTCTGCCATACAAAATGGTCATTATGACCACTTTTTGCTTATATTTCTCATCTAACACTCTTAATTCAGCTGTCTGTCCCCTAAATATCTCCTGCATACATCTCCATGCAATATAAATAAAAATGAATTTAACCGAAAAGGACTAGACGAAATGGATTTTTTTCCGCTACTATTCGTGGCAACTTTTGTTTTTATGGAAAAAGAACGGTTGCCCTGTGAATAGTAACGTTTGATTATATCGGCCTGATAAATTTCGAAATAACTATTGACAAATAAACAATAGTGTGATAATCTATAGTTGCAAAGCGATTCAATGTTTTTTTTTAAGGAAGGACATATAAAATCAGATGAAAAAAACAGATTATATTATCAAATTGAAAATGAGATTACTCCCTTTCCTAAATAGAAAAGCTGTCTCGGATATTCTGGAGGACTATTATAATGATTCCTGTGATGATGAAAAAATGTTGTCAGGATACGGCGAACCGAAACATTTTGCCTATGAAATAAAGAAAACAGCAAAAGATAAAAACTATGGCTATATAATTAAAGCGGTTTTATTAACTTTGGTTTTACTAATGTCCGTTATTCTGTTAAGGACAATACCATTATGGATGTATTCACTAATTGTTTTAGCAGAGCTGTGTATACTCTTTATTTCGCTCACAATGGATTATTTACTGCCTTTTAAGGATGAAATACATAAAAATGAAAAAATAGAATTTATAATAGTTGAAGCAATACTATTAGTTATTGGTTTGGCGGCAATAATCTTTATGTCTTTACTTCCAAGTTTTATTGAAAATTATAACGGAGAAAAACATGAAATCGGCGGGAAAATTTCTGCGATACTGTCTGTTGCGATAGTTGTCACTACTATTGTTTTTGGATATTCGGTCTATAAATATATTCAAAAAAACAAGTTATGGTTTGGCGGAGCATTAATTCAAACGTTAATATATATTATTGTTTTAATTACCTTTATTAGTCATTTGGGAAATTATGTGACATCTAATAACATTGAGGAATGTCCGGCAACTTTTTTAGTATCAGTTGCTTTGAGTTTGATTTATTATAAAATGAGGATAGTAAAAAATAAAGGAGTATAAAGAGTGGGAAGAAACGAATGGATGTACAGTTAAAAAAAGGCATTATTGAAATGTGTATTTTAAAGAGCATAGCTGATAAGGATATGTATGGATATCCGATAATGCAAAAAATGGAAAAATATTTTCCGGAAACTGATAACAGTTCAATTTATGCAATACTAAGAAGACTGAACTTAGAAGGATATACTGAAACTTACAAGGGAAGAGAATCAGGAGGACCAACAAGGAAATACTATAGAATAACTGAAGGGGGGCGAAAGTATTTAGCAACCAAAATCAAAGAATGGAATATGATACACAGGATTGTTGAAGATTTTGGTTTAAACGGAGAATCGGAGCAGTCGTAGTCTATGTAGTCAACAAATAACACAGGAGGATAGGATTATGTTTACAAAGAGGTTTATTGCAATTCTTTTTTCAATGGTTTTATTTATAGGTAACGTTTCTGCTTTTGCATCAACATCGCCAAATAGTGAAAACACAGAGGCAATAATAGTTTCTGAAAGAACATATTATGACGAAGATTTAGAAGCTGAGGTAAGGGAAGTCATCACGTATGAGCCGGTCTATGAAAAAAGTAACAATCGTAATATTGTAGGAAGTGGTCATTATACAAAAAGCAATACATACACTTGGATGAGTGGTGAGGAAATGGTCTATTATGTTGGTGCTGATTTTGAATGGAATGACGATGAAAACTATATTTATGCTTATAATCCTATAAGCGGAGTTTACAATCAACCAGCTTCAATAGCTATAATAAATACTGACAGGAATATTTCATATGGGCAGTACTTTTTCTTTTTTAATAGATATGTGGATGTTGATTTCTCTTTCCAATCATATAATATGATTGGGTCGACAAAAGATTTTAGTATAAGTATCAGAGTAAGTCAGACAGGTTCAGTTTCATAATAGAAGGATAGTAAATAATTATAGTCAGTTGTTAGATAATCCGGGACGTTACAATGGATAAAAGTACAAGTAAACGATTCATATGAGGTATATGACTCAGATTGGTATCTATATAGTAGTTCAAGTGGAAGAAGTGGAAATACAGCATATTCAAGTTTTGTATTTAAGCAATATTCAACAGGAAAACAGGAACCAGGTTCATTAAGTATCTCATGTTCGGGAAATGGTACAACATATTAGGAAAATTATAGGTTTGATTGTCATGGAATAAGGAGTTTATGCTTACTTTTATGAGTTCAGATATATCTGGAAGGTAAGTCGGATTCTTGAATTGATAAGGCTATCATTATTATCAAATTGGGTATTTCGATAGTAATTCAGTATTTTTAAAAATTAGAAAAAATTTGATACGGAGGTGACAGAATGAGAAAAATATCTTTGGTAATATTTGTTACAATAATTATGATTCTTTGTTTGAAACCTTTTGAATGTAAGGCAGATGAACAAGATAATTATGAAGAATACAGAATAAAACTTAATGAGTTAAATGAAGAATTAGGAACAGATTTCATTCTAGATGAAAATCCAGAGTTTGCCTTAGCTTTTGGATCGATGAATTTAGGGAAAATGTCAATAAAAGAGTTTGAAGAGTATGTTAGAGGTATCTATGCTAAAGAATTTTGCTCAAAAAAAGAGCCTTTGAAAGCCGATGAATATGAAACAGATTGTAAGGACGTTAAGACACGAGAAAATCCTGTAATGACAACACAAAAGTGCTATTATGACAACTTGGGGAATTATTTTTTCATAGAAGCGTTAACGATGTATATCAGTGGTACATATAGATATGTGTCAGGTTTATCAAGTTATGGATATTGTATAGTAGCTTATCCTGCGTATGAGATTCAGTCGGCATCTTATGAATTCAAAGACAATTATACCAAAGTCACCCTTTCAACAATGTGTTATAAAAAAATTAACGATAATACATATTGGCTTACCGTATATTATCCCCAGATTACATTTGTTGCTGGGGCTGGTGATATTCCCTATGATCCGGGAACTGTCATAGTATAAATATGTTATTTGGTACAAGTCGGGGGTTAGAAAAGTATTTATGAAGAAAATTGGCATATTTATTTCAAGCATATTGGGGATTATATGTATTATTACTATTGTCTTAGTTGTAAAAAGCATATATAAGAGACCGTCTTCTGGCTCTGAGGCTTTGAAACCTTATGAAGACCGTCTTGAAGAACTTAATTCTGAATTGGGGGCTAATATGGTTATATATATTTCCGAATCTGATCCCAATTATGAAGAAAATATCCAGTTTTATACATCTATGACTATGGAAGAGTTTGATAATTATATTAGAGACTTGTATGATAAAACAAAAGAATATGATGAAACAAATAATCTGTCAGATGTTCCATATAAAAATATAACCAAGGAGGAGTTTGAAAAAATCAAGCAAGATTTCTCAAACAATAGTAAGAGTTTTGAGGTTATAGATAAAAGTAATACAAATGCTGATAAGGAATAAGAGAACTATAACTGGCAAAAAAATTTTGGGATAATATGTGCGATTAGAAATGGTTGATAAACGGGAGCAGGTTTGACTTGCTCCCGTTTTGAAGATGTGCGCCTAGCGGAGCACGTTTCTAACGGGTTAAAGTCCTGAATCCGCCCGGTAGTGGGAAGGATATAGCCGAAGGCAAGGGTGTCCGCCGTGAGGCGGAATCTGAAGGAAGCTGGATGTGGGGAACATACTAACCCACGGGCAAATCTCTGGTCTGACGAACAGAAATCTCATATGAGGTTATGCATGAGGGTAAGGCTGCATTACAAGTCGAAGCCCAATAACTACACGGAATCATGCATGATAAATGAGGCAGATAGATGGAGAGGAAGAAACGTGTGGTACCTAGGGAGATCTGCATGAAATGTTCTGAAAGGAGTAACCACCGTACAAGGAAACGAGGCGGTGCTGAACATGCTGAAAAAACTGAGGATAATACCAATGTTTCGGGAACAGAGCATGTAATCAGTTATAATCTGGGTGATCTGGCTGAGGATTTTACGGAAATGCCTGAGAAAGCCCAAGGTGGG
>Ga0247611_10003379_pt1 | contig 23745 bp, 19 predicted proteins | sample 177DNAGHGhighgp2_FD_192422 | JGI IMG/M metagenome (GOLD analysis project Ga0247611, IMG submission 192422) | Sheep rumen microbial communities from Palmerston North, Manawatu-Wanganui, New Zealand - 1770 DNA GHGhigh gp2 | ecosystem: Host-associated > Mammals > Digestive system > Stomach > Rumen... | reverse complement strand
AAGCTATATATTAAAACCTAATTATTCAGATAGAGTTTTAGATGTAATGAATGGACAAAACAAAGTAGGAGATATACTGAATTTATATACATATAATGGAAGCAATGCGCAATTATTTGCAATATATGAATTCCCAAAGGTTGGAGCATCATCTCTTTCATATACAATTTCAGATAATTCAACTACTTTTAATTGGAGTAGTGCAACAAACGCAACACATTATTCTCTAAAAATTAATTCTGGGACACCTGGAAATGTTTCAAAATATAAGGTAATTACTAATTTAACAAATACAACATACAGTTTGAGTTTACCAGCAGGATATTATGAAGCATATGTAGATTCATGCAATTGGTATTGTTATAATGCAAGTAATGTTATTAAATTTTATGTAACAAAAACTCAAACATCAAATACAACCAATAATCAAAATAGTACCACAACAAATGCAAACCAAACTACCATAGATACTAATAACAATCAAAATAAGACTAATACTAATACAAATATTACGCTTATAAATATTAATAAATGTAATATAGCTTTAAGTAAAATAGACTATACATATACAGGAAAAGCTATACAGCCAAAAGTTACTGTAAAAAATGGAAATACTACTTTGGAAGAAAATACAAATTATATAATATCATACAAAAATAACAAAAAAGTAGGAACTGCGACAGTTGTAATTACAGGCAAAGGAAACTACACAGGAACAGTTACAAAAACATTTAAGATTAATCCAAAAGGAACATCTTTAAAGAAAGTTACATCTGGTAAAAAGCAATTTAAAGCTACATGGAAGGCACAAAAAACACAAACAACAGGATATCAAATACAATATAGTACAAATAAAAATTTCAGAAGTGGAAATAAGACAGTAAAAGTTAAGAAAAACAAAACAACATCAAGTACAGTAAAAAAATTAAAAGCTAAAAAGAAATATTATGTAAGAATTAGAACATATAAAACAGTTAATGGAAAAACATATTACTCTGGATGGAGTAAAGTAAAAAATGTAACTACGAAGAAATAATAATAAAAATGTATAGGAGAAAAAAGAAATGATAAAATTCAGTAAAAAAATTATATTAGTAATTCTATTATCGATAATATCAATATTTATATTTGGAGAAAAGAATGAAAGCAAAGCAACATATGATCCAAACACAGATCCAACTGTAACAATACAATGTGATGATATAAATTTTTATAAAAGTTTATTAAAACTAAATTGCTACATGGTTAGTGATGACTCAACAATGACAATAAAGATGTATCAACCTCATGTAGAAATGAGAAAACAAATAGATATATCTGGTTGTAAAGTGAAAAGTATTAAGGGAATCGAAAAATTTATAAATTTAGAAGCATTAAATGCATATAATAATGAAATAACTGATATTAGCCCATTAAGTAATTTAACTAATTTGGCAGATTTGTGGATATATAATAACAATATTTCTGATATTACTGCATTAAGTAATTTAGCTAAATTAAAGTCAGTATCTTTAAATCGTAATCAGATAGTCGATATATCATCATTAAAAAATTTGAAAAATTTGAGGTTTTTAGGTTTATATGAAAATAAAATTAAAGATATAAGTGTATTAAGTAATTTAACTAAGTTAGAATCGGTAGGGTTAGATTACAATGAAATAACTGATATTAGTGTATTATTTGATTTAGAACCTGAAACTAAATTAACTATATATTTAGCAGGAAACAATATTAATGAAAATGATTTAATAAAATTAATGAAAGATAAAAGCAGTAAAATAACAATTGATGACATTCAAATATTAGCTGATGGAGTTAATACAGGAGTGGAAGTTGATCAAACAGATAAAATCTATACAGGTAAGCCAATAACTACATTTGTACGAGTTTTTACATATAATACTGTTTATTATTCAAAAGACGGAGATATAGAAGGATATGGAGATGGAGAAGATTTAGTTGAAGGAAAAGACTATACAGTAAGTTATTCAAATAATGTAAATGTTGGAACAGCAACTATAACGATAAAAGGTAAAGGTGAATATGTAGGAACAATAACTAAAACATTTAAAATATTAAAAACAAAATCAATAAAAAATACAACAGTAACAGGAATAAAGAATAAAACATATACAGGAAAAGTATTAAAACAATCAGTTGTAGTTAAGGATGGAAATACAACTTTAAAAAGTGGAACAGATTATACAGTATCATACAAAAATAACAAAAAAGTAGGAACTGCGACAGTTGTAATTACAGGAAAAGGGAATTACACAGGAACAGTTACAAAAACATTTAAAATTAATCCCAAAGGAACATCTTTAAAGAAATTAACCAAAGGTAAAAAACAATTTAAAGCAACATGGAAGGTACAAAAAACTCAAACAACAGGATATCAAATACAATATTCAACAAATAAAAAATTTAAAAGTGGAAATAAAACAGTAAAAGTTAAGAAAAATAAAACAACATCAAGCACTGTAAAGAAATTAAAGGCTAAAAAGAAATACTATGTAAGAATCAGAACATATAAAACAGTTAATGGAAAAACATATTACTCTGGATGGAGTAAAGTAAAAAATGTAACTACGAAGAAGTAGTAAAAGATAGCATTTAAAGCTATTGAAAAAAATCAAATTATATGATATATTCTTAAGAGAAATAAAAAATGAAAGGAGAAACGAATAATGAAATTATTTAAAAAAGTATTATTGGCTATAATAGTTGCAAGTGCTTTAATTTATGTTACTCCATCTATTATGCCAATAGATGAAAGTGGTTATGTAGTAAGTGCAGCATCTGTAAAAATTTCAAAAACAAAATACAAAATGAACAAAGGAGAAAAATTCACATTAAAAGTAACAGGAACAAAAAAGACAGTAAAATGGTCTTCTAGCAATAAGAAAGTAGCAACAGTAAATTCAAAGGGAAAAGTTACAGCAAAGAAAAAAGGAACAGTAACAATTACAGCAAAAGTTGGAAACAAAAAATATAAATGCAAAATAACTGTTGAAGCGCCAAGTATTAGCAAAAAAACTTATACAATGAAAAAAGGAAAAACAGTAACTTTAAAAATAAAAGGAACAACACAAAAAATATCTTGGTCAAGTAGTGATAAAAAAGTAGCAACAGTAAATTCAAAAGGAAAAGTTACTGCTAAGAAGAATGGCTCAGTAACAATTACAGCTAAAGTTGGAAAATCAAAATATAAATGTAAAATAACAGTAGGTAATGTTGTAAAAATAAGTGAAACAGAACATGCCATTAATGTTGGAGAAAATTTTACATTAAAAATAACAGGAACATCTGAAAAAATCACATGGTCAAGTAGTGATGCAAGTATAGCTACAGTTGATAAAAATGGAAAAGTTACAGCAAAAAAAGAAGGAACAGCGACAATTACAGCTACTATTGGTAAAACAAAATATACATGTACAGTATATGTAGAAGATCTTGATCCATGGTGGAATGGGGATGACGATTTAGCATTACAAAAAGGACATACTTATGAACGTTTAGCATTTAATACCAAACAAGATGTTATTTGGAGTTCAAGTAATTCGAATATTGCAAAGGTTGATAAAAATGGGATTGTTACTGGAATTAATATTGGATCAGCAACAATTACAGCAAAAGTAGGAAATAAAACTTTTAATTTTAAATTAATTGTTAGAGATTTCAAAGAAGATATTACTTTGACAACAAAAGCGTCACATGATTCTGATGACTCTTTAGGATGTGTAATTGGATATTTTAAAAATAATAGTTCAATATCATATCTTTTTGATGCAGAAATTCATTTTTATGATGCAAATAAAAAAGAAATACTTTCATATGTACAATATAATATTACATCTAGAGCAGGGGCAACAATAGCGTACCCATTCCCATTTAGAGGAAGTGACTATGATGATTATGCATCATATGAAATAAATGTTTTAGATAGTGATTATTATTATATAACAAATGTAAGTAATAATGCTAATAAGGTAACAGTAGGAGTATATGGTGATGATGCAGAAAAAAGAGAACAAGGCATTTATGAGCGTACTGAGGATGTTTCAAAATTAGGAATGAATTGGTCTTTATGGGTTAAAAATGATTCAGATAAAAAGTTATCTAGTGTAGAATTTTCTATAGTTGGATATAACGAAAAAGGAGATATTAGTTTTTATTATGTTGATGATGAAGATTACTCAACGATAGAACCAAACACAAAAAAATATTGTGGAGGATCTAGAATGTTTCCAACTTGGTATGATGAAGAAAAAGACGAATTATGTACACTTACTCCTTCAAGAGTAGAATGTTACGTGCTAAATATATCTGAAGAATAATCATTAAAGAGGCTACTAAAAAAGTAGCCTCTAATGTATTTTACAAAATTATACAAATCAGTCCACCACTGCCTTCGTTAACAATTCTTTCTAATGTTTCTTGTAGCTTCATTTGAGCATCCTCAGGCATTTTTGAAAGCTTTGCTTGAAGTCCTTCATTAACAAGTGAATGCAAGCTTTTTCCAAATATATTAGATTCCCAAATTTTTTTAGGGTCATTTTCAAATTCAGAAAGAAGGTAATTTACTAATTCCTCAGATTGCTTTTCTGAGCCAACTATTGGAGAAACTTCAGTTTCTATATTTGCTTTAATAATATGAAGACTAGGAGCAGTAGCCTTTAGTTTTATACCAAATCTTGAACCCTGTTTAACCATTTCAGGCTCATCTAAAATTAATTCATCAATCGAAGGTGTAACAATTCCGTATCCTTTTCTATCTACTTCATCAAGGGCATATGCAATTTTGTCATAACGAGCTTTAGTTTTTGAAAGTTCACCAATAATTGAAAATAGGTCACCTTCATTATTAATTTGAACACCTGTCATTTCAGTTAAAACTTTATAAAACAAATCATCCTTCAAATTTAAAGAGATGTTTACATTTCCTGTGCCAAGCATAATGTTATCTGTATTTGCGCTTGAAATAATATCTGTTTTTGAAATATCTTTGACGCATGGAGAGATTTCTCTTAAAAGCTTTACATTTCCAAAAGAATCTCTTATTTCTGTAAATAGTTTAATTTTTAATTCATGATCTAAATCTAATCCATTAATCCAGGCAGGAAATTTAAAATTAATTTGACTTACAGGAAATTCATATAAAATGTTTGAAAATATATTTGTAATATCTTGTAAACTAAGATTTGCACAATTTATTGGAATAACAGTAGAATCATATTTTTGACTTAATTCATTAGCTAAATTTTCAGTAGAAGAATCATTTGGATGCTCTGAATTTAAAAGAATTACAAATGGTTTATTTATTGCTTTAAGTTCAGAGACAACTCTTTGCTCAGCTTTAACATAATCTTCACGTGGTATTTCTGTAAAAGAGCCATCTGTTGTAATTAGAATTCCTATTGTAGAATGTTCCTCTATAACTTTTTTAGTTCCTATTTCTGCGGCTTGTTCAAAAGGTATTTCATCTTCAGACCAAGGCGTTTTAACCATTCTAGGTTGGTCATCTTCTGTAGCGCCAATACTATTTGGAATTAAATAACCAACACAATCTACTAATCTTGTTTTCAATTTTAACTTATCATCAATTGTAATATCTATTGCTTCATTTGGTATAAACTTTGGCTCTGTTGTCATTATTGTTTTACCACCAGCGCTTTGAGGTAGTTCATCTTGTGCTCTTTCTTTTTTATAACTATTATCAATATTAGGTATTACTAGCAAATCCATAAAATTTTTAATAAAAGTTGATTTACCAGTTCGTACAGGCCCAACCACCCCAACATAGATATCTCCATCTGTTCTTTTGGCAATATCTTCATATAATCCTAGATTTTCCATCTATTTTACCTCCCTCAATTTTAAAATGGGGACGGTTCTTTTTTTAAAATAAAAGAACTTCCTCCATATAAATTCCTAATTCCTAAAAGTGTTTGTACTAAACTTTAGTTAATTTATATGAGCAAGTTTGAATTTTATGACTTTATAAATATTTTTATTTATATTTTAGAAAAAACTTGTAAAAAAATTAAAATAATGATATTATATAATTGGATTTTTAAACAAAAGACGATTATACATTTAATTGTGCCTTTGAGCGAAGCGAGAAAGGATTGAAATTAATTATGAAAAATAAACTTAACAATCAAAATGGAATAACGCTAATAGCTTTAATAATTACAATAATAGTTATAATTATTATTGCAGGAATTAGCATAGGTGAGATAAGTGACAAAAAAAATAGTGTAAATGAATCAAAAGAAGAAACATCTTTTTCAGAATTAACGAAAATACAACAAGCAGTAATTGAAAAATATATTAAATATCAACAATTTGGAAATGATAGTATTCTTATTGGAGAAGAAATAGAATATGAATTAGCACAATCATATTTAACTCAAATAAAAGATGGTGAAGTTTTAAAAGTAGATGAAAGAGATGGCGCAGAATTTCAATACTATAAATTAACAACCGAGGATCTTGGAATTTTAGGAATGGAGAATATACATAATAATGATGAATATATTGTTAATTATGCAACAGGGGAAGTAATGAACATTACTCAACAAAAGACAGCTAATAATGAGGCATTATACATTTATGCAAAAACATTAAATTAATATAATTAAGAAAGCGAGTGTGAAGGGTTTGGTAGACACAATAATATATCAAGACTTATGCAAAATTATACCTAAAGAAAATATCAAAGAAAATGAACCAATGTCAAAACACACATCATTTAAAACCGGAGGACCTGTAGATTATTTTATTATAGCGAAAACAGTAGAAGAAATTAAAAACATATTTCAATATGCAAAAGAAAGAAATATAAAAATCTATATAATCGGAAATGGAAGCAATTTACTTGTTTCAGATGAAGGAATAAAAGGAATTGCGTTAAAAATATTAATTGAAAATATAGAAATAACTAAATCAAGTTATGAAGCAATTGTAAAAGTAGGTGCAGGATTAAAAACTATGGCACTTGCACAAGAATTAAAAAAGCACGGAATTACTGGATTTGAAGAACTCGCTGGAGTTCCCGGTACAATTGGAGGAGCCAACTATATGAATGCAGGAGCACATGGAAAAGAGATCAAAGACATATTACTCGAGACAAAGGTTTTAAATAAAGAAACAGGAGAAATAGAAGTATTAAAAAATAAAGAACAAGACTTAAAATATAGAAGTAGCATTTTTAAAAATAAAAAATATATTATATTAGAAACTACGCTTAGTTTGAAAAATGGCAAAATAGAAGAAATTGAAAAAAAAATGAATGAATTTTTAACACAAAGAAAAGAAAAACAGCCATATGAATATCCATCAGCAGGAAGTACTTTTAAACGAGTAGATGGATATATTACAGCAAAATTAATAGATGATTGTGGACTTAAAGGTTATCAAATAGGAGGTGCACAAATTTCAGAAAAACATGCAGGTTTTATTATAAATAAAAAAAATGCGACAACAAAGGATATAATAGATTTAATAGAATACACAAAGAAAAAAGTATTTGAAAGGTTTGGAGTAAAAATAGAAGAAGAAGTCGAAATTATATAAAGAATTCAAGAGCGTGCAAAATGGACCGGTTCTTTTTTGACCGGACAAAAAAGAACCGGTCCCAAATGCACGGGAAAGGACAGAAAAAAATGAAGGGCTTATTAGAATGGTTTAAAAACAGCTCAAAAATGAAAAGGTGGATACTATTAATCTTAATTGGTATAGTTTTTGTATCTTATGGAATTGCAAATATAATAACATCTAGTGAGGCAATTACTTTTAGACATGCAGGGAAAATTATCATTAGTTTTACTTTCGGATTTACAGCAGTAGTTTTAGGTTTAATATATCTGAATAAAAGAACTATGGAGTTATTTGTTGAGGCAACAGATGACAGAATTTCAGGAAAGAAGAAGGTTAACATCAATTCATTAATTTTTAATAAAAACATTTATGAACAAGGACCAAATATTGTTGTAATAGGTGGGGGAAGTGGATTAAATACAATATTAGATGGACTTAAAAGATATACTAGCAATATTACAGCAATTGTAACAGTATCAAATTATGGTGAAAATCTAGATAAAGATACAGATAAATTAAGATATTTACAACTTGAAGATATAAAAAATGGAATTGCATCACTTGCAATTGAAGAAGATAGTAAAATGCCACAATTGTTTAATTATAGATTCAAAGAAGGAAAATTAAAAAATATTGCATTTTCAGATGTTTATTTTGAGGCGATGCAAGATATTTCCAATAGTTTAGCTGAATCTGTAAAAAATAGTAATGATATTTTTAAAATATATGGAAGAGTTTTACCTGTAACAGAAGACGAAATGAAAATATGTGCAGAGCTTGGAAATGGATATGTGGTAGAAGAAAAATCTAAAATTGCAAGCATGGTATATGACAAATTAACAAAAATAAGCAGAGTATATTTAAATCCAAGTAATTGCAGACCTACACCTGGAGTTATAGAAGCTATACAGAATGCAGATAGTATAATTATTGGACCAGGAAGTTTATTTACTAATATTATTCCGAATTTATTGGTAAAAGGGATTTCAAGAGCAATAAAAGAATGTAAAGCTAAAAAGTTTTATGTATGTAATATCATGACAGAGCCGGGACTTACAGACAACTTTTCAGTTTCAGATCATATAAATAGTATAATCGAGCATTGTGGAGAAGGCCTAATAGACTATTGTTTATATGATACAGGAGAAGTTATTCCAGAGTACATAAAAAAATATAACTTAGATGGAGCAGATCTTGTAGAACAAGACTTAAGAAATATCCAAGATAGAAAAATTAAATTTATTAAAGAAAACTTATCAATTATTAAAGACGATATGGTTAGACATAATGCAAATTTAATTGCAGATATTGTTATACAAGTTATATGTGATGATTTAAAATATATGGACAAGCAAAATGACCCAGAATTCATGATGATGAATTCAAAACTGAAGGCTGATAAAGAAATAAGTAAAAAACAAAAAAAGCGAAGTAATGATAAGAGATATAAGAGTAAGCACGAAAAGGTTGGAAATAGTAAATTTGCAAACAAATATCAAGATAGAATAAAATCTATTAAAGATTCAAGTAAAAATACAGAAAAGAAAAGAAAGGCTGTGCAATCAAAAACAAAACAACAAAAAATTGAAAAGCAAAAAACAATCACTCAATTAAAGGAAAATCAAAATGAAGAAAAAATAGACATTCTTAAAGAGCAAGAGAAATACATGAATGAGAATCAAACACCAGTATATGCAGAAGTAATTAAGATAAAAAACTATGAGGAAATACGTAGAGAAATGTTAAAAAAATTTAATAAAGGAAAATAAAATGGAGGAAGATACGAATGAAATTTGAAAAACAAGATTTGAATTTAGAAAACGGATTGAAAAGAGAGTGGATTATTACAAATGGTTTGGGAGGTTATGCTTCATCAACTATTGTTGGAGCAAATACTAGAAGATATCATGGATTACTTGTTGCACCCCTAAATCCACCTGCAAAAAGACATTTGATTTTATCAAAATTAGATGAAAGTATTGAAATTAATGGTGGAAAATTTGAACTGTTTACTAATATTGGGAAAAACTATATTTCAGGTGGATATAATTTTTTAGAGTCTTTTAGTAAAGATATTTTACCGGTATTCAGTTATAAAGTTAAAGATGTATCAATTAAAAAAACTATTTGTATGGTGTATAGAAGAAATACAGTATTAGTAGTATATAACATAAAGAATGGCAAGGATAGAGCAAAACTAACTTTAGCTCCTATAGTAAATTTTAGAGATTTTCATGGGATGAATACAAATCATGAATTTAGACTAGCTCAACAAGAAAATAGTAATAAAATAAAAATGGTAATTGATGAAAACGTATCAACTCCAATATATATGTATGCAACAGCTGGAACTTATATAGAACACTACAATGATACATATAGAAATATGTTCTATATAGAAGAAGAAAAACGTGGATTTTTTCCAGAAGAAAATCATGCAGTATGTGGTAGATTTGAAATTGATATAAAACCTAAAGAGGAAAAAGAAGTTGCATTTATATGCTCTCTTGATGAGAATATAGAAGAAATAGAGCCAAAATATGTTATAGAGAGTGAAATAATTAGACAGCAACAATTATACAATAAATCTGAATTAATAGACAATAGTATACAAAAGAAAACTAAGAAGCAATTAGAAGAAGATGAGCTAAAAAAGATGTTCCTAACATCAATAGACAATTTCATAGTTTATAGACCAACATTTGCATTACATACTGTCATTGCAGGATATCCTTGGTTTCTTGATTGGGGAAGAGATACACTTATTTCTTTTGAAGGACTACTACTAAAAACAAAAAGATTTGAACAAGCACAAAAAGTCTTATTTACAGTAACCAGAGATATAAAATATGGTTTAGTGCCAAATGGTTATTCTGAATTAGACAATAGCCCATTATATAATAGTGTAGACAGTTCTCTGCTTTTATTTGAACAGATTAAAAAATACGTAGAATATACACAAGATTATGATTTTGTAAAAAGAACGATGTATTCTAAACTAAAAGATATTATTGAAAATTATTCTAAAGGGATAACATTTGCAGACAATAATATTTATTTAGATGATGATGGCTTGATTTATTCTGGGAATGAAAATACACAAAATACTTGGATGGATGCTAAATATGGTAATTTTGTTGCAACTCCAAGATATGGTAAAGTGGTAGAAATAAATGCAATGTGGTATAATGCACTTATGATAATGTCTTTTCTTTCAAAAAAGTGCTTAGGAATTGGGAAGATTGTTGAAAGTAAAAAATATGAAAAAATGGCCGAAAAGTGCAAAGAAGCATTTATACAAAAATTCTATAATGCAAAGAAAAAATCTTTATATGATTATCTGGGAAATGATGAAATAAGACCAAATCAATTATTTGCATTAAGCCTAACATATCCTGTTATTGATGTTACTTCAGAAATAGCACAAAATATTATAGAAACAGTTGAAAAGAAATTAGTAAATAGTTATGGTTTAAAAACACTTGCAAAAGGTGAACCAAATTATGTTGATATATATGAAGGAGATTGTTTTAAAAGAGATATGAGTTATCATCAAGGACCAACTTGGGTTTGGCTTTTAGGATTGTATTATGATGCTTTGATAAATATGAGCACAGCTCAGAAAGATTTAGCTAAGAAAAAACAACTTGAAGAACAGATAAATAAGCTTAAAGAGAGAACTTATAAAACATTTAAAAAGGAAATAAACCAAAGAGGCTGTGTTGGCACTATTCCAGAGTTATATGATTCTAGAATGCCTTTTGAACCAAGAGGAGCTTTTGCTCAAGCATGGAGCGTAGCAGAAGTTTTTAGAATTTTATTTTAATGGTCAATGGGGACGGGCTTTTTTGACCATATAAATGTTGAAGTGCAAGCAAAGAGGACTTTGATATGCAGTAAAAGACTATACAAGGAGTGAAAGATGAGGATTTTAGGAATAGACCCAGGTTTTGCAATTACTGGTTTTAGCATAATAGATTATGAAGGAAATAAATTTAAATTAATAACATCAGGGGCAATACTTACAGAAGCTCATACTTCATTTCCACTAAGGCTCGAAAAAATATATAATGATTTAACAGAGATAATAGAAGAATATAAACCTGATGCTATGTCAATAGAAGAGTTATTTTTTAACAATAATGCAAAAACAGCAATAAATGTCGCACAAGCAAGAGGTGTAATATTGGTTGCAGTAAAGCTTAAGCGGAATTCCAATTTATGAATATACACCGCTTCAAGTAAAACAAGCAGTTGTAGGATATGGAAGAGCAGATAAAATGCAGGTTCAAAGAATGGTTAAAATGATTTTGCATGAAGAAAAGTTACCTAAATTAGATGATACCACAGATAGCATGGCTATTGCAATATGCCATGCTCATTCTGCGAAATTTTCAAAGAGTCTGTAAAAAATATTATGAGCTTAATGTACTAGCATAAAAAGAGGTGATGAAATTTTGAAGATAGAAGATTTAGAAAAAGAACTAAAATCTAGCAAGCTTCATGGATTATATTTACTTTATGGAGAAGAAACTTTTCTTTTAGAAAATTGCCTTAAGTCTATAAAAAAATTATTTGGAGAAAAGATAAATGGAATAAATTATGTTTTAATAGATGAAACAAATTTAAATGAAATTATTTCTGACCTAGAAACACCTGCTTTTGGATATGAGAAAAAGTTGATTATTGCTAAAAATACAGGATTGTTCAAAAAAGAATTAAAGAAAAAAAGCAAAAACGATAATTCTAATTTAAAAACAAAATTGAATGAATATATAAAAGAAAATAGTGATTTAATAAATGAGACAATTGTGTTAGTATTTGTTGAAGAAACTGCTGAAAAATGTGAATTACTTGAAACAATAGAAAGACTTGGGGTAATATGTAATTTTGAATATCAAAAACCAATCCAAATTCAAAGTCGATTAAAAGGAATAATAAATGCATATAAAGTAAATGTTGAAATGCCAACTCTTAACTATTTGATTGAATGTTGTGGAACAGATATGCAAGAACTCATAAATGAAGCGAGAAAACTAATTGAATATACAGGTGAAGGAAATACTATAACAAAAGAAGCAGTAGATAAACTAGCAATAAAAAAGATGGAAAGTATTATATTTGACTTAACAGATAGTTTAGGAAAAAAGAATACAAAACAAGCAATTGATGTTCTAAGAAATCTTATACTTTCAAAAGAACCGCTTCAAAAAATTTTAATTACATTATATAATCATTTTAAAAAAATATATCTTGCAAAACTTGCAATTTCGCAAAACAAAAATGTAACAAGCTATTTGGATTTAAAGCCAAATCAAGCTTTTCTCGCAAACAAATATAAGGCACAAGCAAGTTATTTTAAATTAAAAGAATTAAGAAGAATTCTGCAAGAATTCTGCGATTTAGATTATAAATATAAAATTGGATTAATTGATTTAAATGTGGGGTTGGAAGCAATTTTATGTGCATATTGTTAAATAAAAGAAACGAAAAAGACACAGTTTGATTTGTGTCTTATTTTGTTGAATAGAAAAAACTGTTTTTTCTATTCAACAAAATACAATGCACAGAAACTTGCTAAAGAAAATTTCGCGAACGAACAAATATGGAGAGTGTAACTTATTTAAAAGCTAAAGTTATTTAATCACGCTCTTCTTGTTCACTCTTATCGATTGGGAGTTCACCTTTAAATTTACCATCATTATAACTTTTAACATAGTTTATTTTTTCCTCATCTGTTAAAAAAGTTATATTACCTGATTCATCAGATACTGCCCATGTTCCTTCCCTTAAGCCTGTTTCGGTATTATTTAGTAATGTAAAAAAAGGTACACCTGGTTTCATACGATGTGTATGATAGTTTCCGTAACCTGTTGCAACATAGGTGCCGTGTTCCTCTTCTGTTAAAGCAGTTAGATGATGTAAATCATCAGATACCACCCATTGTCCTTCATGTTTATTTGTTTCAGGATTATAAAAATACCCATACCAAGGTGTACCGGGGTCCATTTTTTGTTCTCCTAATTTTAGGTCAGAATGACGTATTCCGGGAATATGTTTATCAACGTGCCCGTCACTCCAATGTATTTCTGTATAACCTGAAAAACTATGTACTTCTTTTGTTATATATCTTTTTCGAAATGTATGTGGATTACCATATATATTAAACATATTATTTTAACACCTCCAAATATTATTTTAATTTATGAATTATAGTTTAGTATATTCCTCTATATAATAATTAACGTTCATCATATGTATTATCTGATGAATCTTTTATACCTAAAGATTCTTTAACAAAATCAGGAGTAGGTATCCATTGACCTACAAAATCCTCTACTTCAGGATCATACCTAAACACATAAATTTTTTTATTTCTTAAAGATTGTACACCTTCCATTCCTCCATTTCTCCTGCCATAATAATCCTCAACTTTTCCATTGCTCCAATATGTTTTTGGGTGATAACCATTTTCTACTTTAATTACATAATTTTTACGAATATTATTTGAATTATTATCTCTATTGTTTTGCATATTTCCACCTCCATAAAAATTTATTAGCATATATACTTGATTTATAGTTATCATTATAATGATAATAACATTATAGTAATAACAAATAAATTTGTCAAGTACTTTTTAAAAAAATTTAAATTTATGTTTTATTTGCTATTTAATACTACATTTAGATTATGTGTAATTTGTAGTTAATCAAAATATTCAAAATTTGTATAAAATAATCTATTCTGGGATAAAATATGGTTACGATATACAAATAATAATTAATCGACCAAAGGGGAATATTATATTTTTTATAAAAAATTTATAAATGCATCGTAAAACCAAACATTGTATAAGAAACACTACTAAAAAATATGAATGTAGATTGCATAAATTGAAAATAATGCATTTTTATTGTGATATGTATTATTTTTGATTAAAGATGTTGTGAAAATACATTGTAGTAAAATCTCATATATTGCTTAAAAAAAGATGTATTTACAAATTTGTTTTGAAAAATAATATATATTATCTGAAGCTGAAAAATAAAAATGTATAATTTGAATTATAATGGTCACATATGGTTCGTATAAAGTAAGAAAGGAAATGATATTAAATGAAAAGAATAAGATTTTCAATAATTTTATTGATTTTTACAACTATATTAATTAGCTTTTTTATTTTCCAAAAAAGCTCCGAGGTTCAAGCACTTTCAAAATACGGTTCACAGGGAGAAGAGGTAAAACAAATTCAAACGAAATTAAAAAGATGGGGTTATTATAATGGAAATATAGATGGAATATTTGGAAGCAAAACTCTTTCAGCAGTAAAAGCTTTTCAAAAAAAGAATGGATTAACAGTTGATGGAATAGCAGGACCAAAAACACTTAATGCAATGGGAATCACGAGCTCATCAAATTCATCAGGAACAACGAGTAACTCGAGCAACGTAAATTTATTAGCTCACTTGATTTATGGAGAGGCAAGAGGTGAACCATATATTGGACAAGTAGCAGTAGGTGCAGTTATAATGAACAGAGTAAAAAGTAGTTCATTTCCAAATACAATTTCAGGAGTAATTTATCAAAAAGGTGCATTTGATGCAGTTTCAGACGGGCAAATTAATATGACACCTGATAGTACAGCCAAAAAAGCAGCTCAAGATGCTATTAATGGTTGGGATCCATCATATGGTGCAATTTATTATTTTAACCCTGCTACTGCAACAAACAAATGGATTTGGTCAAGACCATTAACAGTGACTATAGGAAAACACAGATTTTGTAAATAATCTTTTTAGTAATTTTATAATAACATTTGTTTTTACCATAGATAGTGTGTAAATATTAAGAAAAATTTATAAAAATTTATTTACAACTTGCCAACCTTGTGATATAATCTTAATTAATTAAACTAAAGAAAGAGAATGAAAGGAATGAGCTAAAAAATGAATCAAATTTTATCAGTAGAAATGCCAAAAAAGAAATCCAAGAAAAACTATCAAGGACAACAACATGATAAATTAAATATAAAATCTATAATAATATTTTTTTGCATTGTTTTGGCTATATTTGGAATAGTCTTAATAGGAATGGCTATATATTCGTTTATTAACAAAAATGCCGAAGACAGTAGTAATCAAGCAGAGCTACCTAGAATCAATGTTACGCAAAATATAAAAGAACTAGAAATAGAAATATCAAGCACAAGCGAAATTTCTAATATCACATACAATTGGGAAGAAAAAGAATCCCAAGAGGTTAATGCAGGAGGCAAGAAAAGTATTAGCTTTAATGTTAAAATACCAAGTGGAAATAATATATTTAAAATAGCAGTTACAGATGTAAATGGAAAAAGAAGTGAATACAGCAAAGAATATGTAGGTGCAAAAGAGCCAAATATTATAGACTTTTTACCAAAATATTATACCGATACAGGAAAAAATATGCTTTTAGTTTCACTTTCTGAAGAAGAAATAATAAAATCTATTTCATATAGTTATGATAATAACACTGAAAAAACAATTGAAATTAATAATACTAAAGCCACAATAGAAATAGAAGAGTTAGAAGGAAAACATAATTTGACAATAAAAGCTCAATATGCAAATGGAGATATTAGAGATATTACAAAAGAATTACACATTCCTATAGTAAATGTTAAGACAAATGGAACTGTTACAAATTATACAAAATTTATAGTAGATGCATCAGATGATAGAATGATTAGTAACGTAGATATATATTTTAATGGAAAGATATATAAAGAAACAATAAATAATATGAATTATTCAAAAGAATTTGAATTACAACCAGGACCACCAACAAGTAATAAATTACAAATTACAGTATATAATAAAGATGGGCTATCAATTACAAAAAGGGTTTGGGATAAAAATAGACAAAATTAACAAAGGAGTAAAAAATGTTAAATGAAGTATATATTATAGATGATGATGAATCTTCAATTGTTATATTTAAGGAATTATTTAGAGACGATCCGGATTACAAATTTATTAGTGTAAAGACAGAGCATATAGATATAGCATTGAAAAATATACCTTCACTAATAGTAATAAATGAAGATGCTATAGATAGAGATGTAATCCAGTTATGTAGAAAAATTAGAAAGGACGAAGACAATACAATAACACCAGTAATTGTTGTCTCATCAAATGGATCTAGAAATCATAGAATGAGAATATTAAATGAATCTGTAGAGTATTTTATAAAAAAGCCAGTTGATGAAGGATATTTGTATTATACAGTAAAGAACCTAAACAGACTTCTTACAACAAACAGAAGGGTAAGCCCTTTAACAGGGCTACCTGGAAATGTACAGATTCATTCCGAACTTAAAAAAAGACTAACTAAGGAGGAAGAGTTTTCAGTTCTATATTTAGATTTAGACAACTTTAAAGCCTATAATGATGTTTATGGTTTTTTGAAGGGTGACAAGATTATACAATTTACTGCAAATACTATATTAGAAGAAATTCATACTGAAGGCGGGAGCGGATTTGTAGGACATGTTGGTGGAGATGATTTTATTGCAATTGTTCCATATACAGAGGTTGAAGAACTATGCCAAAGAATAATCGCAAGATTTGATAAACAAATAAAGGGATTTTTTACAGAAGAAGATGCAAGGAAAGGATATATAGAGATTGCAAACAGGAGAGGAATAATAGAAAAATTCCCATTAACATCAATTTCAATAGCTGTGGTAGTTGTAGATAAAAATAGATTTGAAAACATACTAGAAATAGGAGATGTTGCAGCCCAAGTTAAACATGCTGTAAAATCTGTAATGGGAAGTAGTTATACAATAGATAGAAGAAAGAGCAGTTAATTTGGAGGTATAATTATGTATGAAAGAAACGCAATAGTTATTGACAGATATTTTTCAAATGTGTTTGGATATGACAAAAAAAATAATGTAAAAAATAATGCAAATAATTATTTTGAACTAGTTAATATTTTAGAAAAATATCAAGGTGCATCTGAAATAGAAAACAATGTGATGGACGAATTTGAAAAAGTTGCGAATACAATTAAAAGCTTGCAAAAAAAACAAGAAAATTATGAACAAAAATATTTAAAATATTTTGGAAAAAGGCAAAATTTGTTTTTAAGTTTAGAAGAAGATGCAGAAGCTTTAAAGAGAGATTTTGAAAGAATAGAAGAAGAAATAATTAACAATGAAAACAATATAAAAGATAACATAGTAGACTTTGTAGAAAGCATAAAAGAGTTTAATGAAAAAAGTGAAATAAGAAATAAATGTGGAAGAGAAAGAAGAATAATTGAAAATGATTATCAAAAAATATTAAATGCAACAGCAGATAATTTTAATGGTATTTTAAAAGATAAATTAAAAGAAATGAAAAGCTTTTTAAAATCAGAGGATAAAGAATTTGCAAAAATTGAAATGAAGGAAAATATTTCAAAAAATGGAGCAAAAGAAAAGGTACCATTTGATGAAAATATTATTAATAAAGCAATAGATACATCACTTTATATAGAAGGAAAAAAAGCAGAAATACTATTATCAATTTATGAAAAAACTTCAAAATTATTAGATGAAATAAACAAAGATACAGTAAAAATAGAAACTCATAAAAAGCAAGTTAGAGACTCAAAAAGCAAGCTAGACTTTTTAAATTCAATTACAGAGTATATAATTTTATTTTTAGACAATGAAAGAATGAATACAATAGGTGGACAAGCCGAACATGAAAGAGTAATGAGCAAAACATGTGAAAACATGCAAGATGACCTAGTAGAAATTCAAAATATGTACTCATTGCTTATTAAAGAAATAAATGGAAAAACAACAAAGAAATTATATAAACAATTATACAATGTAGAATATTTAAATGAATTAAAAGAACAAGAAAATCAATTTGAAAAAAATATTAGTAAACTAAATATGATAGGTACAGTAATTTATCCTGATTATTGGAGACTTGAAGGAATGAAAAAGATTTACGATACCTTCAAAACAATCATGACTGAAGTATATGAAGTTGATTTATCTGAATACGAGCCAATAGATATTACATTTGAGGTTAACAAAAAAATCTTAAGTGCTGAAATCGAGAATTATGATGAAAAAGATAAAAAGATTCAAATTTCAGAAAATAATTTGAGTAGCAAAAATACTAATAAAGTTGAAGAAAAAGAAAGTACTAAATCTGTGCTTAATAAAGATCAAAAAGAAGTAGCATTAAAATTTGATGTTTCTAAAATCAGTGAAGACAATAATGATGACGACGAAGATGATGAGGAATTTCATTGGGATATAGAAGATGAAAATGATGATCGTTTATTCTCAAATAATAAAGATAAAAATGAAGAAGAGGAAGACGACGATGACTATGAGCTTGAGATTCTTGCTGAAAAACAAGATGAAGATGATGAAAAAGATGAGGAAAGAGACAAAGAGATTGATGAATTATTAGGAATTTTCGATTCTGAAGACAATGACACATTTGATGACACAGATGAAGATGTAGAGGATCATATTTTACAAATAGAGGATGACGATGAATTAGATGATAGTATTTTTATGAAAAATGATGAAGAGGAAAATACAGATAAAAGTGAAAAACCAAAAAGAAAGAAATTATTTGGAAGAAGAAAATAAATATAATTAATTGAGGATATAAGTGTATAGAGTGAGAGCTTATATCTTCATTTTTTTATGAATTTTTATTGAATTTGTACTAGGTGTATAGTATAATGTCTTAAGATTTTTAGTATAAGAAAAAAGGAGTTTTATGATACTTAAATATATTGTAAATAAAAATGATAATGGAAAAACCATAAATGAAATTATACTTCAAAAGTTTGATTTATCAAATAGGTTATTTTCAAAGCTTTTAAGAGATAAGAAAATTTTTGTAAATAATAGTAATATTGATACAAGACTTAAGGTTAATAAAAATGATATAATAACAATAAATTTAAATTATGATGAAGATAATTCTAATATAATTTCAAAGCAGATGAATTTAGATATAGTATTTGAAGATGAAGGAATGTTAATAATAAATAAACCTTCAGGTATTGCAATTCATCCTTCAATTAAACACTATGAAGATTCTATTGCAAGTGGAGTGAAATACTATTTTGAGTCTATTGGAGTATATAAAAAAATTAGACCTGTAAATAGATTAGATTTAAATACATCAGGTTTAGTAATTTTTGCAAAAAACGAATATATTCAAGAAAGCCTAATTAAGCAAATGCAAAAAAGAACTTTTTCAAAAGAATATTTAGCGATTGTAACAGGTGTTTTAGAAAAGAAAACAGGTGTAATAGATAAGCCAATTGCAAGAAAAGCAGGAAGTATTATAGAAAGATGTGTATCTGAAACAGGTCAAAGAGCTATAACAGAATATGAAGTTATAAGGGAAGCAAGCAATAATAGTAAAATTACAAGTGAAGCAGGTAATAATTATAATACTAAGTGTGAAGTAGAAAAATATAGTTTAGTAAAATGCAAATTAATAACAGGAAGAACACATCAAATAAGAGTTCATTTTGCATATATTGGGCATCCGCTTTTAGGGGACTCATTGTATGGTAAAGCAAGTCATTTAACAGAAGGTCAGGCTCTCCATTGCTATAAATTGAAATTTTTTCACCCGATTAATCAGAGGAGTTTAAGTTTTACAAGTGCAATGGATAAAGAATTATTAAAAAAATGTGGATTGATTGATGTATGAATTTAACAAAAGTATTGATATTTCAATCAATTTTTATTTTTAGAAAACACGCGAACAAAAATTTGAAAAACTTTAATAAAAACTATTGACAAAATAAAAATTAAGATATATAATACAATCAATAAAGCGAACAAGAGTTCTAAATAGAGAAAAACAAGAAAGGGTTGATTGATATGATATTAAAATTATTAAATAGAAAAACAAATTTAGAAAATAAAATTGGAAAAGAAGCAAAAATATTTGGTGAAAATTATGAGATAAAAATAACATATAAAAAAATAAAAAATCCTGAATTAAATCTAAATGGAAAAGTTATAGAAGTAAACTTACCATTGAAGTATAAAAGAAATGGGGAAATAAATATATTAAAGTTAGCATTAGAAAAAATGTATGATGAAATTGCAAGAGTGGAAATAGAAAATGTTATGGAAGAAACAAGAATTAAACTAAAAGGTATTGCACCAGAAAACTACATTATAAAAAGAATTCCAAATAGACTTGCAAAAACTTTAAAAGATAAAACTATTATAATTAATCCTGAAATCGTTAAATATAATAAAGATGTTTTAAGATATGTAGTTTTATATGAATTTTGCCATCTAAAATATAGAACAAACACAAAGAAATTTTGGGATATGATAGAAAAATATATGCCAAGTTATGAAGAATATGAGTATGTGACAGAAGTGGCATAAACAGTAAACCCTGACAGATTTTAGGTATAAATGACGACAAATTTCATAAATGCAAGAAGTTGATACCTACACAAAAAATCAAAAAAAAACAAACAAAAACACTTGACAAAAAGAAAAAAATGGTGTATTATACATAATGTCTAGCGTATAATGCGCTAGCATATAAGCCTCCGGTTTTATATGGGAGGCTATAGAGGAACTAGTTAACCCACCCAACCGCCCCGAATGGGGTGTATAGATGAAAGGAGGAGCGCTATGGATATGAAAATCCATCCTTCCACGATTCCTCGAGACGTCATCCTGACGTCTTATGAAATCGAGAAGCGGCGCGGAGTCAGGTTCTGACCGACGGCGACCAAAAACGGCGGAATACTGACGTAACTAGTAAACCAAAAAGGGGGGAGCCCGGTTGACTCTCCCCACGTTCTTTTTATATGCAACTATTATTATTTTAATCCAATTCATAAAAATAGTTATTTATAAATTTTAATTCAAATTATTATTCAATATTTTTTAACTATCAATTTAGAGTAGTTAAAATTTCAATTTTTCAAATTTTTCAAAAAAAACACTTGAAAAAAATCCATTAATGTTATAGAATAAAATTGTCTTAAGAAGGCAAAATAAGAAAAGTAGCTTCGCGTATGTACAGATTGCTTCGCAATCGCACGAATATAAGAAACTTAGTCTTTTTATATTCACAAAAATCTAGCAATTTTTGCTCTATAATATAATATAATACAAGAAGCTAAATAAAAAGGAGGAATTTTTATGGCAGTAAAAGTAGCCATTAATGGTTTTGGAAGAATAGGACGTCTAGCATTTAGACAAATGTTTGGAACGGAAGGATATGAGATTGTAGCAATAAATGATTTAACAAGTCCAAAGATGTTAGCTCATTTATTAAAATATGACTCATGTCAAAAAAGATATGATAAAGCAGATACAGTTGTAGCAGGAGAAGATTCTATAACTGTAGATGGAAAAACAATAAAAATTTATGCGAAAGCAAATGCAGAAGAATTACCATGGGGAGAATTAGATGTAGATGTTGTATTAGAGTGTACAGGTTTCTATACATCAAAAGAAAAATCAGAAGCACATATAAGAGCAGGAGCTAAAAAAGTTGTTATATCAGCACCTGCAGGAAATGATTTACCAACAGTTGTATTTGGAGTAAATGAAAATATATTAAAGAAAGAAGATACAGTTATTTCAGCTGCATCTTGTACAACAAACTGTTTAGCTCCTATGGCAAAAGCTTTAAATGATTATGCACCAATTCAATCAGGAATTATGACAACAGTACACGCATATACAGGAGACCAAATGGTATTAGATGGACCACACAGAAAAGGTGATTTAAGAAGAGCAAGAGCTGCAGGAGTAAATATTGTACCAAATTCAACAGGAGCAGCAAAAGCAATTGGACTAGTTATACCTGAATTAAATGGTAAATTAATAGGATCTGCACAAAGAGTTCCAGTTCCAACAGGTTCTACAACAATATTAACAGCAGTTGTAAAGGGAACAGATATTACACCTGATTCTATAAATAGTGCAATGAAAGCACAAGAAAGTGCTTCATTTGGATATACAGATGAAGAATTAGTTTCTTCAGATATAATTGGAGCAACATGTGGTTCTCTATTTGATGCAACACAAACAATGTGCATGAAGCTTGCAGATGACTTATATCAAGTACAAGTTGTTGCTTGGTATGACAACGAAAATTCATATACTAGTCAGATGGTTAGAACTATTAAGTATTTTGCAGAATTAAATTAATTTTGAAATTATGGGTGGCGGGGGAACTTTGCCACCTATTTATGAAAGGATTGATATTTATGAATAAAAAAACAGTAAAAGATATAGATTTAAAAAATAAAAAAGTTTTAGTTAGATGTGATTTTAATGTACCAATGGATGAAAATAAAAATATAACAGACAACAGAAGAATTGTAGCAGCACTTCCAACTATAAAATATTTATTAGAGCAAAATTGTAAAATTGTTTTATGTTCACATTTAGGAAGACCAAAAGGAGAGTTTAAACCAGAATTTTCTTTAGCACCAGTTGCAAAAGAACTTTCAAAACAACTAAATATGGATGTAGTTATGGCAAAAGATGTAATTGGTGAAGATGCAACAAATAAAGCAGAAAAACTAAAAAATGGAGAAATCTTATTATTAGAAAATCTTAGATTTCACAGAGAAGAAACAGACAATGACCCTGAATTTGCAAAAAAATTAGCTTCGTATGGAGAGGTTTTTGTTAATGATGCTTTTGGAACAGCACATAGAGCACATGCTTCAACAGAAGGAGTAACAAAATATTTACCAGCTGTATCTGGATTTTTAATAGAAAAAGAATTAACATTTTTAGGAAATGCATTAGATAATCCAAAAAGACCTTATGTTGCTATTCTAGGTGGTGCAAAGGTTTCTGATAAAATTGGCGTAATAGATAGCTTATTAGAAAAAGTAGATACATTAATGATTGGTGGAGCAATGGCATATACATTTTTCAAGGCACAAGGATACAGTGTTGGGGATTCTTTATGTGAAGAAGATAAATGCGACTTGGCTCTAGAGTTAATGGCAAAAGCAAAAGAAAAAGGAGTAAAAATGGTACTTCCAATAGACACTAAAATAGGAAAAGAATATAAGCCAGACACGGAGAGTAAAACAGTTAATTGGACTGATATACCAGAT
>Ga0247611_10003378_pt1 | contig 23749 bp, 23 predicted proteins | sample 177DNAGHGhighgp2_FD_192422 | JGI IMG/M metagenome (GOLD analysis project Ga0247611, IMG submission 192422) | Sheep rumen microbial communities from Palmerston North, Manawatu-Wanganui, New Zealand - 1770 DNA GHGhigh gp2 | ecosystem: Host-associated > Mammals > Digestive system > Stomach > Rumen... | reverse complement strand
CTCGCTGTCTATGGGGGCCTGTCATGGTTGTTGAACGACCCTGCCTTGGCAGAGCTGAAGGACTTGATACGTCGAAGAAATGGATAAGGAGTTACATCTGATCATACTCTGGGAGCACGCCCGTTACCGGGAGGCGCAGATTATGGAGGATATCCAGCGACAGTTCCGTCTGCAGGCCTGTTATGAGGTCACGTGGACCGACACGCTGGTGGCCAGTAACTTCTCCCGTTTCTATGGTGTCAACCTCCCCGACAAGTCGGAGAAGGAACGCGAGTGTGGCAAGGGACCGTTCCTGCTGCTTTTGGTGTGGGACGACCAGCCCGTTTATGAAGCGCGTGAGACCAGTCATGGTCAGGAGGTGGTCAATGTCCATCTGTTCGATGCCAAGACCAGGTACCGTCAGTGGACCAAGTACGGCCACAAGGTCCATGCCACGAATAGTATCAAAGAGACCGACCACGACCTGACCCTTCTCTTGGGTCAGAGTTATGAGGACTACCTGAAGTCCCACCCCGAAACGACGTGGGACGGTCATTCGGCTCCTTTGATCCGGAATATCTCTGGTGCCCATGGCTGGAAGAGCCTTCGTGAGTTCTTCTATGTCTTCAACCACACTGTCGACTATGTCGTATTAAGAGGTGAAGAGAACCTGACCCCTCAGAAAGACCGTCAGCATCAGGATGTCGACCTGCTGGTACGTGAATGGCAGAACGCCCTCTTCGTGATGAACGGTCGGGAACTCTGGCATTTCCCCCCTTATCGGCCCAAGATGCTGGTGTCTACCGAGGAAGACGGGGAGGTTGTGTTTGATATCTGGATGAGCACCTTGGGCTATTATGATGCTGCCTGGTGCCGCGACATGTTCGCTACCAGGGAAAATACCGGTCTTTTCTACCGTCTGAATGCCGTCAACGCCTTCTATACCCGGCTCTACCATGCGCTTGTCAGGAAGCGGGAGGTGGCACCCGACTATCTCCCTTGGTTCAAGGCACAGCTCGTGCAGTTAGGTCTGGACCGGCCAACTCCTCCTGAACACGAGGACTATCCCATGGACTTCTATTATACGATCCTGCAGGACTTTATGGATGAAAAGGGCTACGCCTATACCAATGCCGACGAAGACTGGCACTGTTATTATAAGAGTAGGATCGCCCAAATCAAACCTGCCTGGGAGGCCCTGAAGAGACGGACCGACTTACAGGCTGTCGTACCCTTCCGGGTGGAAGATGATACAGAGAGTGGCTATCTCTATTTTAAAGGCCGCTATCAGGACCGTCCGGTCTTTATCAAATATGGCGGACGTGGCGACTCCTGTGCCAATGAGATCCGGTTCTCCAAGCGCTTGAGCACTCATGATCCTTCCCACTTCATGACACCGGTCGTCAGTGATCCTCAGATGCCCTTTGTGGCCTACGACCTGGTGGAAGGCACCCCTCTGACCGATTACCTGCAGTCGGCGACGCCCGAACAGCGTCAGTCGATGGAACGCCAGCTGTCGGCCTTCGCCGAATCTCTGGCTACCTGTCATGTGATGCACCGCGATCTCTGTCCACGTAATCTGTTGGTGGTAGGGGATACCCTGATGCTCATCGACTTCCAGTATGCCGTAGATGCCCTCCATCCGCAGGAACTGGCCTGTGTGAAGGCCGATCGGCTGTTGGCCCTTCAGATCGGCGAGAACTACCGCTATCGCCGTTTTGCGTGGAACGATGCGCGCTCCATGGAAAAGATCCTTCAGGAGTTCGGTCTCTCGGTCCCTGTCCCCAAGGCCTTGGACCAGACGTTCCGCATGCCCCTGAAATGGATCCTCTTGTCCATCGTCAGGCACCAGGCCAGCCTGCTTGTCTCACGTTTCAGAAAGTTCAGATTATAGGCTCATGATAGGAACCATCATCGTCGGTTATCAAAACGAGGTGCTCACAGCCACCTATGTCCGTCAGGAGCTTTCGAAACTGTCGGTCGACAACCTGATTGTGGTGGTCGACAACTCCCCTACAACGGCTGGCAGCGATTATCTCGCGTCTGAGCTTGGGGCTTGTGTGGTGGATGCCTCTTTCTCGGGTTTTCAGCCCGGTTTCCAGGTCTATGTCATTGCCACGGGGGAGAACCTGGGTTTTGCCAGGGCCAACAATCTGGGCGTGAACTTCCTCCAGACCAACTTCCCGGAGATAGAATATATGCTGTTCAGCAATAATGATATCAGGATTGTCGATGCGAACGTGGTGGAGGTGTTAATCCAGACCTATGAATCTGTCAAGGGCATCGGTATCATCACGCCTAATATCCTCTGTGTTGACGGTACTCGACAAACCCCCATGCCAAAATGTTCCTTATGGCGGAGTCTGGGTGCTGATCTGCTGTTTTTCCTCACCCGCCATCATCAGGATGCAGGAGAATCCTATTGTGAGACAGCCCAGGAAGGCTTCCATTACACCTTCTCGGAGTGTTTCTTTATCTCGCGCATCCAAGACTATGTGGCCTGTGGCATGATGGATCCCCATACCTTCTTATATGCCGAAGGGAATATCCTCTCTGAGCGGATGGCGAAGATAGGGCTGGGCTATTATTTCGTGCCCCGTGTCACGGTCATCCATGACAATGGCTCTACCACCCGCCAGCATATCGGGACCAATGTTTTATGGCTGATGGCTCAATCGAATGCCTATTATTATCAGAGGTACAGAGGATACAGCGCCTTTTCAGCGCGATTATACGTGTTGCCAGCTAAAATTATCTGTTGGTTATCAAAAATCAAACAGTCCCATATCTTGTTAAGAATTTCCAAGAAGGTCTATGGCTGTTTGTTCGGTCAACCGAGTCTCTATGGAACTCTGGATGGGGCCGAACACGATGCTGAGGCTGTGTCGCAGCATATGACCGCTTTGCTCACCCAAGATAAACCCTGTATGATAGCCCGTTTTGGCAGTAATGAACTGGGCTGTCTTGTGAATTACCTGAGTGTCCAACATGGACCTTATCCGTTGAAGGACTACTTGTCGGGTCAAAAGCCCGAGTGGTGGTGGAATCCTGGCATGAAACACTGTATGGAGGTGAACGCCGGTTTCTTTCCTATGACAGAGTCAAACCTGAAACGGTTTTGTGAACTGATGCTACAGGACATAGCCCAGTTGGATGTGCTGGGAAGCTGGATTAAAAATGAAACCCTGATTGCCGACCGGTTGAAGGATGTCTATATCGCCCAGATGAACCTCTTGGAACCCTTCTGGAGTACCACGCCCTGGACCAAGGCCATGGAAGGTCAGCGCGTGGTGGTGGTCCATCCTTTTGCAGAACTGATCGAATCCCAATACCAGAACCACCGGAAAGCACTCTTCTCGAATCCGGACATCCTGCCCGACTTCCAGTTGCGTACGGTAAAGGCGGTACAGAGCATGGGTGGAGAACCCAATGGCTTCCGTGACTGGTTTGAGGCTTTAGACTGGATGAAAGCCGAACTGGCGAAAGCGCCCTACGATATCGCCCTGATTGGTTGTGGGGCCTATGGTTTTCCTCTGGCTGCTGAGGCCAAGCGAACAGGACATAAGGCCGTTCATCTGGGGGGTGTCTTACAACATCTCTTCGGCATTCGTGGTAAACGCTGGGAAAACCCGGCTTATGGCGTGGAGGCCTGGGGCCTGCCCTATGGCTCCTATAGTGGGATGATGAACGAGGCTTGGGTGAAGGCGGGCGAGGCCTATAAACCCAAAAGGGCGCAGGATGTCGAAGAAGCCACCTATTGGTAAATACAGAGATGAGAGTCTTACATATATTGGATGAGCTGAAGTTCTCGGGTGCTGAGATCATGTATGTCGCAGCAGCGAAACTGTTTCAGGACCTGGGCTGTGAGTTGTATGTGGTGAACACCGCCGACCATCTGGGTGAATATGCGCCCTTTTTTAAGGAAGCGGGTTATACGGTCCTCCACTGGCCTTACGAGCATCTGTCGCTGGTTCAGAAGTTCTACTACTGGAACCAGACCATCCGGTTCATCCGCCGTAACAAGATCGATATGGTGCATGTCCACCGTCCCGACATGAAATGTCCGATGGCCTATTGTGCCTGGCGGGCAGGGGTCAGGTCGGTCTACACCTATCATAGTGAGTTCCCCTCCAGGGTCATCACCTATCCTTACCATGTCCTGTTGCGCTATGCCTGTCAGTACCTGTTCCATCAGGTGCAGCAGACCATCAGCGACTCGGTCTACGACCATGAACGCCACTACTTCCACAACCGCACGATCCAGATCAACAACTGGTACAACACCGCCAAATATTACCCGGTGAGGGCAGGGGAGAAGGCCCTGTTCCGTCAGAGACTGGACATCCCTGAAAACGCGCTGGTAATCATCTCCATCGGCGGGTGCAGTTATATCAAGCGCCATGAGGATATCCTCCAGGCCGTGGCCATCGCCCGGCAGTCTTGTCCGCAGATCCTCTATCTCCATCTCGGAGAAGGTGATAAGACCGCCGAGGAACAGCAGCTGGCCGCCTCCCTGGGCATCCAGGACGTGGTGCGCTTTCTGGGCAATCAGAAGGATGTGCGCCCCTATCTGGTAGCGGCCGATATCTATGTCATGTCCAGTCGTAATGAGGGCATGCCTATTACGGCCATCGAGGCCATGGCCTGTGGCGTTCCAGCCGTCTTCTATAATGTGCCGGGCCTGTGGGATTTCAACAAACACGGGGACTGTTCTGTGCTGGTTGAGGAGCAACCCGCCAAACTAGCCGAGGCAATCCTGGCGTTAAGGGCCGATCAGAAAAAACAGAAACAGCTCACTGCCAGTGCTTTGGATTTTATAACTAAAGAATTTGATATGCGGACAAATGTGAGAATGATATTCGATTTGTATGTGAAATAATTAATTATAGGACTTGGAATATGTTGTTTAATTCAATAGAATTTCTTTTTTTTCTGCCAATTGTTTTTCTGCTGTATTGGTATGTCTTCAAATCATACCGATGGCAGAATCTGTTGATTGTCGTGGCTAGTTATGTCTTCTATGGCTGGTGGGATTGGCGTTTCCTCTTTCTCATAGCCCTTACCTCTTTCTGTAGTTATGGTAGCGGTTTGCTTTTGGAAAAATATGATAGACGGAGGAAAATACAGAAATATGTCAGTGCAGGAAATATCATTCTGAATTTGTCAATCCTTGGCTTGTTCAAGTATTATAATTTCTTTGTACAGAATCTGGATGCATTGTTTAGTGCCATGGGCATCCACCTTGATTGGGTGACTTTGAATATTGTTCTGCCTGTCGGTATTAGCTTCTATACCTTTCAGGCACTTAGCTATACCATCGATGTGTATCAGGGTAAAATCAAGCCCACCCGCCATATCATAGATTTCTTTGCATACATCAGTTTCTTCCCTCAGTTAGTGGCAGGCCCTATCGAGAGGGCCACCCATTTGTTGCCCCAGTTCCAATCCAAGCGCTATTTCGATTACGGGAAGGCTGTTGATGGAACGCGTCAGATGCTTTGGGGCTTTTTTAAGAAAATGGTGATAGCGGATAACTGCGGAATCATTGTTTCTCAGATTTGGGACAGTTATCAAGATGAAACGGCTTTAGTGTTGTTTGTGGGGGCTGTACTGTTTTCTGTCCAGATTTATTGTGATTTTTCAGGCTATTCAGATATAGCCATTGGTAGTGCCCGGTTGTTTGGCTTCGATTTGATGAGGAACTTCAACTATCCTTATATATCCAGAAGCATTCCGGAATTCTGGCGCAGATGGCATATTTCGTTGACTACTTGGTTCAGAGACTATGTCTACTTTCCCTTAGGTGGTAGCCGTTGTAAGAGATGGAAGACTTTTAGGAATGTGATCATTGTATGGGTGATCAGTGGTTTGTGGCATGCAGCTAATTGGACTTATATCTGCTGGGGACTTTACCACGCCTTGTTACTCATTATTTACAATTTGCTGAATGTTAATACCAAATATAAGGAAGATGTAGCCAGTGGTAGGTTGCTTCCTTCTCTGAAAGAGGTGGCACAGATTTCTTTTACGTTCTTATTAGTTGTCCTCGGACGCGTATTCTCTAGATCGAGAACACTCTCTGAAGCCATTGATTATTTTGGGAGCATGTGTGATTCTTCACTTTTGGATGTCTCTCGTAGTATGGATATCATGTTCTCAAACTTTGCCTTGGAGTTATATATGATCGTACCCAGTTGCCTGATCCTGTTCGTGAGTGAGTGGTTTCAGCGTGACAAGCAGCATGCCCTTCAGTTCTCGACAGGCGGCTATGTATCCAGATACTCCTGTGTAAGATATGGTATCTACGTGGGTCTGCTGATCATGATCTTTGGCATGTCCATCACAAAATCAGAGTTTATTTATTTTAGATTCTAGTTAATTCTGCGTTTCATGAAGAAATTTTTCATCAAACTCATACTGATCGTTTGCTTGTTTGTTGCTACTAATGCCATTCTCTTGTGGGTGATTCCGAAGGATGGTAATGCTTATGAGTGTGAGTATAATCATAAAATTGAACTGTTGGAGAAGACCCCTCTCCCTCGTGTTGTCGTATTAGGAGGAAGTGCCGTGGCATTTGGTACAGACTCCAAACGCATGATGGATTCCTTAAAATGCCATGTAGTCAATTTCGGACTAAACAAGGGAGCTGGAATCAGGTATCAGTTAGACGATTATCAGAATTTTGCCATACAAGGTGATGTCGTTGTGTTGCAAATAGAATATGATAATTTCTTTAATGGTGGCAATGGCAATGTCAGAGACCTTACACAATTGATGATCGCCACAGATTGGCGGAATGCCGGTCACTTGAACTTGAAACAATGGCAGAATGTGGTGGAGGGTGTTCCTGCAGCTGTCATTGGCAATATCAATCGCCTGGTCAAATACCCCATTAGGAAGACCTGGGATAAGCCTTCTGATGGTAATGTATTCTTTAAAGACGGCTTTAACAAATATGGTGATGAGGTCAATCATCTCAAGTTTAAGGGCACAGGAGCAAAGCCGAGAGGTAAACGCGAAACCCGAGATGTTGACCCGGATTTCTTGGCATGGTTTGCAGAGATCTTGAATCGCTATGAAGCGAAGGGCGTGAAGGTCATCATGATGCCCCCAGTCAGCGTCACTTCCGCATTTGAGGAATCCTATAATCCAAAATTGGAGACTGCCTTGAAGTCCATCAACCGATGGTATGTGGTTGATCCTGAATATATGGTTCTTGATGATAGTTGTTCATATGATGGTAGTTCCCATGTCACGAAAGAAGGCGTCCGACAGAACACCGGTCATCTGATTGAGATCCTACGACAAGCGATATGAAGCGGATAGCCGTTCTGATGACTGTGCATAACCGGCGTGAGAAGACCCTCCTGTGCTTGGAGCACCTCTTCGCCAACCCGTTGCCTGCCAACTATGCCATGACCGTCTACCTCACGGATGATGGGTGTACCGACGGGACGGCTGAGGCCGTACGGACCCAGTATCCTTCTGTACAGGTACTCACGGGCTCGGGCGACCTCTATTGGAACCGGGGCATGTGGACAGCCTGGCAGGAAGCGGCGAAGGCGGATCCCGACTTCTACTTCTGGTTGAACGACGACACCTTTCTCTATGATGAGGCCCTTGAGGCCATCATCTCCACCTCAACACAGTCTGATGACCGGGCCATCATCGTAGGGGCGACGGAAGACCGCAATCACCAACACGTCACCTATGGCGGTTTTGTGGGCACCCTGGCCCACCCCGAGATCCCCGCACTGACCGGTCAGCCGGTAGCCATCGACTACTTCAATGGCAATATCGTGTGGGTGCCTCGGGCGGTGTATCAGGTGCTGGGCAACCTGGACTATCGTTTCCGACATGACAAGGGGGATATCGACTACGGCCTGAGAGCCCGGGAGGCAGGCATCCTGATGAGGATGGTGGGCAAGCCCTTGGGCGTGTGCGACCTGCATCCGAGGGCCGACCGCTGGCGCGATCCGGAACTCCCCTTGAAAGTGCGCTGGCAGGCTTTACGTCAGCCTACGGGGATGGCTCCCGCCGAATTCTTCTATTTCGACAGGAAACACCATGGGGTGCTGACCGGTCTCAAACATTATCTCTCCATCCACCTGCAATGCCTCTTCCCCCGGTGGTGGTCCCATGAATAAATCAAGATGAAGGTACCTGTTTTGATCTTGGCATTCAGTCGCCCGGAACATGTGAAAAGGGCGATGGCGGCGGTGCAGACCTATCAGCCCGCACGCCTCTACCTGGCCTGTGACGGGCCCAGAGCCCATAAGACGGGCGAAGCGGAGCTCGTGGCAGCCACCCGTCAGGCGATGCTCGAGGCGGTGACCTGGGACTGTGAGGTGCAGACCTTGTTCCGCGACAGCAACCTGGGCTGCGGACATGCCGTCTATGAGGCCATCACGTGGTTCTTCAAGCACGAACCCTATGGCGTCATCATCGAAGACGATATCCTGGTGGGACAGGACTTTTTCACATTTTGCGAGGCGCTGCTCCCCAGATATGCCGAAGACCACCGGGTGATGGGCCTCTCTGCCGAGAACCACAGCGGTCGGACCGACCTCAACAACTCCTATGTCTACACGCCCCGTTTCAACTGTTGGGGCTGGGCCACTTGGCGTCGGGCCTGGGAACAGATGGATATGACCATGGCGGCGGCCAGGAACCTGAAGCCGTGGTATCTTATCAAACGACTGGGTTGGTTCGAGGGCCTGATGATGTTCTACTATTTCAAAGGCGACTACCATCAGTTCATCCCCTTCGACACCTGGGATCTCAGATGGTATCTCAGCATCCTCATCCATGACGGTCTCCTGATCTGTCCCGGTGTGAACCTCGCCGTGAACATCGGCATGGATGGCGGGGCCCATTACGAACAGGGCGACACCAACCCCTATGCCCATCTGAAAGTGGGTCACCTGTCGTGGCCCCTGGTATACAACGATACAGTACAGCCCGACCCCCTGCAGGCCCGCTATGACCAGGCCGACTTCTGGCAGGTGCGGAAGATCGGCCTCCGTAAAAAACTGAGAAAACTCTTTCACCGAGGATGAAACCATCGAAAAAGACCACCATACTCTGTCCTGTGGACGAGATGCTGAAGGGCGTACCGGGCTATCTGCTCTATGGCATCCCGTATTTCGAGGCTATCGGCCAGCAACTGGGTCTTCATCTGGAGGTGAAGGTCTTGTATTACCGTCGGGGTGGCTATTCCGTCTGGCCCCTGCTCAAGACGAATCTCCTGTTGGCCTACCGGATCCTCACCACCCGCCACGACGTCCTTTACAATATGATCGACCCCGATTACCTCTTCCTCTTGACGCTGTTCAGGAAGGTGGGTCTCTATCGGAAGAAGATGGTGGCGTGGAAATACACGGTGATTAGTCGCACCGACCGTTGGTGGGTCAACTTGTTGAAACGCCATTTCTATAACAGTTTCGAGCGGTTGTTCATGTTAACGGCCTCCCATGTCGAGAAATCCCGGGAGGCAGGACTGGTCCAGGCCGATAAGTGCCTGTACATGAAATGGGGCCGCGACCTGGCCTATGTCGATGGAATCGACGTCCAGCCCGAAAAAACCTTCACGTTTATCTCGACGGGCATCGCCTACCGCGACTTCGACACCTTATGCCGGGCGTTTGCCAAGGTCAAGGGGGCACGCCTGAAGATCATCGCCGTGAAAGCCTGGGGCGATGCCGACTATGCGACCTGTCTGGATCAGGTCCACGATCCCAACGTCGAGGTCATCTATGTCGACAACGCGAACGACCGGAAAGGGGTGGTGCATTATGTGTATGAGGAGATGAAGCGGACGCATGTGGCACTCAGCATCTGTCAGGATGTCCCCTTCGGGGTGGGCTATACCCAGATCCTGGACTCCCTGGCCTGTTCGTTGCCGGTCATCACCACCTATAATGCCGACAGTCCCATCGATGTCGATCAGGAGGGCGTGGGGGTGTCGGTCCCGGCGTATGATGTAGACCGCCTGGCCACTGCCATGCAACGGTTGGTCGACGACCAGGTCTTTTGGTCGGCCTGTCGTCAACGGGCCCGACAGCTGATCGCAGACCACTATGACATCCGGCAGGTGGCCCGTCAGGTGCTTACTGCCATGTTTCTCAAAGCAGAAAAATGAAGATCCTGATCGTCGATGTGTTTGGTGCGGTGAACAGCACGGGTAAGATCACCACCCTGCAGTACCGGTATATGAAATCCCGTGGCCATGAGGTACGGGTCTGTTACCGTGGGGTCCGGGAACCTAAGATCGACAACCCTGACTATTGGCCTGTGGCTGGCGCCATCGAGCCCGGGGTGGGCCGACTCCTGTCCTGGGTCACCGGCTATGAAGGGTTCTGTCATCCCTTGGCCACCCGACGTCTGATCCAATTCACCCAGTCGTTCCATCCCGATATCGTCCAACTGAACATCCTGCATGGCTATTTTATCAACAGCCATGCGTATATCCGGTTTCTGAACGACCACCATTACAGGGTCTGTTACACGATGATGGATGAGTATGCTTATATGGGGAAATGCCCCTATTCCTTCTCTTGCAATCAGTTCCTGACAGGTTGCACAGGCGGTTGTCCGGAACAGAAACACTACCCCAAGAGCTTCTTCTTCGACCGGTCGGCAGTGATCTGGCAGGCGAAGGAGCGTGCCTATCGGGGGTTTGAGCATATCGTCTTTACAGGCCCGGGTTGGGTGGTCGACAGGGCGAGGCGCTCCCAACTGTTACGAGGGTTTGACATCCGTGAACTGGATGAGCCGGTCGATTTCGGCACCACCTTCCATCCCCGTGATGTCAAGGCTTTGCGGACCCGGCTGAACATCCCCGCAGCCCACAAGGTGATCGTCACCGTGGCGCAGATGAGCAATCCTCGGAAGGGTGGCATCTACTTCCTCCAGGCGGCAGAGCTGCTGGCCCATCAGGAAGATCTCACCTTCGTCTTCGTGGGTTATGACGTGAAACAGCCGGTCACCCTTCCCCATGTGGTGACGGTACCTTCCTCTATGAGGATGCCATTAAGCTTTTGTTGGCTGTGTTAGAAGCCAGTCAACACCATGCGATTGTGATTGGACCTACTGAGGACATGGCCCGTCAGACACTGACCTATGGTGGTTTTGTGGGAACCATGGCCCATCATGTGATGCCAGCGTTGACAGGACAGCCCGTCGAAATCAACTTCTTTAACGGCAATATCGTGCTGGTGCCACGAGCCGTGTATCAGGTGCTAGGTAATCTGGATGCCCATTTCCGTCATGACAAGGGCAATTTCGACTATGGTCTGCGGGCAGGGGAGGCTGGTGTCAGGATGATGCAGACAGGTCAGGCTCTGGGACAATGCGCCTTACATCCGAAGACCGACCGCTGGCGCGATCCCGCCTTGAGTCTGAAAGACCGTTGGCAGGCGCTGAAGGAACCCACGGGCATGGCTCCTGGTGAATTTTTCTATTTCGATCAAAAGCACTATGGCGTGTTGACAGGCCTGAAACACTATGTCAGCATCCATCTGCAGTGCCTGTTTCCCACCCTATGGAATCAAGATAAGTCATGAAAATACCGGTATTGATGATTGCCTTTAACCGTCCTCATCATGTGAAACGGACGATGGAAACCGTGAGGACCTATCAACCCTCCCGGCTGTATCTGGCCTGTGATGGTCCCCGAGAGACCAAAGAGGGCGAAGCTGCCTTGGTGGCATCCACTCAGCAAGCGATGCTCGATGCTGTGGATTGGGATTGTGAGGTTCAGACACTCTTCCGCAATCAGAACCTAGGTTGTGCCCAAGGTGTTTATACAGCCATCTCCTGGTTTTTTGAGCATGAGCCCTATGGCATCATTATTGAGGATGATATCCTGGTCGGTCAGGACTTCTTTAAACTCTGTGAAGACCTGCTTCCTAGGTATCAGGACAACGAGAAGGTGATGAGCATATCTGCTCGGAATATCAGTCACCGGACCGATATCAACAACAGCTATGTCTACAGCTATTCCTTCAGCTGTTGGGGCTGGGCCACGTGGCGAAGGGTCTGGGAAAAGGTCGACATGTCAATGGCTGCCGCCAGGACAGTATCCCCTTTCTATCTCACGAAGCGACTAGGTATTTTCAAGGGGCTGATGATGTTTTACTATTTCAAAGCCGATTATTATCAGTTTATACCTTTTGATACCTGGGATTTCCGATGGGAACTGAGTCTGTTGATGCACGATGGTCTGATGATCTGTCCTGGCGTCAATCTGGCAATCAATATAGGTACTGACGGAGGGGCTCATTATGATGATGGAGATACAGACCCCTATCAGGATTTGCAAATTGGGAACATCGCGTGGCCATTGGTTTATAATGACTCGTTAGTACCCGACTCCAAACAGGCCCGATATGAAAGAAAGGACTTTCTCAGGATACGGAGAATAGGCCTGAAAAAGAAACTCAGAAAATGGTTCAAGTAACATCATAGCTTTGCGATGAAGATATTAATAGTTGATGTCTATGGTGCCATTCATAGTACAGGTAAGATCACTACGCTACAATACCGGTATATGAAGGAACGCGGGCATGATGTACGTGTTTGCTATCGGGGTATTCGGGAACCAAAGATAGACAATCCCGATTATTTACCAGTGGCAGGGTGCATAGAACCAGGACTGGGAAGACTGGCGGCCTGGCTTACAGGCTATGAGGGCTATACCCATCCTTTGGCCACCCGGCGCCTGATCCGTTATACCCAGACATTCCACCCCGATATCGTGCAACTGAACATCCTGCATGGCTACTATATCAACAGCAACCAGTATCTTACTTTCCTAAAGGAGCATGACTATAGGGTTAGTTACTCCATGTTCGATGAGTATGCCTATATGGGAAAATGTCCTTTCTCATTCGATTGCGACCTGTTTAAGACCGCTTGTACAGGATGCTGTCCAGAGAAGAAATCTTACCCTCGTAGTTTTTTCTTTGACCGCTCGGCATTCCTGTTCGAGGCTAAGAAAGCGGTCTACCACGGTTTCAAGCATATCGTCTTCTCAGGTACTGGCTGGGTGGTCGACAGGGCCAGAACGTCAGCCCTGTTAAAGGATCAGCACTTGGAAGTGGTGGATGAACCCATTAACTATGAGGAAATTTTTTATCCGCGCGATACCCAGGCTTTACGTAAGAGATTAGGCATCCCGACAAATCATAAGGTCATTGTGACCGTGGCCGTGTTGAGCGATCCCCGAAAGGGTGGTGTTTATTTCTATCAGACAGCCCAGAAGCTGGTGTCGGAACCAGACGCCACCTTTGTCTATGTGGGGTGCGACGCACCAGAACCCGTCAGTCTGCCCAATGTCATTTCCATCCCTTTTGTATCCTCACAGAATGAACTGGCCGAGTATTACTCCCTGGCCGATCTTTTTGTGAATACCACCTTGGCCGACACGACCCCCTGCACCTGTTTGGAAGCCCTGGGGTGTGGAACGCCTTTGGTCGGTTTTGCAGCAGCAGGTATGCCTTATGTGGCGCCTGAACCCTTCTCCCGCCTGGTGCCCACCTATGATGTCGATACCCTTGCCAGATTGGTTCAGGAAACACCAAAGAAGACTGCTGAGCGTTCTGCCGCCTGTATTGATTATGCGCGGAGCAAGTACTCCCGCGACAGGATATTCGATCACTTGGAACAAATATACCAATCATTAGTTGAAGATAAGTAAAGCATGAAGAAAATATTCGTCACACGCACATCCATGCCTCCTATTGAGGAATATATGGCAGAAATCAGGGATATCTGGGATAGCCATTGGCTTACCAACATGGGCCCTAAGCATAATCTTCTGGAATCGGAGTTGAGGAACTATCTGGGCGTGGATTACCTCTCGTTGTTTACCAACGGGCATCACGCCTTGGAGCTAACCCTTCAGGCCATGAATCTTTCAGGTGAGGTCATTACCACGCCTTTTACGTTTGCGTCCACCACCCATGCCATTGTCAGGAATCGTCTGGAACCTGTGTTCTGCGATATCGATCCGGTTACATGCTGCATGGATCCGTCAAAGATAGAGGCTCTGATCACCGACCGTACTTCCGCCATTGTGCCGGTTCATGTATATGGTCATGTGTGCGATATGGAGGCCATAGAGCGTATTGCCCGGAAGTATCATCTGAAGGTGATCTATGATGCTGCCCATGCCTTTGGCGTACGCTATAAAGGTACTGGTATCGGTGCTTTTGGCGATGCGTCGATGTTTAGTTTCCATGCCACGAAGGTCTACAATACCATCGAGGGTGGTGCGGTGTGTTATCACAGTGATGCCCTCGGACGAGAGTTGTATAAGCTCCGCGACTTTGGAATCAAGGACGAGGAAACCGTCGATGGTATTGGTTCTAACGGTAAGATGAATGAGTTTGTTGCAGCGATGGGTCTCTGTAATCTCCGACATATCGACCGGGAAATTCAGAAACGAGGGCAAGTGGCTGCCTGTTATGTGGAACAGTTGGACAGTGTTGATGGTATTATATTACCGCAGCCCCAGGAGCATGTACAGCCTAACTACTCCTACTTCCCCATCATCGTGGATGAGACAAGGTTCGGCTCTACCCGTAATGATATCTTTAATGCCCTGGCCGCCCAGAATATCTTTGTTCGCAAATATTTCTATCCCCTCACCAGTGCGTTTGACTGTTTCCATGGTCGGTACGACGTACATCAAACGCCAGTGGCTCTATATGCAAGCGAACGGGTATTGACATTGCCCATGTATGCAGATTTGGAAATAGAAGATGTAAAAAGAATCTGTCGTGTCATTAGAAATCTTAGATAAACCTCGTTTCAGAATCGGGAAGACCTTTATCTCGGTCACGACACCGCAGAATACGCGACGTAGGATTGCTGATGCCGTCAGGAAGGGTCATGGTGGCTATATCTGTGTTTCTGATCCCCGGACCGTCGACTATGCGAGTGCTCATGATGACTATGGAGAGGTGATGAACCATTCTCTGATGAATCTCCCCGACGGTCAGCCCATCATGTGGGCCGCTTGGTTGTGGGGTGTGGAAGGCGTTGAACGCACCATGGGGCCTGTGCTCTTCCAGGAGATGATTGAGGACCAGACAAGTGGATTGAAACATTTCCTTCTGGGCGATACCGAAGAAACCCTCCAACAGATTGTCAAGAAGGCATCGGCGGCTGGAGGAACGATTGTCGGCACCCTCTCCCCTCCTTTCTGTAGCTTGGATGACTTCGATTATCCGGGTATGGCAGCCGTGATCAACCAGTCGCAGGCTGATATCGTCTGGATTGCTATGCGGGCTCCCAAGCAGGATTTTTTTGCAACCAGGATACTCCCTTATCTGGATCACAAGATCTGTATCGGTGTAGGCGCTGCTTTCCGTTTTTACCTGGGTGAATATAAGTTGGCCCCGCCATTGATCCGGAAACTGGGACTCATGGGTCTGTATTGGGGTCGGAAGAACCAGGGATACCTCGCCTTCATTCGGGGGTATCTCAAGGACAATATGCCTTTTTTCTGGTATCTGTTTAAAATAATCATTTGGAGAATCATTGGACGAAAATATGATGAATAAAAATATGAGAAGAATTAGGATTGGAATCGTGGGTATGGGACGAATGGGCATCACTCATTTCTCCATCATCAATAGTCACCCACAGGTTGACGTGGTGTCGGTATCCGATACCTCAAAGATGATACTCGACTATCTCAAGAAGTTTATGGATGGTCTCAGTGTCTATACGAGTTATGAAAAACAGTTGGAGACCGACAACCTGGATGGTATTGTGGTGTGCACGCCGCCCACGTTACATTATGACATCTGTAAGAAGGCGTTGGCAAAGGGGATCTCCGTCTTTTGTGAGAAACCTTTCACGACCTCAGTAGAGGAGGCCCGCGAATTGGCAGAACAATTTGAGGCCGCCGGTTTGGTAAACCAGGTAGGTTATGTGTACAGATGCTGGGACTCTTTTCAGAAGGCCAAGGAGTTTCTGGATACAGCACTCGTGGGTGATGTGCTGAATTACAGGATAGAGTTGATCAGTTCCTCCATTGACAAGCCCCAGAAGGGTAATGGGTGGCGCACCCGTCGTGAGAGTGGTGGCGGTGCAACATTTGAGGTGGGATCGCATATCATTGACCTGGCCAACTATTACTTCGGCATGCCCGACAGGATTGCCGGCTCTTCCATGATAAACCTGAATTCCCAGGTGGTAGAGGACATCGTTCACTCCACGTTCCATTATCAGGACGGCAAAGTGGGTCAGTTATATGTGAATTGGTGTGACCTGACCTACCGAAAGCCTACCATCAAGTTGGAGATGTTTGGCAACAAGGGAAAACTGCTGGTTGACAGCTATGCGCTGAAGTTCTTCCTGAATGAACCTCGTCAGGGCTATGAAAAAGGTTGGCACCACTTGAACTCCACCGATTTGTCAAGACCTGTTCCCTTCTATGTGAGGGGTAATGCTTTTACGACCCAGTTGTATAGTTTTGTCAACAGGATACTCGACCGGCAGGTCGCCTGTCCGTGCTCACTAACCCAAGGCTATGAAGCTCAGAAAGTCATTCATGGTATTTTCAACAATGTCAATTCAAAATAAAGATGCAAGTTATAGATAAAAAGGTTTATGGTGATAACCAGTTTTTTGGTATTAATCACCGTTCGCAGGACAAGGCCGAGCAGTTGGCCGAGCGATTCAGCGATATCCATGAGATCTTGAGAACCTATGAGGTGGCGATTGACTGTGGCGTCCATGCCATCATGCTCAATAGTAACCAGAGAGCCTATGAGATTACCGATTTCTTCAAGGCCAACCAGAAGAAATATGGTGATATCGCGTGGTATCCCTCCATCCCTTATCCGCATAAATATGCCAACATGCTTCTTGAGAAGGGCCTGTTTCAGGTGATCGACGAGGTCATCATGAAGAATAATACTGGTTTCGGGGTGATGAAGATGATCGGATCAGGCGCCTGGGCTGCCCTGAATAAAGATGCCTTGAAGCTCATGGAATTATTAGTGGATGCAGAAGTGTCTATGTTCAAGGGCTTGGATGTCAAAGTCATATTCATTCAGAACGTCATTACCGACCTGCTTTTAGGCTATGGCTTCAAGGATATTTTCAAGTCGTATTGTGATCTTATCCGGAAGAAATACCACGCCTTACCCGGTTTCATAACGCTCAACCTGCCTTATTTGCTCAACAAGTTGAAGGAATGGGATATTGAGGAGGTGGTGGTATGCAGTTCCATCAATAAGATCGGGTTTAACATGAACCCCTCGTTAGACGCTTATCTGGAGGCTATCCAGCATAACGATCCTTCCAAATATCAGATTATGGCCATGTCGTCATTGGCCTCTGGTGCGATTCCACCTCAGGAAGCCTTTGATTTCGTCAATGGACTGAATATCCAGTCGGTGGTGTTTGGGGCCTCTTCTGAGAAGAATATTAAGAGTTCCCTGTCTCTGATCAATCTGCCATAGTATGATTAATAATCCAAGAAGATGAAAGAGTTATTTTTGATAGGACTGGGTCTGCTGGCTATCGAGATGGCCTATATTTGGATAGCCCGACGATTGGGCATCGTAGACCGTCCTCACCTGCAGAGTTCCCATACAGGGGTGGTGGTCAGAGGTGGCGGTATCGTTTTCTATGTAGCCTTCCTGTGTTGGTTCCTCCTGTCGGGCATGCATTACCCACTGAGTTTTTTAGGCCTGACCTTGTTGGTGAGCATCAGTTTCGCCGATGATATCCATAGTATCAACCCCAAGGTCAGACTCGTTTGTCAGTTTATCGCCTTCCTGATTATGTTGTACGACATGCATGTGTTCAACCAGCCCATGCAACCTTTGCTGGTGCTGTCCATGGCCTGTGTGGGGGCGGTGAACATCTATAATTTCATGGATGGCATCAATGGCATGACGGGCGGTTACTCCTTGGTCATCCTTTTGGCGCTGATCTTTGTGAATACCTATGTCACCCCCTTTGTCGACCCGATGCTGTTGTATCTGGTATTGATAGCCATCATCGTCTTCTGCTTGTTTAACTTCCGGAAAAAGGCCGTGTGCTTTGCCGGTGATGTCGGTTCATTGGCCATCGGTTATATCATCCTCTTCCTGATTCTGAAGCTGTTCCTGCAGGAAGCCCAGATGTTCTGGCTCTCGTTCCTGGTGGTTTATGCCGTTGATGGCGGACTCACCATCCTGCACCGGGCCTTACTGGGTGAGAACCTGATGAAGCCGCATAAGAAGCATGTCTATCAGCTGATGGCCAATGAGTTGGGCATGTCTCACCTGAAAGTATCCCTCATCTATATGGGACTACAGGCTGTCTGTTGTGCCTGGGTGATTGCTGTTCCGGCCAATACCACCTTCTTTATCCAGGTCGTCTTGCTCTCTATGGGGTATCTGTGGTTTATCAGACGATACTACCATCTGCACGAGGAAAAACTGAAAAGTAGTCATGACAACGGCAAGACTGAATAAAAAAGGCATTCTGCTGCGCCTGGGTATTTCGATAGTCCTGGCCAGTGTGATGACAACCCTGTTCTGTCTGGCTTATACGGCAGGGCGTGACTGGTTGTTGCAGGCCATAGAAAGTCACGCGTTGGCTTTCTTGGATAATTTCGACCTGATGGGGAAGGTGCAGGAGAAATTCCATCTGGACACCATCCCAACCATCTGGCAGCTGCAGGAGATGTTCTTCCAGATTGGTAAGTACTTCCTCTTCGCATTGGTGTTCTCGCTGCTCCTGTTCTTGATGCCCATCCAGGCGTGGAAGGCGCACTACCAGTTTTATGGGTTGCCTAAGCCTCACAAGCTGAAGACGCTGATGGCGCAGTGGTGTACTGGTCTGAAGGCTGCCCATAAGGGCTGGCTGTTGGTACTGATGGTCATGGCTCTTGCGCAGTTTGCCCTGAGTTATACCATCATTTATTATTCTTGGTGGAGTGGCGATGACTATTACTGTACCTTGACCACCGGCGAATCCTTCCTGGTAAAGTTCCTGCGCTGGGTGTGGTGCAGTAACACGCATGTGGCCCGTGTGGGTGAGTTGTTCTTCTACCTGTTCCCCCTCACGCCCAGTCGTTGGGCCCACCTACTGTTGACACCCACCCTGTTCGCGCTGTTCCCTGTGGTTGTCAAACGCCTGGTAAAGCCCCATCTGTCGTGGTGTTCGTTCCGGGGCATCCTGTTCTATATCTCGGCCACCTGTCTGTTGTATCTGGGCACCCGCTTTTCCACCTACTGTTGCTATTCACCCTGTACGAACTACGTCTATGGTACCATCTTCGTGATGTTCCTGTTGCCTTATTATATCTATGGGGTAGGGAAGACGGGTTCACACTCCTGGGTGACCATCGGCTTGTTTGGGCTGTGTACGTTGGTGATGGGCATGACCACCGAGAGCATCGCCTTGCTTTTCACATTGCTGTTGTTCGGTCAACTGCTGTGGCGGTATGTGAAAGGACTGCCACTGCCCCCACTTTACTATCTCTCCATTATTACGTTCTGGTTGGGCGCTGCCTGGTTGTTGCTAACCCCTGGTGCTTCAGTGCGTGGCATGAACTCCCCATTTAAAGGCGGTAATGTGCCCTATAACCTCTACGGTCTGCCGTTGTTGACAAAACTGTCCTACCTGCCGGAGCTGTTGGAGATTGTATGGAGGACCACCCATGTCATCGTGGTGTTGTACCTGCTTAGCGTCATGGGTTGTTTGTTGGTCTGTCTGAAGCCCTCGTTCAGAAACGCTTTGCTTCGTCCGTTGATGATTTCTTTGGGCATCGCCCTGTTCAGTCTGGCCCTGGCCGTGGTGTATATTGGCGGCGCCGTTCCCAACGGCTCCACCTTTACCCCCTGTAGCTACGGACTGATCTGCGCCTTTCTGTACCTGTTGTACGCTCTCTCTGACGCTATCAAGTCCCGTTGGCTGCTCATGGCCGTGGCTGTAGTCTTGTCTGGTTTGTGTGTTCACCTAATCGCACCTTCTCTGTCATACTCCATGTACCTCAAGCCTTACGAGCTCCAACGGAATGAGCGAATTGCCGAGCAGCTCAAGACACATCCCGACACCCTGTATATCGCCAATCCCTACCCGGCCGATTATGACAGTACGCGCACCGATATCCCCCATGCCGTCAATCTGTCGGATAAATTCTGGTATTTCCAGGTCAAGGCCGTCGTTCATCAATAACCCCCCCCATCCTAATTATGGAAAAGAAATTAGTTTCCGTTCTTATTCCCTGTTTTAATGAGCAGGAGGCTTTACCATGCCTGTACGAGGTGTTGGTGAAGACCATCAATGAGCTGGAAGCGTATGCTTTCGAGTTGTTGTTTGTCAACGACGGTAGTGTGGATCATACGCTGGAGCTCATCCGCCATTTCCATGACATCGACGGACGGGTATCGTACATCGACCTGAGTCGTAACTTCGGCAAGGAAAACGCCATGTTGGCCGGTTTCGACTATGTGAAGGGCGACTGTGTCATTGTCATGGATGCGGATCTGCAGGACTCTCCCTCCTTGATCCCCGAGATGTTGCATTGGTGGGAAGAGGGCTACGAGGATGTCTATGCCAAACGGAGAGACCGGGGCCGTGAGAGTTGGCTCCGCAAACACCTGACGCTGACCTACTACCATATCCTGGACAAGTCGACGCGGTTTGAGGTGCTGAAGAATGTCGGTGACTTCCGTCTGCTGGACAGGAAGTGTATCGAGGCGATGAAACAGTTGCGCGAAAACGAGCGTTACACCAAGGGCATGTATGCCTGGATAGGCTATCGGAAGAAAGAGATCCTCTTCGACCGGGCCGACCGGGTGGCTGGCGAGAGCAACTGGAGCTACTGGAGTCTGCTGAACCTGGCCATCGACGGCATCACCTCGTTTACCACCGCCCCCCTGCGTCTGGCCACCATCATCGGTTTTATCATCGCCATGGGGGCCTTTACCTTCTTGTTGTACTATCTCAGCAAGCGCCTGCTGTTCGGCGATCCTGTACAGGGTTTCACCACGCTGGTCTGTATCATCTTGTTCTTAGGTGGCGGCCAGCTCATCTCCATCGGCATCTTGGGCGAATATATCGGTAAGATCTTCAACGAGACGAAGCAGCGACCCACCTATCTGATCCGCGACTACATCGTGGGCAAGGACGTGGCCGACAAGGACGAATCCAGTGTGACATGCCCCGGGAACTGATCAGCATCATCATTCCGGTCTACAATGCCGCGAAGTACTTGGAGGCCTGCGTGTCGTCTGTCCTCCAGTCCACCTACGAGCAGCTGGAGGTCATCCTGTTCTCCTATGCCTAGGCTTGGCAGTCGTTCAAGGATGCCGGCACCCGTTTCCATTACAGGAAAGGTTATGTGCGCTTCTTTCTCCACCATCCCAGACACGCCTCCACCAAAGGCTCCCTCCTTTTCCTCCTCTCCCCCCATCTCTACTGCGCCCTCATGCGCTACCGCCAACAAAAATAACGAATCCCCGGGCCATCGCCCGGGGATTCGTCGTTTCTAGAGGTTGTTCAGGTCGGCGTACTCTACCTGCGCATCCAGGCAGGGACAGCCCTTGTGGACGTTCGGCAGGTCGCGGTGACCGATGATCTTGGCCCTGGGATAGGCCAGTTTCAGACTCTTCAGGAGGTAGTGGAGGGAAGCCTTCTGCGCCGGTGTACGGGTGTCTTCGTCGCGCCCTTGTGGGTTGAGCCCGCCTTCGTAGCAGACGCCAATGGCGTGTTGGTTGTAGTGGCGGGCGTGGGCTCCAGCCACTTCCTCCGGACGACCGGGATGGATTTCTCCATCCCGGGTGACATAGTAGTGGTAGCCGCAGCCATTCCAACCACGGGCTCTGTGACAGCGGTCGAGGTCTTCGAATGTGAAGGGCCGATCGCAGCGCGTAGCGCTGCAGTGCAGTACCACGTACTCCACTTCGAGCATAGGAAGCATCTTCTTCATCATCTGCAGCTTTGAACAAAGAAGGTTGAAACTACGGCAGTAAAGACTGTCAAGAGTAAATTTGCAATTTTGTTAATTGTACTACGTTTAATCATAGAATAAAAATATTATTAAAAAACATGGCTCGCCCGAAGGGCAAAGGCTATGCGAGCCATACCAAAACCTTGCCGGAGAGCGGTTTTCCCTCGGAGGCAATTAAGTCCCTTGCCAAAGATTGGCGAGGGGTTTGGGGAGTGGTCTGAAGCCTTCCTGGCTAGGAAGGTTGGTTGGTCGGTAAACCCCTGCAGGGCTTGGCCCTGCAAAGAGAAGCGATGATGAGCGAATCGGCTTACATAACCGTATGATGGATGTTGTTGCAGATAAACTGCCTGGGTGGCTATAGCACGATCCCTGACTACATCACCGCCCCTCTGGGGCTAAGCCTGAGACCTAGTCTCCAGAGCCAGGGGAATCAGGAGATTCAGGCTCGGCTTCGGAGTTCATGGCATTATCATGCGTCTCCTCAAAGACCACATCTTTGAGCAACGTGATGGCATTCACGTACTTCTGCTTCACCTTTCCACCCTTCTTCTCCTGTCCAACCACTACTCGAGTGGTTTCCGGCTGGAACAGCACTCGGCGGGTAGAGATGGTGCCTGCACCACAGTCCTCGATCTTGTCGACGCCGATAGAAGAAAAGCCTACCTTAAAAATACCAATGCCATCGAGCTTGATCTTCTGGCCCATCTCGAAGAAATGCTTCATGGCCTCGCCAAGTTCCTGGAGCACAGCCTTGATATCACTCTTCTTTACTGAGGCCTGACGCTGGATAAACTCTGCCAGTTCCTCTGTGCCAATAAAATGGCTGTCGTACACCGCCTCGGCGAAGTACTTACCGTAGGCTGTATTGTACTGGTTGTTGTTCTTTGTCTTAATAAACTTCTGAGACATTTTTTAAAAGTAAAAAAGTAAAAAATAAGTTTTGGGTAGCCGAGCGGAGGGGGTCTACTGTCGGTCGTTCCAATAGTCTCTACATGCTATCCGGATAGTCTCTTACTCTTGTTCAGATATTCCCTTATAGGGTATAGAGATAGTCTGAATGAGTGGTCCAAGACGTCTGGACGAGCCTTAGGTATCATCCCTGCTTGCTTGCCGTTTACAAAGTTACAACATTTTTGAAGGGTGGTTTCGGGTTATGGCGACATACGGGAGATAAAGTGAATTAGTTCGAGATAAAGTGGCATCGTTATTCAATATCGATGCAAAAGGTCTCGGCGATGAACTTCACGATGTGTGGTGGCCACATCCTGGCACCGGGCTGCAACCCCATGGCCTGCAGCTCTTTCTCCAGTGGTTTGCACCACTTGTTAAGTGTGTTCAGACTCACACCGGCCTTATCAGCCAATGTCTGTTTACTCATTGCTTTCATATTTATCAAATAAAAAATCTATCAGATCTATTTTACGTTGTTTCTGTTCTGCGGTGGCGTGGAGCTCCAGGACGGGAGAGACGCGGATGGGCGGGGAATCCTCCCAAAAGGGCTCGGCCATGACTTGTTGGGCGATGTCATACCAACGGGCGAAGGTCTTGCCCTCGGGGTCGGTATCGGGGAAGAGGACGACCTTTCGGCCCCGGAGGGGGCGGAACTTGTTGACCTGCAACTCCCCCAAACCCCCTGTCGCCAACCAGACGTACTGTGGATAATGGCCGCTCAGGATCACGGCCGTCTTCTCCGCCTCTACAATCGCCACTGGTCGCTCTTCCTCACGAAGGCTGAATCTGGGATCTAACAGCTGGTGCAGCCCAAATAAGCAGTGCGACGTGCTGTTCTGATCGGTGGTTCTG
>Ga0247611_10003377_pt1 | contig 23750 bp, 23 predicted proteins | sample 177DNAGHGhighgp2_FD_192422 | JGI IMG/M metagenome (GOLD analysis project Ga0247611, IMG submission 192422) | Sheep rumen microbial communities from Palmerston North, Manawatu-Wanganui, New Zealand - 1770 DNA GHGhigh gp2 | ecosystem: Host-associated > Mammals > Digestive system > Stomach > Rumen... | reverse complement strand
GGAGGTCGTCGCGGTCTATGAGGAGAAGGCCTCCGGAGCGAAGAGGGACCGCGAGCAACTGGCCGCATGCAGGGCGTTCCTGCTGGGCGGTGGGGCGCAGCACCTCCTGGTGACTGAGCTATCCCGCCTCGGCCGTAGCCTCAAGCAGGTGCTCGAGGTGGTGGACGAGCTCACGGCCGCCGGCATCAACATCTACTTCCAGGCCCAGGGGCTGAACACCATCGTCGACGGCAAGCCGGATGCGACGGTGAAGGCGATGGTGTCGATGTTCGGCGCCTTCGCTGAGCTGGAGCGCTCGACCATCGTGGACCGTCTGCAGTCCGGGCGCCGTGTCGCATTGGAGAAGGGGGCCTTCACGCCGGGACGCCCGTCAGGATCCAGAATGACGGATGAGGAGCTGCTCACCAAGTACCCGAAGGCCGCGAAGCGGCTGCAGGCCGGACGCACCATCAGGGAGGTGGCTGGAGAGTGCGGCCTGTCGACGAAGACCGTGCAGAAGATCAAGAAGGCACTAAAAATAACGGCTATCCGAAATGTTAGGTTGAGAAAACCTTAAATGTAAGTATCCTGTGACGGTAGGGGTAAGGTTGGAATTCCTTGACCCACCTTCATCGTGTGGTTGCAATCTGTGGTTGGAGGCACGAGAAAGATTCAAACCTCATTTTGCGGTCATCCGAAGGCGCTTACGAAATGCAGTTGTACTTAGAACAGAAAACTCAAGCCTCCGGACAGTGTGAATAGCCAGTGGATGGGCTTGATGGTCTGCTGCCCAATAGGGGTATTTGTTTTAGGATCAATGTATAGTCGGTTTTCACATACGTTCTTTGTGAACAGATAGTGGGCGACCGTCGTGATGTCCAGACTGAATCGCCAGATGGGAATGGAGAGTGTAGCACCCGCATCGGCAGAAAGGAAGAACCTGTTATTCAATTGAAATCCCGTCTCCGTCCATATCGGACCGGCAGACGACGTCGTACCATAAACTTTCGTGCTATGAGATTCTTGTCCTAGCAAATACCTGGGAGTAATACCGGCGAACAACTCGGATCGCCGGAGAAAAACGAAAAGAAGATTATCAACTACAGCATTTCTCATTCTCCGTTTCTCATACTCTGGAACATCACCACCACCATTCCAAGATAAATCATCCACGCTATCATCAAGGGCTTTTTGAAGGCGTCCATCAAAGGAGTTTGTCCGAAACCGATAAACGGCTGCAAATGGAAGTCCGATGCAGTTATTCACCGGAGTTTCAAGTGAAGCATATTGCATCCCGACACGCCATCCCCAGCGTCCGGAATAGCGCCTGGTATAGGATAAAGAAAAATGCCCAAAATTCTTATTGGACACCGTCCCGACAGGAATCACGGCACCATATTCCGCACGAAGAGTGTTCCACGCTAAATCCGGGTCAAAATCAAGTTTCTCCTGCGCCCTAACAGAAGGAATTAGAAATAAAAAGAGAGTAATGGAAAAGAGTATATTTCTCATATTGAATTGTGTCTTCGACAATCATGCCAATTCTATGCCATGTCAAGGCCCCATTCGTTATAAATTTGAATAATAATCAAAGATTTATCTCACCCCTTACACCTACCTGTTTCCAACCAGATATTGCAGTGTGAGGATGATTCCTATCCTTCATAAAAAGAAAGATTCCAACCTCGTTTTGCGGTTAACCAAAATAACCAATTTCCGTGCACTGCAGACTCGGAAACCGCTTGTTTGAAAAGTTCAAGAGACCGTCGGAAAACCCCGGTTGCATGAACACCACTCTACTTACTTTTTTTGTCGTTCTTCTCTCGCGTCTTCAATTCTTTCTTCATCTTCTTGATGTTGAGTTGGGCAACTTCGTAATCCTCAGCGTAGTTGGATGGGAGCATTGAAATGGTATAAGAGTTCTTATCCATCTTAGCTTTCTCCTCCGGGGTAAGGTACTTGGAGGTATAAACTTCATAATACTGTTTTCCCCAGTAGGTTTCACCATCGAAGTAAGAGAGGGCGGAAAACCCAATAGCCATTAATAGAAACTGAATAACGAACAACAGAATGATGATAGTCTTCACCATTTTCTTGTCGGCAACATCTTTCAGGTTCTTTTCAATGACATGAGTGTGTTCCACCGGTATGGCGGCGTTTTTCAGTGAATTGGCAATCGTGTCTCTGATGGAATAGTCGACTGCGTTGGAGACATTGTCTGCGATCCTTTTTGCTATTTCCTTAGAGACTTGTTTGATGTCGGGAGGTGCACAATGAGTGGATTTGATCACTTTCTCCAGATTCGTCAGTTCCGATTCTGGAATCACAGCCCGAGGCTGTTGCTTGATGGCATTTACCAAGGTGGAAATCATTTGGTTGGACGTCTCCTTGTAGATTTCAGCCGCCTCGATAAGAGTGGGAATCTTTTCTAATAGGTCAATGAGGTCTTTTTCGTTCATATCTTACATTTGATCTTCTCGGTTTTGCTGGACTTTTTTGATTGTTTCGTTAGTTCCGGATGTTGTTCCGTTGCAAGCGTTTCTTTGGTCTCTGGTTTCGGAGGGTATTCTATCGGAAGCTTTTCAGTCGTCTCTGGTTTCAAGGCGATTCGGTGCGCCGGTGTTTGATTGGTGAGTTCGCACCATTTCTCTAGCATGGCCGATAATTTCTCATTGGAGTAGGTTTTGCTGGCCAAAGATTTCTCGTTGTTGGTGATGATGACGAGATCTGCGACGCCCCCGTTAGGGTGGAAGACTGGATTGATGAGCGTGTTGTTGCCAAGCAGCTCGAGTTCGAGGTCCAACTTGGTGTTCGCTGACAATATCTGTCCATAGATGCCAAAGGCTCGGAAAACCTGACTGACCGAAGTCTCTTTCCGTGTCTCCTTCCGCTGTGCTAGGCCTTTCGCCAGGCTTTCCAGATTGATGGTCTCCTTATTTGATTCTAGCTCTTCCCTGAGCTTCTGGAGTTCGTCGGTCAATACCTTCTTCTCGTCTTTGACCTGGGTATACTGGCGAAGTGTGTCCTGCTGTGCTAACTTTATTTTATCTTGTTCATTCTTCAGCGCTTCGATGCCTTCCCTGATTTCGTTAGCACGCCGGCGCAATACCTGGATGTCCTCCTTTTTTTCGATTCTTTTGGCATCAAGAACAATCAGCAAAACCAGACCAATGAGCAGACCCGCCACGGGATTGGCACAAGTCACTATATAGGCAAAGCTTGTCACTAGGTCTTCGTATGTCTTCGTATCATCCATCTCTTGATGCTTCTGCTGGATGATGTCGTAGATGAGCTTGAGATGCTGGTACTGTTCGTCTATCCCGGTTTGGACATCGACTCTCTGATCTTTTAGATCACGGTAGAGGGAGAAAGCCGCTTGACACTGTTTGTTCAGTTCATCCAGAGTCGGCTTGTAGTAACTGTGGTAACTATTCCAGATCTCGTTCTTTCTCTTCTTCTCGGCATCCATCTGGGCCAACTCGAGCTCCCATTGTTTCTGAGCTTCTTTAGTGGCGGCTTCCTCGGCCAGCCGGGATGCACGCCTTGCCAAGGCGGCGGTTACATCATCGAAGATCTTTTCCTCCTTGACCGCAGCGCGGATCATCGCACTCTTATCTTCATCGTTTCCGTGGGCTAGGGTGTTAAGAAAGTCGTAAGATTCGTTGATCCTTCTCTGGTAGTCAAAGGTGGTGTCGAAGATGCTCTCGCAGTCGCGGTAGAAGGCATCACGATTGAAGCCGGACTTGATGACACCGGCGGTCTCGCCCCGATGATTTGTCATCGGTGAAAGCTTGTATTTGCCGTTGAGATCCTTCCTACTCACGATGATGTGGACATGGATTCCGGGCCGGAGGTCGCCGTTCTCGTCTTCCCGGAACTCATGAATTGTATAGAAGTAAAGGAGGTCATTATGGCTCTTGATAGTCTGCTTCCCAAAGCCAGCGGCGTAGCGATCCATCATCTTGTCAACCAGCTGTTCGAGGGCTTTGATCCTTTCCTCGCGAGTGGCGCCCATTTTGGCTATTTCTTTATCGGAGGGGTTAATCACTAGCGAAAAGAATTTGGCATCTTCGACGTGGAGCCCTTGCTTGTTTGCGTCTATGGTGTCGATTACCGTTCCCACGGAAACAGCGTTGCCGTCCTGGTCGTAGAACGGTATGATGTCCTTCCTATGGTCATTATCCTTCTTCCAGAGATTTTCGTGCTCTAGATAATAGGCATAAGCGGCACAGCTGCCGGTGTTGGGACCGCCAGCCAGACCTTGGCTCTGAAGTTTGGGGTACATATAGGGACTTAGATGCTAGTTGATGTTGTTGATTGCATCGAGGACTTCTTGAAGTGTGGCCGAGATACTTTCGATCTTCTCACTCATCGGTTTGAGGATTTCCCGTTCCTGCGTCCGGAAGAAGGATACGATGGTATCCCGAGGGTTTTCTCGCTTCTCGATCTTCTCAAGCCGTCGGTTGATCTGGTTGATGGCCTCAGGAACATCGAGCTGTTCGAACTCCTCGCGTTTTCTCTTGTTGTAGATTTTGTCTCTATGGACTTTTTCTTTGATGAGAAGATCCAGGCATTTCCCCTGCGGGATGCCCATCTTCTCCGCCATCTCTTTCAGAGCGTCGCGTGTCTGTTTGTCCGTCCAGATAGAGGTCTGTTTCTTGTTTTTATCGGATCTGCTCATCTATGGGTTCTCTATAGTTTGATGAAATCACGTTTCTATGGTAGCGCAGCGCTGTTTTTAGTCCCTAGGGAAGCAAGAAAGAATGGTACTCAGTGCCATTCCCTCTTGCTTCAACAATTGAACGTCCCCCACACGCGCTAGGGAACATCCACAGAGTGTTACTCGATACTGTCAATGCAGCCCGCTTCTTCAAGGGCCTCGTAAAGACGAATCTGGTCTTTGTCGAGAAGATGGTGCCAGTGCTCCCCATCGTTGGAGACCATATACCAATAGCTGCCATTCTTGATCTGAGTGAAAATGCTGCCATCCATTTCGAAGGGGACAGGAAGCGGAGCGATGTTCTCATCCTTGACAAATGCACTAATGATAGGACGGACTAGCTTGGCGTTTTCACGCGTGAGGGCATCTTCGATAAGGTCGTCGACAATCATCTGTTCCATACCGGAGACGAACGTCTGAAAGTATGGCTTGCTCTTATCGCAAAATTCTTCGGCTTTTTTAGCCGCAAGGTCCATAATGGACTTCATGAAGGTTACTTTTTTCATATTGCTAGGAAATATAAGTGAGTAGATCAAGTCAATGTGCATATTTGCGGATGATGTGGCGGATGGCTTCTTCGAGTAGTGTCCTCTTGGTCTTCCCTGTTCGAAGCGACAGGTCGGTAAACTGTTTGCTGATGTCTTCTTGGCAGCTAACGTTAATCTGCTTGAGCACCTCGCGAGTCTCACCTATCCGTGGGTGTCCACGGTTGGCGTTCTGTGCGTTTTTGAGCCGCTTCCGTAGCTCTTCAGGAGACAGGGGAGTCTCGTCGTCGTATGGCTGGTCCGGACCAAGAAAGTCATCTACCTCTTTCTGGTATCTTTCGGACGCGAAATCTGTCTTATCCATAGGAAATAGAGTTTATTGTTCGTCTGTTTTGAAGAGTTGGTCAAAGACTTGCCTATAATCGCTAGCGCTGGTTGACTTTGGACGGTATTCTTGGATGAACGAGAAATGACGATTGGATTGGCCGACCAGTGTTGTTCTCCTGATAAATGGGGAGAGGACAAGGTCTCCATATTTATGACGGAGATCGTTGACGGTTTGGTTGCAGTCAATAAAGTTCTCGTACAAGGTCACAAGGATGCCCAGGACACGAAGGTCCGGGTTCATCCTCGGACGTTTCTGTATGCCGGAGATTATCGGCATCAGCTTGTCGACACCGTCCGAGCCGAACATGGCGGCATTGCAGGTAAGAAGTACATAGTCGCTAGCAATAAGCGAATTGATAACGACTATTTCGGCGGATGGGGGAGTGTCGATGATGATGAAGTCATAGTCTTTCTCGATGTTGTCGAGGGCATCTTTAAGGACATATTCTTTCGGGGTGTCATCAGCTAGCTTCGATTCCAACCGGCCTGCTTTCAGGCCAGAAGCTATATAGTCGATGTGATGCCCAGCCGTGTCAAGCTTACAGGAAGAGATGTCATCGCGCTTGATCTCGTCACCATCGATCAAGATGTCCGGGAGCGCTCGTTTCCCAGTGGGTGTGTCCTTGCTCAGAATCTTGGTGGCATTGGCTTGCGGGTCGACATCAATAAACAGGACCCGCTTCCCTTTCTTTGCAAGATAGTAGGCCATTCCCAAGGCAGTCTGTGTCTTCGCTGCACCGCCCTTGTGGTTTCCAATCATGATTTTTTTTGCCATGGTTCTTATTGTGCTTTGAGGAAGTCGTTGTAGTCTTTGTATCCGGCGAATTCGGGGGAGGCATCTATGGCTCGAGTGTAAAAGAGTCCTTTTAGCTGGATCCAACACTCTCGCCCGGATCGATCATTATCGAGATATCCAACTATTCTCTTATATGCGGCAAGCCGATCATAGGTATCCTTGACATTGTCAACCGAGTTCAAGACTATGGCATCAGAAATGTGTCCGTGCAATTTGATAAAGGTGAGAAAGTCGAAGATCCCTTCAAAGATCGCACAGTCATCAGACGAGAACTCACCCGACCGAGGGAAAAAGGAAATCCCTCCGGGACCCACGACCGTCTTGCCTTTTCCGTGTCCAAGGTCGATAGGCCAGCGGATCGACCATCCTCCGCGGCAGGTGGGCCAGGCGATGCCGTGAAAGATCTTGCCGTTGTCGTCAAAGGAATAGCGTGCGAAAGACACGAACTGGTCGGCGATATTGATGGGTATTCTTCGGGTCTTGGTGATGTACTTCTCTGCGGGGGAGCCGATGATAGAAGAGAGCTCGCGGATGATGCCGGATGGTTTTGGCACAGCAGCGTGCTTTGGTAAAGAGGGTATACGCGGTGCGACTGAAGGGAGGCTATCAATCTGGACTCCTAAGTACTTATCTGCTATATAAATGGCCGCTTCTCTCCAACATCTGAAGAGTCCGAATCGGACAAGGAGATCGATGTTAGTGCCTACTTCGCCAGTCGCGTGGTCTTTGAATAGCCACTGAGCACTATTTGACGCCATGAATACGCTGAGAGAAGGATGATGCTCATTACGATAAGATGCTAGGTATATACAGCTTCTGCCCGTCGAGTCCTTCTTTCGCGCGGGCAAGATTCCGAAATCTGCAAGCAACCTCGGGAGGGGGACCTCCTTCACCGACTGTAATATGTCATTTGTAATCATTGGCATATGAGTTTTGGGGCGATGAAAAGAAAAATGAGGAAATGAGGAGATAATGAGGGTGGCTTAAGTGATTGATTTAGAGTATCTTGTTTCATGCGTTCCTCGATTCCTCACTTTTGTGGAAGTCATGGGAAAAAGAGTCCATCTTTCTTCTTTCCTTGTCAGTATCAGTGTCGAGTTGAGCGGAGGCGGCATAGTCTGGGACTAGGCCCATGAGGAACGAGCGTGTAAAGGAATAGAAGCGACCATATTTACGGGTGGAAGTTCTGTTGGGCCAATCGTTGAAATGGTCATAGGCCACCTTGTTGTTGGCGCGCGGAACATCCCACACCTTGCATATGATGCGGTGGGCGTCACGGATGTCCCGTCCGTGGATGCGTAGGAGATCTTGAAGATCCGAGTTGGTCATGTCAAGTTTGTCGACGCCGAAGTGGTCCATCGCGTCCAGTAAGAACTCGGCAAGATCCAGTTCGACGCTCGGGCGGCACTTGCGTATGATTCTAGTCAGAGCTGGCGTATTGAGTTGAGCCGGCGCAAACCACATGCGGGACAGGGCTTCTGGAACGGACAATTGGCGGTTAAGTAAGGTACCTAAAAAAGCAGGTATTTCTTTTTTCATCGCGTCCAGTATGTTTGGATTGTCTGTAGTCAATCTTGGGACCTCTATGACCCAGTATCGAACCTCTTCGGGGTCGATGTACACGGGGTCGTTGAGATTATTGCTACAAAGTATGATTTTGGCAAAATTGTCGATCTCATAGCGGTCCCGACCTTTCAGTTCAATGTATGTTTTACGTGCCGTCGAGAAGGCTTTGAGCCGCTCCGAATCCTCTTTTTTGTTCAGAAATGCCTCGTCGCAGAGGTGTAGCAAGCACGAGGCCCGCTCACCATTGAACTTTGATCGCAAGGATTCGTTGGTCACGAACGCAGCATTTGGCCCGTATATTTCTTTCAGAAAGTTCAGAAAGGTGGTCTTCCCAGTCTGCCGGTCACGAGATACCAGGACGAGAATGGGCAGCATCTGCGTTGGCCTAAGGTATAGGAGCTGCAGATAATCTAAGCCGAGCTCATACTGGGGCCCGAATATGTGTTTGAGCATCGCTTCAATGTTCGGCCATTTCCCATTTGTCGGAAACCACTGCAGGGGACGGTACGTGTTGTAGTAGCCTGCCACGACCTGCTGATATTCAGTATGAGAAGGGTAGCAACCCAACCCTAAATAGCGCGGTATTAACCCGATATCGTCTATTCTCCCAGCGTTGCCAAAGTCACGCGATAGTTGCGAAATAGACCAAGGCTGGAGAACAGGATACAAGTGTCCACTGGCATCGGGTTCATAATGAACGTTGTACAACGTGCATCCGACTTGGATATAATGTCTCCAGTCTGCGAAATCAATTGCTCGATAGCCCAACTTCTGTTTTCTCTTTTTGGCTCTCTTTTTCCGGGGAGTTTCAGTATCTCCAGGAAGATTCTGTAACTGATTTCCGGAAGAGGAGGATTCTTGACTGTGCTGCTCCTGAGGAGTAGAGTCCGGCTTTTGGTCGGTTTGCATGTTAGTGGGATTCATTCTTTTAACTATAATAGTTGCTAAAAATGACTCCGAGACTTGCTTTTCGCCTTGATAATGACTACCTTCGCATTGTGTTTAGCAAGACTTGTCACGAAGTCGACTATTAAGCCAGGGAGTTGCCGCTCTCTGGTTTTTTTACATTTGTGATTTCCAAAATCGAATAAGCTCGGCGCCCGTCCAGTACTTGCGTCGATTGCTGCGTCGGAGACCGCCACAGCGCAGTAATCCTGATGATGTCCAGCGTAGTACACTGGATTTAGATACTCTGAAAAGTGCTGCGACCTCTCGCAGTTCAAGTCTTGCAGACGGATCAACTTGCGGTTGCACCTGGATCATGTTATTTATTTTTAGGTTAATAAAATCATATAATGTTAATCTGTTTGTAAATGCAAAATAAGCACAAAAAAACATGAAAAACAAGAGTTGGTTACTTTTTCGCATTCTTTTTTATCGGAAAACAATGGATATTGTAATGCGAGATGAGATGTTTGGCAAAAAAGAAGTATCTTTGACAAAACAAAGAAGATATGTCCCAGTTAATAGACATCCAAGGTTTTCGCAAGCAGAATCACATTACCCAGACAGACATTGCAGAATACTTAGGTATTTCCAGGTCCTTTGTGAATCAGGTGGAGAATGGAAAAGCCGCTTTACCGGAATCTAGATTACGGAAACTTCTTGAGGACAGTCCCAAAGATAAAAATTGGGACATCTATCCTTTGGTTCCTGCTTACGGACGAGTTTTGAGGCTTTTCTTTATTTTAACGAATGATGATACCGCTGTAATAAATAGGTTTTTTCTTGGTAGCGAGACTGATCCATTTAACCTAGATTCGGATATCCTTGAAAGCTTGAAATTGGGAAAATCTGGTATGTCGGAATCAATAATCCAGCATATTCAGGAGCATTTCCCTTATGTTAATAGGTATTGGCTTGAAACAGGAGAAGGGAGTCCTTACTCTTTTCTGCAATCTAATGAGATGGGGAATGAATTGGCTAAAGAGGTCTTTAACCTTAGGCTGGAGATAGATCGTCAGAGCCAGGCAATTAATAGAATCGAAAGTTACTTGAGCGAAATTTTGGAGAAACTAGACAACAGTAAAACCGGAAGGTGAGAGGTTACGTTCTCCGACCTTGCTGTTCGAATGAACAATTCGTGAACGCAAGTGAGTAATCTTTCTAAAATATTTATTATCAGCAGTTTACGATGTTCTGACACAGCCTTCTAAGCTGTGGGTCTTGGGTTCGAATCCCAACGGAATCACGAAAAGGATGGACGCCACGGTCGCAGACCGTGGCGTTTGTTGTAGAAAGGTCCGCGCCGAGCTCGCTCGAGCGCGGGCCTTTCTGCGACAAACGACATTGTGGCTTTCAGCCACATGGCGTCCATCCTATGCTCGCGAATTAGCCCCCCGCAGGGGCAGGGATGCCGGCGCGAAGCGACGGAATCCCGAATACATCTTCGGCAGCAGCGCCAAATCCCCCTCGAAATTACGAAGTATTCAGCGTGAAAGGATCATTTCACAAGCGGCCTCAATCATACTATCCTTCTTTTCGTTTTTGGCCAAATCCATATCCAAGGATACTTCAACATCAGGAGGGACTCCGTTCTGATAATCCATTCCGGATTGTGTAATGTGTTTAATCCAAGGAATCCGATACATCCAGCCGTTTGATAATTCATAATAACGGGGCGTATTCGTTCCGCCTGCAGTCTTAATCCCGACGATACGGACATTTTCACACTCTTTTGCACACATGGCAAATAAGGAAGTCGCACTGTATGATCTATTGTCAATCAATACAATAAAAGGTTTATGCCATATCATGCTTTCATCCTTGATGCCGGGTTTGAACGCTGTTCTTTTTTCTAATAGATCATCACGGATTCCGTTATACCTGACATACGATTTATAAAGCTCTTTTTCACCAGGCAAGTAATTGAGCAGCGTCACCCCATTAAGAAAAAACCCGCCACCATTTCCTCTCAAATCCAGAATAAGACCTTGACAGTCTTTAAATACCCCCAACACCTCCAGGACCTGATCGTCTGAAACATCACTCCTGAAACTGGAGTATACTATGTATCCAATTGCCCCATTCCGGATGGTGTTGTAGCACATTCTTCCCGTCTTTTTTATGATCCCTGTTTCATAAAAGCCTAAATAGTAAGGAGCGAGGTAAGGCAAATCATTGGTATCTTCATCAATCTGGCGCCAGGACCATTCGCGTGTTTCCGTTCGCAAAGAAACATGTCCATCCTTCAACTCTGCGAGCATCTCGCAGCAAACAGAGAACAGTTGACTCTCGTTTGTCTCGTCGCTGATTTGCCCACGATACTTGGCATAGACCGCATCCCAGTCTACATCTGTATTGGAAAAACAGACATATCTTTTGTTGACGCCATTCCAAAGTTCATCAAAAACTTCCATCGGAGAAGGCTCCGTTTTATCAGGAAAAATAGCGTCACAGGAAATCAGTGTCGTCAACAAGACGGCTGACATGGCGATTATCTTACAATCCATCATACGCATGCTTGGTGAGACCGAAACGGAAAGCGATGCCCAGTTCAAGTCGTTGAACTTGAAAACACTCATAAAAAGCATGGCCGGTAGAAAAGAAATCCTGCCGTAGGACAAGCATCAAATCGTTCCCGTCTCTCAGTTTACGACCGATTCCGACAATCACTTCATTCCCGGGAAAGGCTTTCCAAGAATAATCCGGAGAGATTGCTTGAAAGCTGTATTTTTTTAGGGAGAATGTCCAAATATATGAAACAAAGGGAAGCCGGTCTTCTATCAACATGAAGAATCCCCGTCGCAACATCAATTCTGCAGAAAGGCACAGTTTCGCATCTAACGCAAAGGTATAAGGGCCACGGTCAAACGACTCGTTGTAATAGACGTTCTCCATGAATCCAAGGGCTCCCCCTGCCTTCACGGAAACAATGCTATTGCAAAATAAGCCCGTCATGCCTCCGGCAGACAAATCGAACTGCTGATTAAACATCCGTTCCGGTGCCTTGTGGTAGTCATTGCTTAACCATCCGTAAGAATAATCGGCATCGACGATATAGTCTATTTTAGTACTGCTGGCGGAAATACGCAGATTACCCCCGGCAAGTGGTCCATTGTAGGCCAAAGAGGAAGATGAGAAATCCTTTATCCCCATCATGCCCCCTCCCAGAGAAGGAGAAAGGGAAAGGGCCATTCTGTCACCGTCTCCTGCATAAGAAGCAGGAATCGTTGACAAGAATAGGATGAGAGATGCTAGTATGTTCAATCTCATGGGAGCACTGTCGCCCTATTGTTGACAGAGACTAATCACTTGAGCCGCTTCCAGTAACCGCCGTTGGAGGGGCCAATGTGCGTAACCAAGCCCAGATCCTGAAGTGCCTTCATGTCGCGCTTGATGGTGCTGGAAGACTTCCCGAATTGCCTTGCCAACCTTGCTGTAGTAATAGGTTCATTTTTGGTGTCATCCTTCGTGATACCAAAAGGCAGCAATTCATAGATAAGTCTCTGTCTTTCAGTTAACTTTTTGGTGTCATAATCTATGAAATCCTTGGTGTCACCAGCCTTGATCAGCCTGCCGGTCTTAGGGTCAATCCGTCCGCCATGCTGGATGCCGTAGAAGATTTCACGCTTGACGATGACACGCACGCCGCCGAATTCTTCTTCAATCGTAGGAACTTCGAGCCCCTCTTTGGTAAACGCTTCCGTGATAAGTTCATAGCCACGGCCCCATGCTTCGACAAAACCGGCCATGTAGAAGGCGTTGGCAATAAGACGATTCCGAGGCTGGGAATCGTGGGGTTGGAAGATGGATTCCGGAGTTATGCCTGCCGGAAGTGAGCCTTGGTTCCAGAAAGTGATACGATCATCAAAAACGCGGATCAGGCTGTCCGGACCGTTATAATCTTTATGGATTTCAAGGTTATACAGTATTTCCCTAAGGCCTTCTTCCGGCAACTCCATGGGCTCTCTGCGCTGCATCCCCTCATAGTGGATAGGGCGAATAAGATACTTGGCATCAAGAGCCTCCATCACGCGGTCGGCCATCCGAATGAGGTCTCCGTCGATGAGGTCCTGGTTCATCAGAGCAGCTTGCGAGTGACCGAATCGGCCTATCTTGATTCGTGCATTCAGGCAATAGTGCTGAGGATTCTTCCCGAAAAGAAGCAGGGCGGCGAGGGTAAGCTCGTCATCGTCTGTCATGACTTCCAGGTTCTTGAGGACTTTCTCGACGGAATCGTCAACGCTTTCCTTTGGCAGGCGACCTTTATCTATACCTTTGAGGAGGAAGTACTTGATGGCTTCCGGGTCGATGTCATCGAGCGTCGCACCCCGGATGATTCTGGAATCCCAGGTGGCGTTCAACTTGCTGGCATAGAAGTCTTTGAGTGCCTGTCCCTTGACAATCTGATTGGTGGCACCGACACGTTTGTACAGAACCCCATCAAGCAAAACGGATTCCTGGGAGGGAGCGACCTCTATCTCGATGATTTCTTTCCCATCCTCCTCAAGCAGGCGAACATCCGGATAAATGCCCAGCTTGGAGACAATCTTATTGGGAATGTCTTCCATCAACTTCTTGGAATTATCCACACCGATGATATGCTGTTTATCGGAGATGCCGATATAGAGCGTGCCGCCATCGGCATTGGCAAAGCCGCATAGCCATTTCAGCCATTCATCGTCCCACTGTCGCTTGTATTCTATGATATGCTTTTCTCCCATAGGGCCGGTAGTCTTTGCTCGTAAAGATACAAAATGTTCTGAATAAATGCCCTGCTCAATTCCTCCTTCACACCGTATTCCGTCAATTCCCCGTGATTATCCGCAGCGCTTTGGTACTACCGATGATTTCGCACATTAGCTCGCCTTTCACGGCGGCCGCATTTGCGGCAAATCGGCCCTGGAGGTCATTCTACCTGCCGACGCGGCAAGGATTCCGGCGGAAATGGGCAAAATGAAGGACGCGTCGGCAATCAGAGTGGCGTGGAAGGCCCTTTTGCCGCAAATGCGGCCGATGCTTATCAGGGTGTATCTTTGCCTCCGCAGAGAACACTCCGAATACGTATGACAACGATTGAAGACATCATCCGCATCGCCGTCAATGCCCATGACGGGATGAAGGATATGGTGGGCAATCCCGCCATAGCCCATGTGCTTGCCGTGGGCCTGATGGGCAAGACCGAGGCCGAGCAGAAGGCCGGCTTCCTGCACGACGTGGTGGAAGACTCGGCCATCACCAGCGACGACCTTCGTGCAGAGGGTGTGGAAGAGGACGTGCTGACCGCCGTGGACCTGCTCATCCATCGACCCGGTGTGACCTACGAGGATTTTCCAATAAGAGTATGAATACAAATAAACTACTTATAAGCAAGGACTAAAAACAAACTAATTCTCGGATTACACACATCGGAAAATCACTATTTTGGCGCGAATTCTCCGGAGTGGTGCTTTCCCGGAGGCAGAAGAAGGTGTTGAACATCTTTCTGGACGGGAAAGAAGCAAAACTGACTGCTCAGAACGGGTCCCGTTTGGGAGCCGTCTCCCTGGATACCGCTTTGAGGGATATCGACGATCTTGTAAAAAAAGGAGCCCTCTCTGCTTATCCCGGCAAAACCCGCAAGATAGAATATGCCATCAATTATGTGAAAGCCGATGACTTCCTGGAGCATTTCCGGAATATTCTCGCAGCCTACGATGGCTCTGAAGTTCGAGAACGGATATCCGACCTGGGCTATACACAGTTTGAATCAGGAAAGATGTCTTCCTCCGACCTGGTTCACAAATATATGGCGTACCTTTTCCCCTGAACCATAGACAGGTATGACCTGGCGTTTTTCGTGCGCTGCGCAGAAGCCCTTGCGGAAACCGCCGCCGGCAGGCCGACGGGGCAGCGCGTCATCCGTCCGGCTTGACAGAGTGCCGCGAAATTCGTATCTTGCGGGGAAGAAAGCGGCCGCCCGGATGGGCGATCCTTGGAAGTAATTCATTGTCAATCATGAAACGCACCTTATTCCTGACTCTCCTTGTGGCGCTCTGCGCCCTGTTCTCCTGCAAGGGACCTGAAAAGGCCGCCTATGCGGGCACCTACCTCGATGAGGATACCCGTTCCCCGTTCCTGACCATCACTCCCCGGGAGGATGGCCGGTATGACGTGGAAATCGGCATTTATCGCCTGACCACTTTCGACGACGCCATCGGCACCGTCACCGATCAGGGGTTGACCTTCACGGCGACCGACGGAAGCGGAAACCCCATCGGCGGGGTGATTACCCTGGAAGGGGATACGGCCACCGTCACCTTTACGGATTCCACCTGGCCGCTGCTGGAAAACGGCTCCGCGTTCAAATATACCCGGCAGAAATAGGCCTTATCTGGCGGGCGTCCTCATCTGGTCGAGGAAGGCCTTGACATAGCGGTAGTAGAGCTCCCGGTGCTCCGGGCTGAAGAAACCGTGCCCGGCGCCGAAGAGGAGGTGGAACTCGAATTCCCGGCCGGCTGCATTCAGCGCCGTGACGGCCTTGGCGGAATATTCGGGCTTTACGAGGCCGTCGTCAGTCCCGTGGAGGATCAGGAACTTTCCGGGATACTTGACGATTTCCTCATAGACGTCAAGCCCGTCCTTGAAGAAGCATTCATAATACTTCCTGCCGATCTGCAGGCCCATCAGCGTGTAATCCTCCGGGATTTCCTCATAGGTCTTGTACAGGGCCAGGATATCGTCGTAGATGCAGAAGGCCGGATACACGAGGACAGCCGCTCGGATCTTGTCCGCCACATACGGGGCGGCGATGCCGGAGACGCATCCGCCCTGGCTTTCTCCCAGGAGGAAGATATTGTCCTTGTCCACCTGATCCCATTCCGAAACCATGTTTACGACGTCGATGAGGTTCTGCCTTTCGGAAACGATGGACATCTCCTGGGGGCTTCCTTCGCTCCGGCTCCTGAGGCCGCCGCCGGCGAAGTCATAGCAGTAGCAGATGTACCCTTCCTTGGCGAACTCGGCGATCATCGGGTAGAAACCGCTGTGGCTTCCGTTGTATCCGTGCGAGAGGATGATGGCCGGATGCTTGCCGGGCGCCTTGGGGAAGAACGCCTCCCCATAGAGTTTCCGCCCTGCACTCATGCAGGAAATCTCCTTCATGTCAAAAGATTCGTCCGCCGGCGCTTCCCCCATTCCCCGCCAGGCGGGCTGGGCTGCTGCGCAAAGCATCATGGACAGAGCGGCGAGTATGGTAAGAAATTTTTTCATAGTGTATGGAAAATCAATGTGTTACCTGTTGCTGAAAAAAGGATGCCGGAAAGTTACGGCTTTTCCGCTTATTTTCAAATATTTGAACAAAGGAGAAAACGTTTTTCAGGCCGAATCGCTATCTTTGTTACCAACAAACACTGATTGTCATGAAACTCATCAAGTTCCTTGTTCCGGCCCTCCTCGCGGTCTCCTGCGCAGGCGGTGGCGAAAAAGCCGCCCAGGAAGATGGGCAGCGCCTGTTCGTCGGTGACGACTATGCCGTTACCCAAACGCAGTACGGAAAGGTCCAGGGTTATATCCTGGACGATGTGTACACTTATCTGGGCATCCCTTACGGGGCACCGACCGGCGGCGAAAACCGCTTCCTGCCTCCGCAGAAGCCCGAATCCTGGGAAGGCATCCGTCCGGCGATGTTCTACGGGAACGACGCGCCCCAGAACATGGCCGACAAGTGGAGGAACAATACGTCCACCTTCACGGACCACTGGAACTACTTCGATGTCAGCGAAGACTGCCTGAATCTGAACGTATGGACCCCGGCCCCGGACGGGAAGAAGCGTCCGGTCCTCGTGTGGATGCACGGCGGCGGCTTCGCGGCCGGCAACAGCATCGAGCAGGACGGCTATCACGGGGCCAACCTCGCCCGCAGCGGCGATATCGTCTTCGTGAGCGTGAACCACCGCCTCAACGCCTTCGGCTTCACGGACCTTTCCGCCTCCGGCGATCCCGCCCTCAAGGAGTCCGGCAATGTGGGCATCCTGGACCTGGTCGCGTCCCTGCAGTGGGTCCATGACAACATCGCGAACTTCGGCGGCGATCCCGGCAACGTGACCATCATGGGACAGTCCGGCGGCGGCGCCAAGGTGTGCGACGTGATTTCCATGCCTTCGGCCAAGGGCTTGGTCCACAAGGCGGTAGCCCTGAGCGGCAATGCCACTTCCGCCACGGATCCGGCTTCCTCCGCCGCCGTAGGCGCGGCCATCTTCAAGGCCGTGAAGGGCGACGTGAAGAAACTCCGTCAGATGCCTTGGGAAGAGTACTACGCCCTGGCGCACAAAGTCGCGGGCGAAGTCGGCGGCGGTTTCTCCCCGGTCGCCGACGGTGCGGTCCTTCCCGCCGACGGCTTCTTCAAGGACGATGTGGCCCGGGATGTGCCCCTGATGCTCTGCACCACTACCTCCGAGTTCTCCCTGAGCAAGGAGAATGTCGAACTCGAAAACATCGACTTTGACGGCGCCGTGGCCATGGTCCGGGACCAGTTCGGCCAGCCCGAGGCCGAAACCGTCCTGAAGGCCTACCAGGCCGCTTTCCCGGACAAGAAACCCATCGAGCTGGTAAATCTCACCGTCGCCCAGCGGAAGAACGTCCTGGCTACGGCCGATGCCAAGTACGCCCAGGGCGGCGCCCCGGTGTACCTGGCCTGGTTCGATTACAACGCCCCGCTGTTCGGCGGCCGCATCCGTGCCTTCCACTGCTCCGACATCTGCTACTGGTTCCGGAATACGGACCTGATGGTCACCCATACCGGTGGCGGCGCCGAGCCTCGCAAGGTCTCCGACCAGCTGTCGAATGCGCTCCTGGCCTTCATGCGCACCGGCAACCCCAACTGTCCGGAAATCCCGCAGTGGCCTGCCTATACGCCCGAAGAGGCCCCGACCATGATTTTCGACGCAAAGAGCGAGGTCCGTAACGCGCCCGACCGTGCGGCGCTCGAGCATCTGGTAAGTTTCAATCCCTGGCGGATGTCCCGCCCGGCTCCGGCGAAGAAGTAAAAAAAAGTTGTATCTTTACGCCGAAAAATGATAACTATGAAACGCATTGCCGTATTTTTCGTGGCCTTCACCCTGGCGGTGGCGGCGTCCGCACAAAAGTATGATATCACCAAACTGGTGGAGATCGCCGACGTGGAATCCGACGACCAGACCATCCTGAGCGTTTTCTCCATTCCGGACGAAAACGGACAGACCACCTGTTTCCTGTGCGTGGGCTCGATGGGCCTGGGCGACGATATCATCCAGATCAATGTCGATCCGATCAACAAACTCTTCATCCCGCTGGGTTCGAACCGGGCGGAAGTCATGGAGACGCTGGATCGCATGAGGCTGCATTTTGACGAACCGGCCGGCACCTCTGCCGAAGTGACCGGCTGCTTCGCGCCGGCCATTCCGAATGAAAACCGGGAAGCCGTGACGGTGACCTCCCGGAAAGTGCTGTTCAGCAAGAAACTGGAATTCAAGATAGAGCGGGACGGGATCACGCGTGCGACCTATGTGTCCCGCTCGGATTTCAAGAACCTGATGGTCAACGTGAAGTTGAACCGGCGCTGGCTGCCGGAATAGCTTACGGCTTCACATACCGGTCGCCGGTGACCTCCTTCACCGCCTCGATGAAAGCCGGGGCGTACTGGGGAGACGTACGCCGGCCGGGAACGACGACCCCGTTCTCGCTGGGCTGCATGATCTGGTCGTTGTGCTTGACGATCAGGAGTTTCGCGAGTTTGTCCCAGCGCTGCATCATCTTCGACGTATAGGCCTCGGTCTTCGCCGTGAGATAGTCGATCCGTTCCTGGCGGGTGAGGTCTTTCACCTTCGCTTCCACCTCTTTCTGGTCCTCGGCATAGTAGTCTTCCAGTTCGGTCTGGGCTTCGCGCAGGTCGCCGATCATGGCGCTGTAGCGCGGGTACACCATGTTTGCGACGAAGTTGTTCATCCAGAAGGCGCTCTCGGTGGAGAACTCCCGGATGTTGTTGTTTTCGCGGCGGAACGGCGCCGGGACGCGATTGATGGAGCAGTACACCGGCACATAGGCCACCATGGAGGCATCGTCCATGTTGAAGTAGGTCACGCCGCCCACCTCGTCCGGGAGGAAGGAGCGCATCTGGCACACCATCGTCATGCCGCTCTGCTGGCAGCCGATGGGGCGCTCCCGGAACATCTTGGTGCCGTCCGGGGCCTCGAAGTTCGTCAGCTGGTTGCGATAGGGAGAGGCCCACGGGCCGGCGGAGACATCGACCGTCATGTCCAGGGCCGTGCCCTCATAGTGGTCGCGCATGTCGTTCATGAGGTCGCGGACGCTCAGGGGCTTGTCGGGTTTGATCCAGAGGGGGAGTTCATCGCAAACGTCCATATGCCCTTCGATGAAGGGAAGGTAGGAGTCCATCACGGCCGTGTCGTAGTGGTGGCGGAAGAAACTCCACACGCGGGCCTCGCAGTAGCGGATCTTGCTGAAGTCCATGGGCCCGTAGGCCTCGCGGAAGCTGAAATCCGCGTCGGCGCCCTCGTACCAGCCCATCTCGCGGGCGAAGGAGATGACATCGGCACTGTACATGCAGGCGCCCTCCACGATGCCGTATCCCTTCTTCTTGTCCATCTTCCTGGCCTGCGGGAACTTCCGGATGCGGCTGGAGTTGGCGTAGGCCGTGATGCAGTCGTCCGGGACGCGGAGAGCCACCCACACGGCCCCCTTGCGGCCGGGGCCCTTGCCGATGAGTTCCATGATCCAGGCCTCCCGGGGGTCGCATACCGCGAAGGACTCGCCGGTCTGGTTGTATCCGTATTCCTGCACGAGGTTGTGCATCACTTCGATGGCCTCCCGGGCAGTGGCGCTCCGCTGCAGGGCGAGTTCCATGAGCGTGAAGTAGTCCAGTGCTCCCTCGGACTTTGCCAGTTCCGGCCGGCCGCCCCAGGTCGTTTCCACGATGCTTACCTGCCGTTCGTTCATCAGGCCCACGACGCCGTACGTATAGTCCGCCTGCTTCACGTAATGCACGGGGGCATCCGGCCCCCAGCCGCGGATGGCGAGCATCTCGCCGGGCGCATGCCGGCCCGCCGCCGACCAGCCCAGGGGCGAAGCGAAGCCGAATCCGTCGCAGTTGTACGTACACATCACGCTCCCGTCCACGGAAGCCAGCCTGCCCACGATCAGGTTCGTGCAGGCGAATCCGGCCGCCGCCACGAGCGACAGGAGGGCCGTCAGGAAGAATCTTTTCATTTCTGTCTTATTTAGTTCCGTTAAAGATACGAAGAATCTGCGAATACGGCGGCATTCCGGATGTCCGGTATTCTTCTTGGGTTGGCAAGTTACTGTTTTTTTGCTATATTTACCACAAATCCCTTTCCGTTATGGCCAGTTACAAGAAAATCAGGAAGATCGGGGACGAGGCGGCGAAAGTCCGCGTCGTCGAACGGCTTTTGAAGCTTCGGGAACAACTGCACGCCCAGGTCCCGGAGAAGACGGCGACGCAAACGCTGCTGCTTGCGACCTGGAACATCCGCGAGTTCGGTGAAAACCGGCTTCCGGAAAGTTCTTACTATATCGCGGAGATCATCGACCACTTTGACATCGTGGTGATCCAGGAGGTGAATTCCAAGGAATTGGGCGGTCTGGAAAGCGTGCTGTCCATCCTGGGGGACAACTGGTCCTATGTCATGTCGGACGGCGTGGAAGGAACGGCCGGCGGCAACGAGGCCATGGCCTTCGTTTACAACACCAATAAGGTCAAGTTCACCGGCCTGGCCGGCGAGATCGTCCTTCCCGAATCCAGGCTCATGGAAGGCGTCCAGTTTGCAAGGACCCCGTTCATGGTGTCCTTCCGCGCCGGCTGGTTCGATTTCAAGCTTTGCACCGTCCATATCTATTACGGGTCGGACAAAGTCGACGGGATTTATCAGCGGCGGCTCAAGGAAATCCAGACAGTATCGGATTTCCTGCTCAAGCGGCAGGAGTCGGATGATGTGTCGTATATCCTTCTGGGCGATTTCAATATCCCCGATACGGAGGGGGAGTATTTCAATGCACTGGTCGAGAATCAGTACATCACCAAGGGCGGAAAGTCGAAATCGAAGGAAAAGTTCTTCATTCCCGAGGAAATCCGCAGGCATCCGACCGACCTGGGCCGTGTCAGCCACTATGACCAGATCGCCTTCAGCCTCAAACTGGAAAGGAACATGGTCCTCTACGATGACGATGAGCAGAGAGCCGGTGCGTTCAACTATACGGAATCCGTTTTCAAACCCGCGGATTGGGAAGTGTACCGGTCCTTCTATCAGGCGTCCTATGACGAAATGATCGCGAGGGAGAAGGTGACTTTCGAGAAGAACATGGCCGAGTATGCCGAGAAAAGGAAGAAGTACGAAGAGGCCATGGAGAAATACGGGCCGGCGCGGGCCGATTATGAAAAGCGGAACGAGGCGTATAAGAAGACCAGGGAAGGGGATAAGCCCAAGGCCCCCGCCAAGCCGAAGGAACCGCCCGTGCCCAATACGACGCATACGACGCAGGAGAAATACTTCACCGGAAGCTGGAGAACCTTCCAGATGTCGGACCACCTGCCCCTCTGGGTGGAACTGAAGATCGATTTCAGCGACCAGTACCTGAAGAAGCAGAAGACGGCGGAATAAAATGAAGATCCCTGGTGCAAAGCGCATCAGGGATCCTCGTATAGGGGGCGACACCCGGCTCTTACGCCTACTTGTCGTCCTTGTTCAGGATATCATTGACCTTGGCCTTGGCCTTATCGGCGGCTTCGGCGAGGTCTTCCTTCGCGTCGGCGATCTCTTCCTTGGCATCGGCGTAGATGTCCTTTGCCTTTTCGGATGCCTTGGCATAGACGTCCTTGGCTTTCTCCTTGGCCTTGCCGGCCAGGACCTTCGCGTCTTCGAGGGCGTCCTTGGCGTCTTCCTTGACGCCTTCGTACACCTTCTTCACGCTTTCTTCGACCTTCTCACCGGCCTTGCCGGCATAGTACTGGACCTTTTCACCCAGGGTGACCTTGCCGTCACCGTTGAGGTCCATCGGGTTCACTTTTTCTTCTGCCATGATGTTATCAGTGTTTGGTTCGTGTAAATCCTACAAAAATCCGGCCATCCGGGATTATTTCCCGGACCTTTCCCTCCACAGGGCGGTCATGTCCTCGAGGGTCTTGCCCTTGGTCTCCGGCACCAGGCGCCACACGAAGACGGCGGCGATGATGCAGATGACCCCGTACAGGGCATAGGCGAAGAAGTGGCCGAAGTTCTCACCCATCGCGCCGAGCTTCATGTTGTACATGGGCACGAAGGTGGAGGAGACGATGAAGTTGAAGATCCACTGGAAGGCGACGGCGATGGCCGTGGCCTGGGAGCGGATGGTGTTCGGGAAGAGCTCGGAGATATATACCCAGCAGATCGGACCCCAGCTGAACATGAAGCATGCGCTATAGACCATGATGGACAGGGGAGCGATGAAGGCCGGGAGGGTCATCACGTTCGACAGGGCGACGCCCAGCGCACCCACGGCCATGCCCAGGGAACCGGTGATAAGGAGGGGCTTGCGTCCCAGTTTCTCCACCGTGAACACCGCGACCAGGGTGAACGAGATGTTGATGACGCCCATGATGACGGTAAAGAGCATGTTGTTCGAGACCCCCATCGACTCGAAGATACGCGGGGCGAAGTACAGCACCGCATTGATGCCGATGGCCTCCTGGAACACCGAGAGCATGCATCCGATGAAGATGACCATCCAGCCGTAGGAGAACAGCTTTTCGGTCTTCTCCACCGCCGTAGCCTTGATTTCCGCAAGGATTTCGCGGGCCTTGGCTTCACCGTTGATGTTGGAGAGGACCTCCAGCGCCTGCTCGTCCTTGCCGTTGAGGGCGAGGAACCGCGGCGTCTCGGGAACGAGCAGGATCAGCAGGGTGAACAGGCCGGCCGGGACGCACTCGGACACGAACATGAGGCGCCAGCCCACGGAATTGGTCCATTCCACGACCTGCGGATCGTTCGCGTGGGAGCGGATGATCAGGAAGTTCACGAAGTACACGACCAGCTGGCCGAAGATGATCGCAAACTGGTTCCAGGACACGAGGGTGCCGCGCTTGCCCGCCGGGGCCACCTCGGCGATGTACATCGGGCACAGGGCCGAAGCGAGGCCCACGCCGATGCCGCCGAGCACGCGGTACAGGTTGAACGCCACCAGGAGGCTTTTCGTGGCAACGCCCTTCTGGAAGAACAGGAACTCCGGATAGTAGGAGCCCAGGGCGGAGAGGAAGAACATGATACCGGCGCAGAACAGGGATTTCTTACGGCCCAGGCGGGACGCCATGAAGCCGGAGAGGAATGCGCCGATGATGCAGCCGATCAGGGCGCTGGAGGTTGTGAAACCGTGCCAGCCGTCGGTGTAGGTGAAGTCGGAAGCGCTCTGGAAAAACGCCTGCAGGCCCTTTTCCGCTCCGGAGATGACCGCCGTGTCGTACCCGAACAGCAGGCCGCCGATCACGGCCACCAGGACAATGGAAAACAGGTAGCCGGGGCTACCTGTTTGTCTGTACTTTTTCATGGGACTACTTCGCGTAAAGGTTCAGCAGCGTCTCGTAGAGCTCCTGCTTGCCGGAGGCGACGACGGGCTCGCCATTCTTCTTGGCATACTCGTAGAGGTCCTCGAGGGTGGCCTTGCCTTCCTCGAACTGCTTGCCGAGACCGCTGTCGAAGGAAGCGTAGCGCTCTTCGACCATCTTGCAGAGCGGGCTCTCCTCGATGACGGCGGCGGCGTTCAGCAGGGCGTGGGCCATGGCGTCCATCGCGCTGATGTGGGCGATGAAGATGTCCTCCGGGTCGGTGGAAGAGCGGCGGAGCTTGGCGTC
>Ga0247611_10003376_pt1 | contig 23756 bp, 26 predicted proteins | sample 177DNAGHGhighgp2_FD_192422 | JGI IMG/M metagenome (GOLD analysis project Ga0247611, IMG submission 192422) | Sheep rumen microbial communities from Palmerston North, Manawatu-Wanganui, New Zealand - 1770 DNA GHGhigh gp2 | ecosystem: Host-associated > Mammals > Digestive system > Stomach > Rumen... | reverse complement strand
TTTAGAGGATTTAGTTGAAGGAGATGAGATATTAATGGATTCATTAGAGGAATTAAAAAATATTAGTCAGAACTCTATACTTATGGATGAACTTGAAAAGCGTGAGCTTGAGGAGTATTGTAATAAGTTAGCTTTAGAAGATGCAGAAGAACGAGGTAAAGAAATTGGACTTAGTGAGGGTAAAGAAATCGGAATTAATTACGAGAAACTTGAGATAGCTAAGAGCTTATTATCTGAAAATATTGATATAAGTATAATATCTAAATCAACTGGTTTGAGTGTTGAAGAAATTGAAAAATTAAAATAATGTTTTATATTAATAAAAATTTGTAAGTGTTTGTTCTTACAAATTTTTTGTGTGCTAATATTTATTTAGTATTTCGTTTATTTCGTTTTTTGCTTGTTTTACTGACTCTATATCTGGATTCATTACGTATAAGTTTCTTCCTGGCATTGAGTATGTTTCGTTTGTATCTCCATATCCTTTTACTGTTTGTTTTTCTATTTCCCATGTTGTATTTTTATTTAGTTGTTCTTTTATATATAGTTTTATTAGTGATTCTGGTATATCTGTTCTATATAGACTTTTTATGTTTTCTAAGTATTCATTATATTTTAGTATTAGGTTTTTATCTTTTAGTGTTTTTGTTATTATTGCTTCTAATACTTGTTGTTGGTTTTGTATTCTATGGTTATCTCCTTCATAGTATGCATATCTTTCTCTTGCGTAACTAAGTGCTTGTGGACCTGTTAGATGGTTTATCCCTTCTTTTATGTATGTTTTTTCTGCTCCTCCGTCATTGCATCTTGTTGTTAGTGCTTGATCACTATAGATATCTATTCCACCGATTAGATCTACTATGTTTATTACTGATGTGAATCCTACTTTTACTACATAGTCTATTTTTATATCAAATAGGTCTTCTATTGTTTTTTTTGACATTCCTATTCCATATATTCCACTATGTGTTAGTTTGTCTTTTAATCCTTCTTTATTGTGTAGTTTTACGTAGTAGTCTCTTGGTATTGATGTTAATAATATTGTTTTTGTTTTTGGATTAATAGTCATTATCATGTTTACGTCTGTTCTTGTATTTTCTTCTATTATTCCACTTCTTGAGTCACTTCCTGATATATATATGTTTATTGGTTCTAATGTTGTTATTTCTTTTTGTTTTTCTGTTTCTTTTTTTATGTTAAATGAGTATATTATTTTGGTTTTATCTAAGATATCTTTATAGTCATCTTCTAATAGGTTTATGTATGATTCGTGTAGTGTGATTGATTCTATTTTTTTGTTTATTAAGTCTTCATATAAATTGTATATGTTTTTATATTCTATTTTTTCTTTTATGTTTAAGTTTTCTATATAGTTATCATCTAATTCGTTTTTTAGATATCCTGTTTTATTTATTTGTTCTATTGTTTTGTTATTTTCTTTTAGTACTAATACGTTATATGTTTTTATTTCTATGTTGTTATTGTTGAATCCTGTTTTTAAAAAATGTTTTGTTTCTAGTGTATATTTTAGTCCTAGTAGTATTAAAGGTATTAGTATTATATATGATATTGTATTTATTATTTTTAGTTTTTTTATTATTAATGCGTTTAGTATTACTATTAGTATTGTTAGTGGTATTATGTATTTATTTGGCAATATATTTAGGTGTTTTAGTTCTATTATTAGATATACTGAGAGCAATATTATTATTAATTTTATTGATTTTTTTATCATATTATTCACCTTTTAATGTTTGGTTTATTTTTTGTTTTGCTTCATTTACTGTGTCATAGTTTGGATACATTACGTAGCTTTTTACTGAGTTTAGTCTAATGTAGTCATTCCCATCGTATCCGTCTAGTGATTGTTCTATTATTGTGTATTTTTCATTAATTAAGTTTTTTATTAATGATTTTATTGTTTCTTTATTTATATTTGTTTGGTATAGATCACTTATTTCTGATAGTAGTTCTTCGTAGTTTGTGAGTGTTGTTGTTGATAGTGCTTTATCTAATAGGCTTCTTATTATTTTTGTACAGTTTTTTTGTCTTTGTCTATCGCTTCCTACGTTTTTTCTTTCTCTAGCTAGTGTTAGTGTTTGAATACCATTTAGGTGTTGACATCCTTCGTATATTGTTAGTTTTTCTCCGTAGTCTTCGTATGTATCTTGTACCATGGCATGTGTTGTTGTGAATGTCATGTCACTACAGTAGTCTATTCCTCCCAGTAGGTCTGTTATTTGTACTAGTCCTTCTGTATATATACTTGCGTAATAGTCTATTTTTGTATCTAGTAGTTGTTCTAGTGAACTTGCTATTGTCTGTTCTCCTAATAGTCCCATGAATTCTAATGAGTCACTTGTGTTATATTCTGGTATGTTTATATAGTAGTCTCTTGGAATGTTTGTTATTAGTATTGTTTTAGTATTGTTGTTTATTGTTAGTATCATGTTGAAATCCATTAGTGTTCTTGTGAAGTCTCTTCCACCTATGTATATATTGTATGAGTCCAGTTTTTTTTCTTTTCTTTGTTCTATTTTTTTTATATTAAATTGTTCTAATATTTTATATTCTAGTTTTAGTAGTTTTAGATTATATTCATCTATTAATAGGAATTTGTTTTTTAGATCTTTTATATTTTCTAGATTATCTATTTCTTCTAGATTATAGTTTATTTGTTTTTTTGCTTCTTCTATATTATAACTATATTTATAATATAATAGTTTATCTATTTCTTTATTTGTTTCTTTTGATGTTATTATATAGTAATCTGAGTTATATACTATATCTCCTGTAAAGTTTTGATCTATGAATTTATTTGTTTTATTTATATAGTGTATTCCTAATATATTTATGATTATTAATAATATAGATAGTATTATACCTATTACTTTTAATACTTTATTTTTGTTTATTTGTAATAGACTTAATATAAATAGTATTAGTTCTGTTAAAAGTATTATTATCAAGTATTTATTTGGTATTACATTTATTTTTAATATATATATTATAGTTAATATAGATATTATTAATGTGATTATAGGCAATATATATTTTTTCATGTATATTCCTCCTTTTTAATGGGTTTTATTATATCATTATTTATTTGGTTTTACAAATAAAATAGGAAACGAGGGTGATTGTTTCCTATTTAGATAAGTGAAGTTTTTTAAGTAGAGATTTTATTTTTCTTTTAATTTTTTGTTTTAATGATACTTTCTTTTGATATTTTTTTGTTAATTGTTTTATTGATAAAGTATCTAGTTCGTTTATAAAGTCCTTTCTGTTTTTGGGTTCTTTGCCTGATACTTTTAATGATGGGTTCCCTGAAACTATTTCTTCTAATTTACATTCTTTATATTCTATTTCTTTATTTATACTGTTAAATAATTCAATTCCTTTTTCTGTATTAATAATAATGGCTGAGACTCCACTTTTATTATACATTTCTGGATAATGGTTTTTTATTCCCCAAAAATCTCCTAGTGTTATATCTGAATATTTATTTCCTAATTTAAAGTTACAGTTAAAACAACTTTGTCTTAGTGCGATATCTGATAGAAATAATTTCATGTAGTTATTTTCTTTTCTATCTTCTGTTATTGCTTTATTTTTGAATGTTGCTGTATTTGAATATGTATCCCATCCTGTTTTATTGTCTCTAAAATTATAGTTAATTAGTTTTCCATTTTCTTTTTCTAATTCATCTATATATTTTTGAAATAATTTTGGTGATGGCACTCCGTGACAAACTAAATCAATACATATTAAGTTATTGTAGTCATTTTTTATAAATGATTTTATTCCGGCTACTTGGCATGGTGTTCCTACGAATAATATTTTATTATCTTTTATTTTTTCTTTTATATATGAAAATATATCATTTAAATCACTTTGAAGATATTTTGATCCTCTTAGTTTTTCTAAGCTACGTTTATTTTCTATTGCGATATGTTTTAATTTATTTTCTTTATCGAAAGCAGCTCCTATTACTATTCCGTTTTGTTCTAAAATGTAATTTGCGATTAATGTAAATATTCCTCCTGATGAAGATTTTAATCTTATCTCTTCATTTTTGTTATAACCTACATAACATTTGTTTATTGATTTGTTTTCTGTTGTATTAATTACAGGACATGTTTTGATACATAATCCACAATTAATACATTTTTCTTTATCTATTACTGGATATTTGAATCCATCTTTATCTTCTTGCATTGTGATTGCTTTTTTAGGACATATATTTTGGCATGCAGTACATCCTGTACATTTATTCTTTTTTAATACTTGTTCCATTTTTAAAACCTCTTTTTATTTATCTTTTTTAATAATTTATTTATTATGTTTTTTTCATAATTATTCATTACTAGGCAATATACTGTTATTAAATAAAGTATTGTATATATTCCACCAAAGACAATTAAATGTTTATATCCATGTAGTGTTATAAAGTTCATTATTACTAATATTAATGTTACTGGGATTACAAATGGAATTGTCATTTTAAATATTTCTTTCCAAAATTTAATTACGTTTATTCCAACTTTTTTATAATAATATATATTTATTATTATAATATTTCCAATTATTAATGATAATGATGTTCCTATTGCACTTCCTATTCCTTGATATGCTTTTGCTAGAGGAATACTAATTGCAATGTTTGCTATTGCTATAAAGAATAGTAATATACTTCTAAATTTATGCATGTTTTTTGCTTGCATAATACTTATTCCTAAATTTTGAATTAGTGGAATACATAGTGGAACAATTAGGATGATTGCGATATAGTATGAGTTTATGAAGTCTTGTCCTACCCATGCTATAAAGAATTCTTTTCCAAACATTATTAATCCACTACACATTAAAAATATTATTATATATTGAATTCTTCCTACTTTTATAAATTCTTTTGTTAAATCTTCATTTGATGCATTTTTTGCTACCATCTTAGACATTTTTGGAAGCAATACTGTATTAATTGCTGTAGATAGATTTATAAATAATGTATTTATTGTGCTTGCAGTTGAATAGATTGAAACTGCTACTGTTCCTGCAACTGATCCTAATACAAATTGGTCTACACTCCAATTTATTTTATCTACTATTACTCCTAAGAATATCCATATTGAATATCCTAATATTGTTTTGAATAAAGTTTTATCAAATCCCATAAATTTGATATTTATATTTAGTTTTCTTTTACAGAAAGTATAGTTAGATAATAGTACTATTATATTTACGATAGTAATTACTACTGTCATGGCAATAGCTTTATATCCTAAAAATAATAGTGGAATCATTAATAAAGGTTTTAATAATGTATTTACTATTGACATTATTTTTTGGAATGTAAATTTTTCATATGCACTTATTATTGAAGAATATATACTAAATTGAAATGATATAAATAGATTAAAGGATAATATTAACATCATTATTTTAGCTTCTGATAGTTCTGTTGATGTCATAGTTTGTCCAAATAGATTATTTACATTAAGGAATAATATTATTCCTATTAGTGCGGCAATAATACCTATTATAAAGAATATTATTCTGAACATTCCATGTAGTTTTTTTTCTTCTTCGTATTTTTTTTGAGCTCTATATTTAGCCGTATATACTACTATTGCATTTCCAAATCCAAGATCAAGTACAGTTAAGTATCCTATAACTGATGCAATTAGAGAATATAATCCAAATTCACTTTGACCTAGTTTTGAAATTAGAAACGGTGTATATAATAATTGTACTAGCGTACTGGCTATTATTGATACATATGAAAGTAGCGCTCCTAGTTTTCTTTGTTTACTATCTGACATTTACATCTCCTCTATTCTATGTCTAATGCTTTTTTTAAGAATTCTTCACTTTTCTTTCTTTCTTTTTCTAGTATTTTATATGCTTCTGTATAATCATGATTTAAGTTTTCTTTTGTTATTTCTTTACCATTGAATCTTCTATTTTCTAATTTAAATTTTGAAAGTAAAGTGTCTGTTCTTGAATTCATGTTATCCATATTTTGTTCTTCTCTATCAAAAATAATAAATGGTCTATTGAACAAAATTGAGAAAACACATGAATGAAATGAATCTGTGCATATTAAACTAGCATTTTTTTCAAGATATAGGAACTCTGCTGGCCCAAATTTATAATAATTGTTTTTCTTGTCAAAAATATTTATGATTTGGTAATTCTTTTCTTTTGCGATTTTTTCTATTACTTTTTTTCTTTTTTCTGGTATTTCACCTAGAAAATAAACTAAAATATATTTTTTTTCTATTTTTATACTTGGCTTTTTTGATATTTTCGTCCATTCTTCTTGTTCCAATAACATTGTTGGATCTATTAATACTTCTATATCATTTCTACCAGTTAAATCTTCAATAATCTTTTTTCCAGCATCTTCTCTTACTGAAATGCTTTTGAATCCTTCTAAATATTTTTTGAATCTTTCTTTTTCTTGTTTAGGAAGTTCAGACAAACCTATGCTTGCTGCATATGATATTTTCTGATTGTTTTTTGCAAAATTTAGAAATTGCTCATTTTTTGCTGCAAAGTTTGGATTCCATACCTGATCACTTCCTGCAATAAAAAAGTCATATTGTTCTTCATTAAAAATATAATCTTTTATATACTTTGTTTTTATATTTTTATTAAATTTATTGAATTTTCCAGATCTTATATAATCTTTTTTAGGAATGAATTTTTTAATTATTTTTTTTATTTTTTGCTTTAAGCTTATTTTATAAATGTTCTCTGCGTCTATATTCATATTTAATAAATATTTTATAAGGGCGTAGTTTTGTAATCTATTTCCAAAATTATAATCGTTGTTTATCGTTACAATTCCAACTTTTGTATTTTTCATTTATTTCTTCCTTTCTTATTTTAATTTATTATATAAATACTCTATAATTTCTCTATCTGTTTTATAGTCAAACTTTCTTGCAAAGAAGCATGAAGATTTTTCTATTATTTCTTTATCTTCTTTTTTCCATACATATGGATTACCTCTATTCCAGTCAATTAATCTTTTACAACTGTCATAGTCATTGTTATATTTTTGATTATATATTTTTTCTTTATATTTTGAATTATATAGTATTGTTTGTAAGAATATTTCGTCGGCACTTTTTGTATATTTAAATATTTTTGATATTTCTGTTTCTTTGCTAATTAGGTATTTTGCAAAGTCATCTGTTATACTAAACCAATTAGCGCCTGTCATAAATTTGTACTTATTATTTTTTATTCTATTAATTTTTAGTAATTTTTGCGTTATTAATGATGTTTTCTCTATTTTTTGTATTATTTTATTATTTCTATAGTTTTTCATAAATCTAAAATATTTAATCCATTCATACTTGTTCTTTGGTAGTTCTTTATCCTGAAAATGAACAAATTCTTTTCCATAATTATTATGAAAAAAACTATAAATTTCTTCTGCTTTTTTAATTGGAAAATCTACTCCTGATATTAAATGTAAATATTCATATTTTTCTTTTGTTTCTAGTACTTTTTTTATTAGAAAAAGTTCACATTCTACTTGTGAGTAATGTGCCCATCTTATGTCTATTTCTTTATAAAAATGGATTTTGGATTTTTTTGTACAATTTTTAATATCTTTATATTCTATATTTGATTTTTTATCTATGTGTATAAAAAAGTCAAAATACTTACTGTCTAATAGTTTCAATGTTTTTTTTAATATTTCTATATTGTTATGAGCTATTATCAGTATTGCTTGTTTGTCCATTATTTTATCACCAACTTTTTAATCATATAATATAGTAAGAACATTTTGTATTTTAAAAGTGAAAATAATATTTTTTGCTTTTTTGTTCCATATTTTGATATTTTGTACTGTTTAAATATTTTGTTATATAATTTTCTTTCTTCTGATATTATTTTTTTTACTGATTTATAGTTATTTTGACTTTTTATAACTCTAGTACAAATGTTATTAAAAATTACTAGTGTCTTGAAATATAAGCTTTGAATATTTTCTTGTGTTAGATTATAGTTTTTAATTATTAATTCTGTTGTTAATTTATTATCACTATAATATTTTTTATGTGATTCGATGTCCTTTTTTCTCATTACACTTGTTTCATTAATTGTATAATAATATCCGAAGTTTTTTAAATACATTGTTTTTTTTGATTTTACATAGCATTCTAGACTAAATAACATATCTTCTCCATATTTTATTTCTTTGTTAAATTTAATTTTATTTTTTAAAAGTAATTTTCTTGAAATTAATTGTTTCCAACATGGATTAAATTCAAATGTTTTAAATGCATTATTAATTTCTTTAGGATAAGTAATGTCAAAAGTCTCTTCTTTGTCTCTATATATTGTTTTTTCTTTTTTTTGATTATTATTAACTTCTGTATATCCTGATATGACATGATCACATTCGTATTTGTTTGCTATTTTAATCATTTCTTTTATATAGTTTTTTTCAATATAGTCATCTGCGTCTATAAACATTACATAGTCTCCTTTTGAGCGACTGATTCCTAAATTTCTTGTATCTGATACTCCTGAATTATTTTTATTGATTATTATTATTCTTTTATCTTTTTTTTGATATTCTTCTAGAATTTCTTTTGATTTGTCCTTTGATCCATCATTAATGCATAAAACTTCTATGTTTGAATAAGTTTGTTTTAAAATACTTCCTATACATTTTGATATATTATTTTCTGCATTATATATTGGAATTATTATTGATACTAATTCATTCATTCTGACCATCCATTCTTTAAATTAAATACATTTTTATTTAAATTATAATTTATACATTTTAATAATTCTGAGGATTTCATTTGATTATATTGTATTCTAATTAATAATGCAGAAAAAAGTACTATTGATGATATGATTAATGTTTTGAAGTAAGTGTTTTTTTTAGATAAAAAACTAAAAAATATAGGTATTGCGGATAATTGTATAAAAAATATGAATCTTATATAAACTTTTGCGTGAAATAATATTGCAGATGTTGATGCACTTGTTAGTAGGATAAATATAATTAGTTTTGGATTATATTCTTTTAAATTCTTTCTTTCATTGTAAAATATAGTTAATGTTATAAGTAATCTTACAACTGCAAATAATAAATTTGTTCCTGCATGCAAATAATCATATCTATCACCATTTATGAAATATGAATTATATAATCTTGATATATAGTGAATTATGTACATGTTAATATGTGTATCTAAAAATAATAATATAGGACCTAGTAGTAGTGAGATTATAAATGTAACTGCTATTATTTTTTTATAATTCTCTGTTTTAATTGTTTTACTTATAATAAGCATTAATAATATGAATATCGTGCTGATATGTGTTAAAACTGAAATAAGGTAAAAAATCCAATGAATTTTTTTTGTGTTTTTAGTGTAATCAAGATATATACCTAATGCAAAATTAATTATTGCAAAATTAAACCATAAACCACTTATAAAATCAATATATTTTAGTGATAGTAATATAAATAATGTCCCTATTGTAAATGGAAGAATATTTATTTTTTTATTTTGCGAATAATCAGCTATTATCCATAGAATCTCATAATATCCTATGAATGAGATGAAAAATTGAACTAAATTAAAATTACCTGTTTTACTTATTATATATTTAATGCTATAGTTTAAAGGTTCTAAATCTGTGATTACTCTTTGAATTACTGCTGAAAAGTCAGAATATGAAAATATTCTAATTTCTTGTTGCCATCTATACAAATCGTATGCCATTGCTGGTTTCCATGTATATGCAACTAGGCCTAATGAAAATGCTGCTAGCAATGCATATATTTTTCTTTCTTTTTTTATTAATATAAAGTTTGCAATATTTATAAATACTGATATTATAGGTAAAAAAATGGTTGCAAGAATCGATATAATAATTAACAATATATTCATTATGCTTCACCTTTTTTTATTTTTTTTAAAATAATACAATATATACTTGGACAGTGATTTATCATTATTATTCTTATCTTTCCAAATAAACTAATATATTTATTTAAAATGTAGTTTTTGTACACTCTGCGATTTCTCTTTGCATTTATTTTTTTAAAGCACTCTTTTAATTGTTGCTTGTTTTTTTTATTAAAAATTGGATATATATATGAAAATAGCGCTATTATTTCTTGTAGATAAAAAAACTGTAATTCACTATTTAATTCCATTTTTGATATATCTTTATTCTCTACTATAATATTTAAAGCTTCAATAATATTTAATCTTTTTTCATTAAATGAAGTACTTAAAATACTTCCAGTTCTGTTTCTTAGATAAAAGTATAAATATTCTTTACACAAACATATTTTTTTTGCCTTTAATATTAATCTGTATGTTGTAAAAACATCTTCATATATTTTTCCTTCTGGAAAAATGATATTATTATCTTTATATAGTGACGTCCTGCATAGTTTGTTTACTGCATGGCATCTATATTTTTTTCCTAAAAAAAGTTGTCTTATTGCTTCACGGCTATTTATAATTTCATTTTTTTCTATTTGTTCTGTTTTTTCTTTTATTGTTCCATCTTCAAAAACATGTCTTATATTACATATTACCATCTCACTATCGTTTTTTTCAGCTGCTGATACTAATGTTTCTACATATTTTTTATCTATCCAATCGTCACTATCAATAAAGCAAATGTACTTTCCTGTTGCTTCCTTAATGCCTGCGTTTCTTGCTGAACTTAATCCTCCATTTTTTTTGTTTACATATTTAATTCTTTCATCTGCAACTATTTTTTTTAAAATGATTTTTTCCGATTCATCTGTCGATCCGTCATTTACTAGTATTATTTCTATATTTTTATAAGTTTGACAAATGATTGAGTCTATGCACTTTTCAATGTATCTTTCTACATTATATATTGGCACTACTATGGATACTTTTATATTTTCCATTTGTTCTCACTTCCTTTATTTCTCAAATGAACTCTTTTCGTTTAATATAGATTCAAAAGCAGTATTTATTTCTTTTTTTGTTTTTTCAAAATTTTTAAAGTTTCCTACATCATTAATACATATACATTTTTTCTTTTGTTTTTTTATTGTATCGATTATTTCTTTATTATCATCTGTTACAACATAGAATTTTCCAAAGCTTTTTTTACGTGGTGAAAATGCTCCTTCTACTAATTGATGATTTCTAAATATCCAGTGATTTATATGATAGTTATTTCTAAATCTATCTTTTGACGCTTCTTCTATTTTGTCTTCTGCATATTTCCATACTTCTTTAAATGTACTTTTTTTATATGAAACAGGTAAATGTGACATTTTTATTCCTGGAAAATTATTCCATAATAAAAGTAATAATGTTCTTATTTGGTCTATTCCATATTTTATATTAAACCATTTAAAGGGATTTTTCTTTATTATATTTTTCATGTCGTATCTTTCGTTTATTATTTCTATATTACTTAATAGGCAATGTGAGAATCCATCATTTATTTTTGATGGTACGATTGCGGTTAATATTGCATTATCACATGGTAATCCATTTTTAAAGAAATCTTCTTTAGATGTTTTATTTATAAGAAACATATCGTCATTAAAATATACAAAATTTTCTGATAATCCTTTTATCTTTGACATATATAATTCTATTGGGACACTATTAAATACTGGTAAGTATTCTTTTGGAATATAGTCTTCATGTTTAACTATTACTAGTTTTTCATTATCTGTATTAAGCCAATTTGGTGTATGTCCATAAGTAATAAAATAAATCTTATTTACCCATGGAGCATACTTTTCAACTCCTCTAAACCAATATTTTAGGTTTTCCCAATCTCTATATCTATTTACTGATGTATCTGTATTTTTTTCTGGCTTGTATTTATTTTTTTCTTTTTGCCATTTTGGATCGTTGCAGTCAACCCACGTAATTACAAAATCTATTTTTTCGTTCATATAATCACCTTTTTATTACATATTTCTTCCTGTGATTTTACAATAGATGTTCCAACTTAATCTGAATGTGTTTCTTCCAAATAGTAGTGTTATGATTGCTATTTTGTCTCTTTTTGCTGTTTTTTTATCAAACAATATGTTTTTTTTGTATGATAAAATTTCTTTTCTGAATTTTTTTTCTAGTTCTACTAATCTAGGGTTACAATTTATCATTTGTCTTAAACAACTTATTCTTGCATATACTTTTCCTCTTATTGCTGCACCTTTTAAATCTTCATATTTTTTTAATAAGACTTCTTCCATTTCATCATATGCATCAACTACGAGTAATTTTTTTTCAGAAAATTTTCCTGTTAATATTGAATTACTTCTAATCATATAGTTATATAATGGTTTTAAATCACATGCTATTATCTTACTTTTTAATACTAATTTATACGTTGTGAAAGCATCTTCATGAATTTTACCAACTGGGAATTCAATTTTATCGAATAAGTTTCTCTTGTATAATTTAGCCCATGACGCAACATTAAAATCTTCTTGATATAACATATTTTCTAATGTTTCTTTTGGATTTAAAACAAGTTTTTTTCCATTTGCATTTGGAATTTTTTTTCCGTTATCATATTTTACCATGTATCCGCAAATTGAAATATCTGCATTATTCTCAAGTAATGTATTTAATAAACATTCAATATAATCTGGTTCTATTGTATCATCACTATCAACGAATGTTATGTATTCTCCTTTTGATTTTTTTATTCCAAAGTTTCGAGCATCAGAAAGTCCACCATTTTTTTTGTGAATTACTGTTATTCTTTGATCTTTTTTTGAATACTCATCGCATATTTTTGGACAATCATCATCTGAGCCATCATCAACAAGAATAATTTCTATATTTTTGTATGTTTGATTGATCATACTTTCAATGCATCTTTTTAAGTATTTTTCAACTCTAAATACTGGTACAATTATTGATACTAATGCATTTTCCATATTTACCTCCTATTTTTTAATTTATTAAATAAATCTGGATATTTTGTTTTAATTATATTAAATGTTTTTCCCATTAGCATTGTTATAGGTGTTAATTTTAATTTTATCGGTATTAACATTATTTTTATTTTTTTGCTTTTAGGTTCTGCATATTTTAAAGTTTCTCTTGTTATAGGATCTGTTATCATTTTTTTAATTTCATTGTATCTTTCTTTGAAATTCATATTTGAACAATAAACATTCTCGATGCATCCTAAAACTCTTTCAATATATCTTCTACATGAAAATTCATAATAATTTTCTTTTTTTATTTTCCATGATTCAAAGTATTCATTAAATTCTTTGAATTCTTTTTTTCTTGTGTTAAATATTTCTGGTTTATAATTCTTTGTTGCTGCTCCTTCTCTTTCTCTTACATAGTGATAGAAACATTTATTTGAATTGTACATGTTATTTATAACATTTAGATAAAGTCTATTAAATTCTATATCTTCTCCCCAATTATAATTTGGAAATTTAATATCATTTTCTTCAATTATTTTTCTTAGATAAACTTTATTCCAAATGTTATACATCATTGTATTATCCCATAATTCTACAAAGTCTTTTTTTAATGCTTTTTTATCCTTATAGTATTTTTCTTTATATGTTATTTCGTCTCTACTTAAATTATTGAATTCCATATCTTCTACATCAGAATAAAATCCAAAATTAATTAATTCTGTTTCTTTATGTTGTTTTAATATTTCATTTATTTCTTTAATGTAGTTTTCATCTACAAAGTCGTCTGCATCTAAAAATAGTATATATTTACCTATAGCTTCTTTTAATCCGTCATTTCTGGCAGCAGAAACTCCTGCATTTTTTTTATTTATTACTTTTATAAGTTCATTTTCTTTTTGATATTCTTCAATAAGTAATTTTGTATTATCTGTTGAACCATCGTTTATAAGTATTAATTCTATATCTTTTGTTTTTTGATTTAATACTGATTCGATACATCTTTCTATATAGTCTTGACAGTTATATACTGGTACTATAATACTGAATTTTTTTGTTCTCATAATATCCCCCTACTAAAAAAGATACACAGAATACGATTGGGATTGTATTTATGTGTATCTATTAATTGTTTTAAACCCTTTTATTCTTACTTAGCTCCATCTTTTTTTATGACAGCTAATACTGTTTTAATTATGCATTTGATATCAAGCTTTAAACTCATATTTTGTACATAGTAGTATTCTAATTTAAGCCTTTCTTCGTATGTTGTTGCTGATCTACCATTACATGCCCACCATCCTGTTATTCCAGGACGAACACTTTCGTATAGTTCGTGATTACCATTATGTAGGTCAAGTTCTCCTTCTATTAAAGGTCTTGGTCCTATTAATGACATATCTCCTTTTAGTACGTTAATCATTTGTGGAACTTCATCTAGTGATGTTTTTCTTAATATGTTTCCTATTTTTGTAATTCTAGGATCGTGTTCAAACTTTTGATTTTCTTCCCATTCTTTTTTTCTTTCTGGGCTTTTTTCTAATAGTTCTTTTAGTATTTCATCTGCGTTTGGTACCATTGATCTAAATTTATATATATAGATGAATTTACCGTTTTTTCCAATTCTTTTTTGTCTATAGAATATTGGATTAAAGTCTCCTGATAATATATTACATATTTTTACTATTAGCATTAGTGGTAATAGTGCGATACATCCAATAAGCGCAACTATTATATCAAATGTTCTTTTTAAGCTTAAAAAAATATAGGTTTTAATGCTTGTCCCGTCTTCGATTAATTCATTTTTTAATACAACTTCATTGTTCATAAATATTCCCCTTACTATTTATCAATAGTAGTTCTACTTCGTTGAGACCGGTTTTTATTATATTACAGATTTTGACTTTTTGCAACAATTATTTTGCTAAAATTGAAATTTTGTAAAAGATACAAAAACTACAACTTAAATGTAGCTGTAGTTTGGTTATATATATTAATAATTCAATGTTTTTAAATATTTTTTTACTACTTTTTCTTTCTCTTTGTCTTCTTTTATTTTAAATAGTCCATCATATTCTATTTTTTCTAATTTGTTTTCTTTATTATAGTATTCCCATTCTCCTGTTTTTTCTTTTTTTGTTATTTTTGACATTAGTATTTCTTTTAGCATTTGATAGTATTCATCCATTTCTTCTATACTTAATTCGTTATATCCTAGTGCTCGATATGCATAGCATATACTATATGCTTTTTTATTATCTGCATATAATTCATAGTATTTGTCTTCATATGTAAATATAACTCCATATTTATCTCTATATGTTTCTCCATCTTTTGAATATAGTCTTCTACCTATTATTTCGAAGTTTTTCAGTTTTTCTTTATTTAGATTATATCCTTCTATTACTTCTGCTTCTAATGTTTCTTTGATTATCTTTTTTAATGAATCATTACATTTTTCTTTTTTGTTATTTAAATATCCACTTAAATATTCTTTTTCTAATTCTTCTATTGTTGTGTTATAAGAATTATCTATTATTTGATCACTTTTTGAATAGTAGCTTTCTATATGTATGTTTCTTAGGTATTCATCTATTTTAGTTATGTCTTCTTGTTCTAGTCCTTCTATTATGTCTTCTAATTCATCATTTATGTATTTTGGTGTATTAATTTTTATAATTCCCATATAGCTTAATATTCCTAATGCACAGGCAATTGTTTTTTTATTTTTCATTTTTTCTCCTTAATTGGAAAAAGAAACTATTCTGTTTCTTCTTCTGGTTCTTTATTATTTTTTTCTATTATTTTTAATCCTAAAATTATATATAATAATATAAACATAAAGTTTTTAATTTGAAAACTATTTATTATTGTTTTTAATATTTGTGATACTTTATTGTTATATATGAATAAATTATTTATATTTAGTATGTTTATGAATATATTTGTTCCTATTAGTGAAAGTGCGGATGTATATAGTAATACATTGTATTCTGCTTTTTTGAATATTTTTTTGTTAATTATTATTAGTACTGTTAAATCAGCTATTAGTAATAGCAGTAGTATGGTGCTAATTTTATTATATTTATTTAATATTATGGAATTTTCTTCAAAACTATTCATTAATCTTATTTCATTTTTATAAGTTGAAATCATTTTGTTTGTATAATCTGTCAATTTGTTTTGTTCTATTTCTTGGTTTTCTAAGTTCTTATTTAGGTTTTCTTTTAGATGTTCTGTATTTATATTTACTTTTTCTCCTTTATAAAAACTTTTTATGAAGGAATTTACGTCTTTTTTTATATCTTCTAAACTAAATGTATTTTCTAATACTTCACTTGGGATGGATGATTTTTTTGTAATATATGTCATTGTGTTTTTTGTTTCTTCATATACATATTCATAATAGTTTGTTTTTTCCAATTTTTTTATTACGTATTTTTCATTTAATATTGTTAATTTTAATGAAAAAATAATTGTTATTGAAAATAGTAGAAGTGATTCTATAAATAGTAGTATGTTACTTATTATTGGTTTTGCCATGTATCTCATTTGTTATCACCTTCCAAGTTTGCATATACTACAAATCTATCACTTTTATATCCTGGAGTATCTGGATATGGTGCATATAGTATTAATTTTTCTTCTTTTTTGCTTATACTTAATTCTTCTTCTAATTTAGATATGCTTTTTACTTCTGTTCGTTCTACGATATATTTATATGAACCGTATATTGTATTAAGTTTTATTTTTTCGTTTGGTTTTATTTTTGATAAATTCTTAAGGTATGTGTTATTACCTGCTATTAATATGGTTCCTCCTTCTGATGGGAAGTATGATTGTTTGTGGTGTAGTAGACCATATTTTAATAAATTTTTGTTTTCTCCTCTATAAATATCTGCATTTATTTTTAATGATGGTATTTCTAATTTTGCCCATACTGTTTCTGTTTTAGGATAGTTTGTTCTATATTCTTTTTTGATATTTATCATTATATTTTCATCTTCTTGTTTTTTTATTTTAAAAATCTTAAATGCTAATATCATTAATAAAATACAAATAAAAGAAAAAATTAATACTTTAATTATTCTTTTTTTACTTATGCAATTACTTATCATGTCCTTACCTCCATTAATTGATAGTATTATACTAATTTATGGAAAAAAAAGCAATAAAACGAAAACAAGTTTTAAAAAAAGTACTCTTTTCGAGTACTATTTTTGTATCATATTTAGTAGATTTATTTTAAACATATCTTTTTCTGAATGTTGTTTTGATATCATAACACCTTTGTATGTAACAAGTTCTGATTGATGTCCTTCTGCTAATATGTCTTCTGGTATTAATGTATCAAGCATAACTATTTTATCGTTTTCATATACATGATATCTAAGTTTTATTGTTCCGTGCACTTTTTTAAATAATGCATCTGTTGGAAGTGATAGTTCATAAGTTACAATTCCTTTTTCTTCATCAGTTGAGATTATTTCTCCTAGCAACTTTCCTTCCTTTAGAGAAGGATAATAGTCGAAATATAATTTTTTATATGCTAACATGTTGTATTTTTTTAATGAACGTTCAAGTTTATGAAATTCATTTTCGTTCATATATTCAAAAACGTATACATCCTTCATATTTTACCCCCTTGCAAAGTAATATCTATTAGAATTTTATCACTTTATTTTTAATTTGTCAAATTAAAAATCGCATGTTATTTCTTTTGTTATATTATATGATTTATCTTTTAAATCATTATTATCTTTTCTACTCCAAATTATGTCATATTTTTTTTCTTTTTTTGCATATCTATAGTAAGTGACATCTTTGTATGTTTCTACTTCTTCTTCATAATATTCTGTTTTGTAGCACATATTACCACTTAATTCATATCCCTCATCACAGTAATAGTATGTATTATTGCTTGTAGGATTTGTATATCTGATATTATATGTTTTACACATGTTTCCATCTAGTTCAAATTTTAAATTTGATATTGAGCTAGGACAATAATAATATTTAGTGGCAGGTACATTATTTTCTCCATAGCACATTGTTCCTTTTTTAGTATATCCTTCTGGACAAGTATATCCGACTGATGCGGTTATACTATTTGTTTCTGTTTTTATTATGCATTTACCATTTTCTTCTTCATCTGGACATCCTAATTTTTTTTCTTCATATGCTTCTTTTTCTATTTCTCTTGTTCTTGTTTCTTGTGTTGTTCCATCTTTGATCTTTTCTTGTTTTGTTTCTACTATTATATTTTTTTCTTCTTTAATTTCATTTGTACTCCAATCTGAAAAGGGAGTTGTTTCTTCTATTTCTTTTTTATATTCATATAAACAAAACATTTTGTTTTTTTCTTTATTTTTTTCTTCTTGTTCTTCTATTTTAATTGTATCTTCTTTATCTTTGCATTTTAAATATATAGTAGTAATATTATCTTTTTTTTCTACATATGAGTTGTTGTCACAGGTTGAATTTGCTGTATCTTTAAGTTCTGTTATTATGTTTTTATCTATTAATTCTTGTAGTGTTACTTTTTCTTTTTCATTTTCTTTAAAGTATTCATTAGACGCTATTTTTAATGTATTGATATTTTTGTTAAAGTTTTCTTCTATTTCAGGCGCTAGTTCTTTTTCTAATAATGTTTCTACGTAGCTTTTTTTAGGAAAGATTATTGTATACATTAGTATTATTGTTAGTATTAATAATATTGTTATAAGTATTTTTTTCATTTTGTTCCTCCTAATTTTACTATTGTTGAACCATTATTATTATAAAATGTTTTAAAATCAATTACATTTTTATTTCTTTTTAATGTTTCATGTGTTGTTTTTCTTATTATGCCTGATCCTATTCCGTGTATTATTACTATAATTTCATTTTTTAATTTTATATTATCTCTTATAAAGTCGTTTATTTCTACTCGGGCTGTTTCTCTATCTAATCCATGAAGATCTATTTTGGGATAGTTATCTATAAATATTATATCTTTTAGTTCCATGTTTCTTCTTCATATATTTCTTCATGTTTAGTATAGATTATCTTGTTTTTCATATTTATCCCCTCATTTTCTTTGTCGGTGTGTTATTTTAACACTTTTATTGTTTTTTGTCAAAGTTATATTTTTTTATATGTATGTTTTTGTTATAGAAAAAGACTAAGTTTTTCACTTAATCTATATAAATTTTGTCTTATTTATTAACAGACATTTTTTTATTTATAAAGCTAATTGCTGCTTTTGAATTGATTTTATATAGTATTTTTAGAAATTTAGAGTCACTTCCTAAGAATAGTTTGAATTTATTTTTTTCGATTCCTTCTATTATTTGTTGTGCTGCTACAGATGGCTCTAACATTTTAAAGTTACTATCATCTTTATCCATGTCAACTTTTACATTTGAGTTTGTTGTAATATTTGTGTTCATTGCTCCTGGTAAAACAATCATAACTCTAACATTTGTTTTTTCAAGTTCCGCATATAATCCTTCTGTAAAGATTTTTAATGCAGCTTTTGATGCTCCATATATTGTTTGACCTGGAAATGGGAAAAATCCTCCCATACTAGAAACATTAACAATATATTGTTCACTTCTATCTTTTATTAAATCTTCCATAAAAAATCTTATTAAGTTGACTGGACCAAAAAAATTAACATTCATTACTTTATTTATTGTTTTTTCATCTAGTTCTTCAACTTTTACAAATGGTTGAATGATACCAGCATTGTTAATGATGATATCTACATCACTGTAATCTTTCTTATAGTCTTCTCTAAATTTTTTTATTGACTCAATATCTCCCATATCAACTACGTAAGTTTTAAGTCTTTTAGAATTTAATTCTTCTTTTAATTTTTCTAGATTTTCTCCATTAATATCAACAGAGGCTACATTACAGCCTTGTTTTAGCATTTGTTTAGTTAGTTCTTTTCCAACTCCACTTGCTCCTCCTGTGATAATTACATTTTTTCCTTTTATCTTCATATTTATCTACTCCTATCTGTATCATTATACCATAAAAAGACTAGTTTTAACTAGTCTTTTAATCATTTTATATTAATTCTTCTTTGCTTTGATTGCAGCTTGTACAACTGCTCCATTAAGGATGGTGAAATTTATATCTTTTTTAATGCTTTTTGGTATTTTATGCATCCCTTCTATTACAGCAATATATACTAAAATATATTTGTACTAATATAACTAAAATGATTTATATTTATAATACCCTCTAATTTATACATTTATTGTTTTCTTCTAACATCTTCTATTTCTGAGAATTTTTTACCTTTGTTATAACTATCTAATAAAATGTATTGAGATACTTTTCTCCCATCTTCTCGAGTAGAATCTTTTCGTTCAATTTCAATCATTTCACCGTTTCTTAGAAGATTGTATTTTTCATCAGATATTCCTTTTACTATCACACTAGGTTGACCATTTTCTAAAATATTAACATTGACTAAATCGATAAGAATATTCTTATCATTAATATGTACAACATTAAAACAATGACCACATATTTTTTCATCTGTTTTTTGAACGGTACTAAAGAACGATGTATCTACGCCAATAAATGATAGCAAATTTTGTATCAATAATGCATGTTCCAAACACCTTCCTGCACCATTATCTTTAAAAACAGAAATGGATGAAACATAATTCTTATCTGTATTCTTATTTTTATTATAATCATATAAAAGAAGCATTTCTCTAACATCATTTTCATTATTTTGAAAATCCATCTTGAAATAACTTCTTACATAATTAATTGTTTCAAGCAATAAATTTACCATATACTCAGCTCTAGTAATATCCACTCTATCTTTTAGATAATTACAATAATCTAAATAATCAATACCCTTTAGAGAATATGTATTAAATGACATCTCATTTACAAAAATTTCCAAATAATCAGGGATAAATTCGTCTTCAATACAATTAATCTCATTGTGATAATGTATATCACGCAATTTCTTTTCATTTAATTCTTTATATCTCTTTGAAATTAATTCTTTTAATTCTTCATTTTCCGAATTAAAAACTTTAATAAGCAAATTATCAATTGCCATGATTATCACATCCTATTAAATTATACCATAAAAAGACTAGTTTTAACTAGTCTTTTAATCATTTTATATTAATTCTTCTTTGCTTTAATTGCAGCTTGTGCGGCGGTCAAGTTCGGGGAGCGAAACTCTATTTTTACTAAATTGCTTACTCAAACTCATTATATCATATATTTAGTAAAACGGAATATCTTAATATTCTGATATTCTAATTATAAAATTTTAAGATCTTCTTTTTCATATTTATTATGACCTTTTAAACTCTTTTTATATTTCCAACATTTAATAGCATCATCTAATGTTTTATCTTTATTATCATTAAAAAAATCTCTTATATAGGTATTGTACTCAAATTGTTTATCAATAGTAGTTTTATTATTCTTCTTATCTTCTAATATCTTATAATAAGCATCTATTGAATCTTTGTAAGTTTTTCCTGCATTACTCTTTAACCATTTTTGAAATAATACATTAAATGAAAAACTTTTACCTATTTCTTTTTTATAGAATGCTCTATGCTTTTCAGAACATACAAAATTTTCTTCTATAATACTATCAAGAGTTATTTCATCTATTATTTTTGTTCTTCTAGAATCATGTGTCTTAGAAATTCTTTCTCCTGTATCAAGAAACTTTGCAATTCTATCAGTTAATTCTATTTTACCACCTGTTGTTTGTAAATTATTTCTTCTACAAAAATCAATAAGTTCTTCTTTTAAATAATAATATTCTCTAAATGTTTTACTATCTAATTGATTATTTAATTCTGGTCTATCCATAATATCAACTCCTATAATTAATTATAACATAACAAAAACAGATTTTTACATCTGTTTTATATATCTTAATATAACGATTAATTATCTTTTAATGTAATTGATTTAATTTTATCTATTCTTTTGTAATGAATCTCATTATTATTTTTTTTGAATTCTTTTAATTCAAACCATTTTTTATCGAATGAAATTAATTCACCCTCTAGTTCTATATTGTGCTCATCATCAAGATAAACTTTAACTTTTTTGCCTACGAATTCTTTTAGATTAACTTTTGTTTTTGACTTATTTTCCAATTTGTTTTTTATAGAGTTTAATTGTCCTGATATGGAACAACATGCTACAAGTACTGCACCTAATATTACATATTCCATTATTTATCCTCCTCTATAACTTTAATAGAGCTAACTAAATTCATATCAATTAATTTATTAATTTTTTGTTTTCCTTTAATAACTTCTATCTTTATAAATTCATCATCTATAGCTAAGACTTTAACTTTACCTTGATATTTAATATCCATATCATAATAATTATCATAATCAAAATTCAAAATTACTTTTTTACCTACTAACTTATTCAGAATATTATTTGAATTATCTTTGACATCTAATTCTAATTCATTATCTAATAAATCATTAATATTAATCTTTAACTCTTTACATAATAAACTTGCTTGATTTAGATCAGGACTTGTTATATTACTTTCCCAATTTGAAAGTGTTTGTCTTGTAACTCCTATCCTTTCTGCTAAATTTTCTTGTGTATAATTATATTTTTTTCTTAATTCTGTTATTTTTTCTCCAATAACCATTTTTCTCACCTCGTAACAATAATAATCCAATGACTATTATTTATAAATAAAATTTACATAACATTGTGTAAAAATATCTTAACATTTATATTATATCATAAAAAAAACGAATTATTATCCGTTCTATATATCTTAATATTCCGATTGTTTTATTTATCCAATTTTATTATTGAAAAAACTAATAATAATACTCCAATAGTAAATAATGCTCCACCATAAACTGTATTTAATTTATTTGCAAATACTCCTATTAGAATTCCTCCTGCACCACATAAAATTCCATATATTATTTTTTTCTGTTTCATAAATCCTCCAAATATCTTAATCTTCCATGCTTTTTTTAAATTATAATTTGCATTGCTTTTTCATTTTTAATATCATACCCATTAATTTCTTTTCAACTTCAACATTATGTTTTAGTTCATAAGATTGAGTACCAGATACTAATGCTTCTTTTATACCCATAATTTCTTTTGATATTTGTTCTTTATCTTCATACCAACCTAAAAAAGTATTGTGTCCAAAAGCATTAGAATTACTTTCATCACATCCAAATAAGGCATATTTCGGTGAATCTTTACCACCATTATACTTACCTGATGATTGAACCTTATTACAAGTTACTATAACATTTTCAATTGGCGATATTATAGTAATTTTTTTGTTACTATCTGTTTCTCCTAAGTATTCAAATGTTGAATTACCAGCTAAATCATCCAAACTCACATTAAATATTTTAGATAATTCTCTACCTTGCTTTAAATCAGGACTGGACTCGTCTAACTCCCAGTTACTTATTGTTTGTCTTGTTACTCCCATCTTTTCAGCAAGTTGTTCTTGTGAAAGATTAGCACCTTTTCTTAAATTCAAAATATTTTGACCAATATTCATATAATCACCCCCTTCACTAAACATTTTACTTTTTATTATTCATTTAATCTACCAAATTTCTTTGGAAGTTACGCAAATAATTTTAACATTTAAATCACATATCCATTTTACCATAGAAAAAGCGAATTATTATATTCTCCTAATATCTTAATCTTCCGATTATTTTATTTCAAAACTTTCAGTTTTTAAATCACAATAATATCTACCACTTGTAGCAGTAAATTTTAAAACACAATAATCTGGATCAGTTACACCTTT